>Ga0100381_1002847_pt1 | contig 15206 bp, 10 predicted proteins | sample CryGeymeta201505_FD_80416 | JGI IMG/M metagenome (GOLD analysis project Ga0100381, IMG submission 80416) | Groundwater microbial communities from Crystal Geyser aquifers in Utah, USA - Crystal Geyser metaG 2015-05 | ecosystem: Environmental > Aquatic > Deep subsurface > Groundwater | place: USA...
AGACCCAATACTCTCAAAACGTTCAATATACAAAAATCCCCGCGGGGTGGAGCAGCCCGGTAGCTCGTCAGGCTCATAACCTGAAGGTCACAGGTTCAAATCCTGTCCCCGCAACCAAATCTAGAAAATAAAACAGTATGTTAGAACCCGACGCAAACCGTCGGGTTTTTGTCGTTGCAGTTCTGGTCAACACTTGGTCAACATTTTGCATGCCCCCCTGCGCAGCCCGCGTGATTGCGTCCAGATGGCTCAGAGCACCAGCTCGTAGTGGGTGCTGCGACCGCCACCTTCGCCCTTCCGCATGAGGCCAAGATCGAGCAGGGCTGCGATGTCGCGGTTCGCTGTGTCTTGCGAGCATTTGGCGATTGTTGCCCATTTCGACGATGTCATCTTGCCCTCGAACCCGTCGAGCAGGCGGTTCAGCACCCTGATCTGGCGTTCGTTCAGCGCCATCGCCGCGGCGCGCTCCCAGAACCGGCCCTTGGCGATGACCGAAGCCAGGACGGCATCGGCTCCATGGATTGCACGGCCGAGGCAGTCCAGAAACCACAGAATCCATGCGGTGACATCCGTGCTTCCCTTCTGGGTCCGCTCCAACTGATCATAGTAGGCGTTCCGTTCAGTTCTGATCTGCGCCGACATGCTGTAGAACCGCTGAGGGCTGCTCTCCGAACGCGCTAGTGCCAGGTCTGCGATGGCGCGGGCAATGCGGCCGTTGCCATCCTCGAACGGGTGGATGGTCACGAACCACAGATGCGCGAGCGCGGCCTTGATCACGGGATCGATAGACAGCGGCGCGTTGAACCAGATGAGGAAAGCCTCCATCTCGGCCGCGATCTTCTCGGCCGGGGGTGCCGAGTAATGCACGCGTTCCCGACCGCATGGTCCCGACACCACCTGCATCGGGCCAGTGCTGTCATCGCGCCAGTCCCCGACGATGATCTTCGTCATGCCGCTGCGCCCGGTGGGGAACAGGGCGGCATGCCAGTCGAAAACGCGCTCGGTTGTCAGGGGGGCCTCATAGTTCCGCGTCGCGTCGAGCATCACCTCGACGATGCCTTCGACGTCGCGATCAATGGGGGGCAGGGCGCCGATGTCGATGCCAAGGCGACGCGCAAGCGATGATCGGACCTGCGTGGCGTCGAGCTGCTCGCCCTCGATCTCGCTCGTCTTGACGACATCTTGCGTCAGCGTCTGCAGCACCGCCTCTTCGCGCAGCTTGAAGCCCATCGCCGCCATGCGACCGATCAGTCGCCCCTGGTCATGGCGCACCGCTGCCAAGGGTGCGGCGATGCTCGTGTCCCGCCAGGTCAGTCTTGGCCAGTCCGGTTGCTCCCAGATGTACATCGCAATCTCCGCATCATGCGCGGCGATTGTGCGGCGAATTCTCCGCAAGCGCAAGAAAAAACGCCGCATATTGTGCGGAGAATGCAGGAGCTATTCTCCGCATCATCGTCGCGGCGTTCGCCTTCGGCGCGGGGACGCATGGAAACACGACACAGCCTGTGGCAACGTTGCGCCATGATCGAATTCCGCCAACTCCCTGATGACCATCCCGATCTCGCGCATTCGCCCATGCTGCGCGCAGCGCTTCTGACCCTGCAATATGCGCAGGAGCATGGCTCGATCAGCCTGACCAGGACCAAGGCATTCAAGCGGGTCTTCGTCCATTGGGCCGTGGAGCATTTCGACTGGCCGGGGAAAAGCGCGGAAGAGATGTTCCGCTACAACAAGGTCATCAACGAATACGAGTTCCCGCCGCTCGAGGTGTTGCACTACCTGCTGATCTCCCTGCGCCTCGGGCGGCACTTCAAGGGCGAGTTTCGGCTGACCAAGCGGGGTGCCGAGCTGGCGGGCGCCCCGGGGCGTCTGTTTGCCGAGCTGATCCCCTACTTCGTGCTTCGGATCGATCACGCCTCCTATGCGCGCTTCGACGATCGCCCCTTCGGCAAGTGGGATGTCTGGATGAACGTCATCAATGTCGAGGCTGACCACGGCACGACCGAGGCAGCCTTGTACCAGGCCTTCTACGGTGAGCCGAAGGACTGGCACACAGCGGGGTGGCGAGAGATGGCCGCGTTCTCGTCCTGCGTCCTGCGACCGCTCGAATGGGCCGGATTGCTGGTCGAGACCCGCGAGGACAGCCCCGGCAAGCATGTGTGCCATGTCTTCAAGACACCGCTCTGGCGCAGCGCGCTGAAGCTCGACACCGACGACATGCTCCGGCCGATTGCCGTGCAATGAGGGCAGTGCCCCCTTGGTTTCGGGCGCGCGCTTTGCAGGATGACGGACTCTACGGTGCCAGTTAAGCTGCGCTGATGAATTTTGCCTTCTACGATCTTGAAACCACCGGCACCTCGCCCGCCTTCGATCAGCCCCTGCAATTCGCCGCCATTCTGACGGATAATGAATTCAGGGAGACCGAGCGGGTCAATCTGCGTTGTCGGATCGCCCCGCATATCATCCCATCGCCTTGGGCGCTGGCGGTGACCGGCGTGCGCCCAGCGCAGCTGGGGGATCCAGCCTTGCCGACGCTATTCGAGTTCACGCAGGAGATCGGCGCGCTGATCGGGCGCTGGTCGCCCGCGATCTGGACCGGGTTCAACAGCATCCGCTTCGACGAGGAAATGCTGCGCCAGGCCTTTTATCAGAACCTGCAGCCCGATGTGTTCGCGACGCAGTTCAATGGAAATTCGCGCTTCGACGTGCTGACCGCGCTCTATGCCGTCTGGTATCGCCAGCCTGATCTGTTCGACTGGCCCGTCGATCCCGATGGCCGGGTGCGCTTCAAGCTGGACCGTATCGCGCCGCTGAATGGCTTCGCCGCGCACAATGCGCATGACGCGCTCGGCGACGTCGAGGCGACGATCCACATCGCCCGCCAGATCGCCCAGCGCGCCCCGGTGCTCTGGACAGAACTGCTGGCCAACCGCGACAAGGCGCAAGTCCAGGCCAGCCTCGCGACCTCCCAGCCCATGGCGCTGGTGGAGAGGTTCGGGGGTGGCTTGCCGCGCGCGACGATCGGCTGTTTCTGTGGGACATCCTCCAGCAACCCCAATCAGGTGGCCTTCTTCGATCTGGATGCCGCCGATCCGGCTGATCTACTCGCAGCTGATGATGCGGCGCTCTTCGCGGCTGTCGATGCTACGCCGAAAATCATTCGATCCTTCGCGGTCAACAAGTCGCCGGCGCTGCTCTCCGTGCCTGCGCCCAGCGCCGAGCAGTTGCGCCGCGCTGAGGTGATCGTCGATGCGCCCGAGCTCCGGGCGCGTGTGGGGCGGGCTCTCGCCGCGCGTTTCCCCGAGGATCCGGCGGCACCGCCTCCACCAGTCGAGAAGCAGATTTATGGCGGCTTCTACAGCCATGCCGACAAGGCGTTGCTCGCGGAGTTTCAGCAGGCGGACTGGCGCAGGTGCCAGGAGATCGTCTCGACGCTTGCCGATCCTCGCCTGCGCCAGCTCGGCCGCCGTCTGGTGGCGTTTCACGCGCCCGAGCTGCTCTCGGCCGATGAGCGCGGGCAGTACGAAGCCTGGCTGCGGGGGCGCTGGTCAGCGCCGGATGTGCCGGAGACCGAGTGGACAACGAAGGACCGCGCCTGCAGTGCGCTTGAGGAGATGCAGGGAGACGATGGGATCGACCCGGGGCTGGTGTCCGAGATTGAGGTTTACCTGCAGGGCCTCGATCCAGCGCGCGGCTGAACCATGTCGCCAAGTCCTTCATAGGAATCATTTTATTGCGAGGGACTATTTTGTAGTTCTATAGTGCGTGGGAGGGTCAGGAAGGGAACCGGGTGGCGGGCAAGAAGGCGAAGCAGCTGAACTGGAGCGCGTCGAGGCGCAACGAATTCATCGAGTTCCGGGTGTTCTGGCATGGCCGGATCAACCGCGCTGACCTGATGGACACCTTCGGTATCTCGCTGCAGCAAGCATCGCTCGACCTGACACGCTACTCGGAACGCTGGAAGCGAAACCTCGTCTACGACAAGAGCCAGCGCGCCTATGTCCGAGGTAAGGCGTTCAAGCCGCATTTCATCACGCCCAGCGCCGAGGACTATCTTTCGCATTTGCGCGCCGTCGATCAGGGGCTGGTCTCGCCCGATCAGAGCTGGATCAGCGTGTTTCCAAGCTACGGTGCAACGCCAACACCTGCTCGCGGTGTCGCGCCCGAGACCCTGCGGGATGTTCTGGCCGCGATCCATGCACCTGCGGCGCTTGAGATAACCTACCAGTCGATGTCCCGCCCCGAGCCCGGCGCCCGCTGGATCGAGCCGCACTCCTTGGCCTTCGACGGGTTTCGCTGGCATGCGCGTGCGTTCTGTCAGAACGACCAGGTATTCAAGGACTTCCTGCTCTCCCGGATCGTCGAGATCGGCAAACAGCGTCCTGTCACGGCTGATCCCCAGGCTGATACAGAGTGGCTCACGGAAGCCATACTTGAGATCGGCCCGCACCCCGACCTGTCACCAACCCAGCGCCGCGCGATCGAGATGGATTACGGGATGGAAGAGGGCAGGGCACAGATTCCGGTGCGCCGCGCGCTCCTGTTCTATACGCTCAAGCGCCTCGGCCTAGACACCGACCCGGCGGCGCGGCGGCCGCAGGACCAGCAGATTGTGCTCATCAACAGGGAGGTCGTCCATGAAGATGATGGATAGGCTGTCCCGTATCCTCGGCAGTCGCCGCCGAGCGACGAGCGAACCGGAAAGCCATATTCTTGACCCGGTCGAGATCCGACTGATTGCCGAAGGGAAGATCGAGAGGCTAGCTGATTTCGCGGCATCCTCTCGCCTCCACAAGCCCGACCCGAAGGGCGACACTCCGCTCCACCTGGCTGCGCGCATGGGCAATCTGGCCGTTTGCGATCTCTTCATTCGGTCCGGTGCCGACCCCTGCTCACTGAACCACGACCGGCAGACACCGGCTGATGTGGCGTTTGCCGAAGGGCATGGTCTCGCGGCGCAGCTTCTGTCTTCGCTTGTTGCGAGGTCACCGGAAGCGGAGACGGCGACGGTTAGCGAGCGCGAGGTTTCGCTAATGGTCGAAACTCTCGTTGCCGGGCCTGATGCAGTTCCAGAGCACCGTTTCACTGTGGTTCAGGAGATGGAACCAGCCGATACGACTGACGACCTCGATGACCTGCTGAAATTCGAGGCCGAGGCAGAACCAGATGAATTCTTCGATCAGTATACGGGCGACAGGGCATCGGGGACATTCGTAGCGTTCGTCAGTTCGTCACCCGTGGTTTCGGATGACGAGGACGGGGATTGGGATCTCGACCTTTCACCGGCGCCGATTGCCGGAGAGGGCATTGGCTCCAGCGCCGCCGCGGCCGCCGATCACGGTGCAGAGAGTGACTTCCTGCAGGTCCGCAACCGCGGCCGACAATCGGTAAAACGAGCAGTCGTCCAGACCGGCACACGGATGTCGATCGACCCGGACCTCTGCTTCACGTGGGCGGAGGAAATTCTGGCCAAGGGATGGTGCTCCCTCGATGATATCGACCGCCTTGTCGCCCATTGCGAAGGGAATGGTGAACTCGAGGAACTGCGCATCAATCTCCAGCGCAACCTGGAAGCTGCGGGCTTCGATCTCGATCAGGCGACGGTGCCTGATGTCGAGCTCTGGGACGCCATCTCGGACACTTCGTCCGATGACCTCGCTGACGCGATCGAGGCAGCCCTTACGCGTCGGACGCGGCTTCCCGGCACACAGCGCTTCGTCATGGACAAATCAGAAGAGGCCCAATTGCTGGAGCCCATGATGCGGGCAAAGCAGGAGCTCCAGTTGGGCATCCTGGCCTCCGAGACCGCCGTCGAAACGATCCTCGAAGTCATGGACAGCGTCTGTGACGGTTCGCGAGACCCCGGCTCGGTCTCCCTGAGAACCATCATTCCCTCGCGCCCGGGCCACGCGGAGACGTCCGAAGTAATCGCCGCCGCGGACGCCCTGAGGTCGTGGCACACCACTGGCCGGGTGATGGACGGCAAACGACGAAGAGAGGCACTTGCTGCGCTCGAGGCATTGGATCTCTCTCTGGCATTCCACAAGGAGTTGGTCCGCAGACTGGAACAGTTCCCAGCGTGCCAAGTCGAGGCCAGTCAGCTGGAAGCCGAAATCCTGATCTCCGAATCTGCCACCGAGCACCTAATCCGCGAGCATCTGCCTTACGTCCGGCGGTTTGCCTCGCGGAACGTGGAAGAAGGCGAGGATCCAGAGGACGTGTTTCAGGTCGCGTTCATGGGTCTGCAGCGTTCCACAAGGCGATTTGATCCCGAGCGTGGTTATCGTTTCCTCATCTACGCCACTTACTGGATGCGACAGGCCATTACGCGATGGCGTTCTGATGAAGGCGCGGCGATCCGCATCCCCGTGCATCGGAACGAGAAGATCACCAAGCTCGATCGCGCCCTCGAGAGGCTGGACGTCCGGGTGGGTGGTGCCGTAACCGACCTCGAACTCGCCGAAGAGCTCGAATGGACAATCGACGAGGTCAGACAGTTCCGCGGCATCCCGCGTGAAGCCGAATATCCCGCAAGCCTTGACGACTGGGACAACCTGCTGCCCGAACCTTCAGAGGTGGATGTCTTCGACCAGGCAGAAACCGAAAGGATCGTGACAGAAGCACTGGCTGATCTGCCGGAACGTCAGGCTGATGTGATCCGGATGCGCTTTGGTATAGGGCGCGATTCTGACATGACCCTCGAGGAAATCGGTCAGATCTACGGCGTGACGCGCGAGCGCATTCGTCAGATCGAAGCGAAGGGCATTGATCGCCTCTCCCATCCGGGTCGCAAGCGTCGGCTCCAGGAATTGCTGGGGATGTGACGAGATGGGTGTAAGGAATGCTCCTCCTCATGCCGGGTCGATGCTCGAGTCCCTTCGTGGGCTCGGCTATGCGCCTCCCACCGCACTTGCCGATCTGGTCGACAATTCCATTGCTGCAAATGCGGGCGACGTCGCCGTTCATCTTGAATGGGCCGGTCCAGAGAGCTGGGTAAGGATCGTCGATGACGGCGACGGCATGGACGACGCGGCTCTGGAGGCCGGCATGCGCCTTGGCGCTCGCGATCCGAGGGCTGAACGCGCCGCCACTGACCTTGGGCGCTTCGGGCTGGGCCTGAAGACGGCCAGCTTCTCTCAGGCTCGTCGCCTGACCGTCGCCAGTCGGAAGAAAGGTGGACCGGTCGTCTGCCTGCGCTGGGACCTCGATCTCATCGGTCAGGAACCCGGCGCCGAATGGCCGCTTTTCGAGGGGCCGGCGCCAGGATCAGAGCATCTGCTTGCGCCGCTGGACCTGATGGCCCACGGCACCGTTGTTCTCTGGGAAAAGCTGGACCGTATCGTAACTGATGGCTTCGCTGCCACCGACATGATCGAGCTCGCAGATCGCGTAGAGGCGCATCTTGCGATGACCTTTCATCGTCTCCTCGATGGCCAGCTGCCCATGCTTCGCCTGTCCCTCAATGGCAGAGGATTGAAGCCGTGGGACCCGTACCTCATCGGTCATCCCGGCAAGGCGCTCGAAAGCCCGGAATATCGGATCCTCCACACCACCGGTGTGACTGTGCAATGCCACGTCCTTCCACATCGCGACATGCTCAAGCTTCCGGAACAGGAAGCCGCGGCGGGACCCGGAGGATGGACGCAACAGGAGGGCTTCTATGTCTACCGCAACAGGCGTCTCCTTCTCGCCGGAGGCTGGCTTGGCCTTGGCGATGGAGGCAAGCCATGGCCGCGCGATGAAGCTCACAGGCTCGCCCGTATCCGGCTCGACATACCGAACAGCGCGGATGCCGATTGGAAGATCAATGTCCTGAAATCGACGGCCAGTCCCCCGGTGCGACTGCGATCCCAGCTTCACCGTCTGGCAACAGAAACGCGCGACACGGCAAGGCGGGTCTTTGCCCACCGGGGTCATGTCACCCCGGCCTCAGGCACGCGCTCGAACGCAGTAGCCGAAGCTTGGCAAGTGCGGCGTTCGGCACAAGGAACGTCGTACCGCATCGCTCGTGACCATGATCTTGTCGCCTCGATCCTTGATCGCGCCGGTTCGCTAAAGCCCGACATCCTCGCTCTTATGAGGCTGATCGAGGAGACAGTTCCCGTGCAGCGCATCTGGCTGGATACGGCAGAAGACAAGGAGACGCCGAGAACTGGTTTCGCCGGTGCGGCCGACAACGAAGTGATGGAGACCCTGTCCTCGATGTTTGAAGCACTGGTGAAGTTCCGCGGCCTCAGCCCGACCGAAGCGCGCGAACGGCTTGGTCGTACGCCCCCATTCGATCGACACCTCGATTTGGTTGCAGCCCTTGAAGCGAAAGATACGCAATGACGATTTCAAACCAGAAGGCCTTCGATTCAATCCTTTCCATGGCCCAGAACATGCTCCGCCTTGCCGCGGAACGCGCGCAGAGCCCTGTCACGCCGGAAATGATCGAAAAGGAGCTGACCAAGCTGTCGATCATGATGGAGGACGATTTCGCCCTTGTTGATCGGGACGCGCTCGTTGACGAACTGATCCGCCGTTCAAGCCGCACGGTGGGCGAGAACGCCACCCTGTCGAGCGGTGAGGACCATGTCGCCTGGCTTGATGCAGAAAGGAAGAAGGGCTGGACCTATTGGCAGCGCTACTCGGAGTACATGGAAGCGCGCATCCCCTGGACGGCCCTCGACGCCCTCGACGTCGCCACTGACGAAGTCCTTTCACAGCTCGAGGACCCAACCCGGGAAGGCGCTTGGGATCGTCGGGGACTGGTCGTGGGCCACGTTCAGTCGGGGAAGACAGGCAACTATACCGGACTGATCTGCAAGGCCGCCGACGCCGGTTACAAGATCATCATCGTGCTCGCCGGCCTGCACAATAACCTGAGAGCACAAACTCAGATCCGCCTGGACGAGGGGTTCCTCGGTTTTGCCACCATCGCGGATGCTGACGAGCTCCCAGCGGTAGGGGTGGGGCTGATCGACAAGGACATGTCGGCCCGTCCCAACGCTGCAACAAATCGGAGCGACAAGGGCGATTTCAATACGGCCGTTGCGGCGAAGATGAACATCAGTCCGGAACAGCGACCGTGGTTGTTCGTGGTCAAGAAGAACAAGACGGTGCTGGAGCGCCTGCTGCACTGGATCCGCAACCGTGTGGCCAATCACGTCGACCCTGAAACAGGTCGCAAACTCGTCACTAACCTGCCTCTCATGGTGATCGACGACGAGTCCGATCACGGATCTGTCGACACCGGTGAAGATGTCGTGGACGAGTTCGGCAACCCGGATCTCGAACATGAACCCAAGACGATCAACAGGTTGATCCGGTCGATCCTCCACCATTTCTCGCGGAAGGCTTATGTCGGCTACACGGCGACACCCTTTGCGAACATCTTCATTCATGACCGCGGGGAGACTCAGGAGCACGGACCGGACCTCTTCCCCGCAGCCTTCATCACCAGCCTTGCGGCGCCATCGAATTATGTCGGACCGGGTCGTGTCTTCGGATCGGCTTCCAGCACTCCGGAAGACCTGCCTCTGGTGCGTCCGCTGTCGGACGATGAGTTCCAGCCGTGGATGCCGCCACGACACAAGAACGGCTACCGGCCGCGATGGCAGGGGGAGGACCGTGTGCCGGACTCGCTGGCAGAAGCAATCCGCTCCTTCGTCTATGCCTGTGCCGTGAGGAAGCTGCGCGGACAGGGCAGCAAACACTCCTCGATGCTCATCCACGTTACCCGCTTCACTTCGGTGCAGAACGCCGTTGTCAACCAGGTCGCAGAGTACGTGCGAGATCTGAAGGGCCGCTACACCCGCGGAATCGCGCTTGAGAACCTCGAGGCGTCCATGCACACGGAGTATCAGGAGACCTTTCTGCCAGGAATGCAGGGTATCCGTTCCGCCCTCGTCGAAGGCGAAACGCTGGAGGACTTCTCGTGGGCGGACATTCGTGCCGTCCTCCCCGACGTGCTGTCCGACATTCGCGTCCGCGAGATCAACGGCACGGCCAAGGACGCGCTCGACTACGCCGAAAATGATGGCACCGGCCTCAAGGTGATTGCCATCGGCGGTGACAAGCTGGCGCGTGGTCTGACGCTCGAGGGTCTCTGCACGAGCTACTTCCTTCGAACCGCACGCATGTACGACACGCTCATGCAGATGGGGCGATGGTTCGGCTACCGCGACGGCTACCTCGATGTCTGCCGCCTCTACACATCGCAGGAAATGGTGGAGTGGTTCGGCCACATCGCCGATGCCGCAGAAGAGCTCCGCCAGGAGTTTGACAACATGGTCGCTGCCGGCGCCACGCCAAAACAGTTCGGTCTGCGGGTGAAATCGCATTCCGTGCTGACTGTGACCTCTCGGGCCAAGATGAGAAACGCCCGCGCGATGCAGTTGACCTATTCCGGCGACCTTCTGCAGACCATCGTGTTTCCCAACCGCAAGGAAGACATCACTGCGAACTTCAATGCCACGGATCGGTTCATCAGCGCACTCGGTCCATCAACGGATCTGAACGATCAGTACTTCGTTCCACAAGGTCAGAAGTGGAACGGTCACCTCTGGCGGAATGTGTCAGCCCTGAACGTCATCTCGTTTCTACGGGACTACAGGACCCATTCCGCCAGCTTCAGGATCATGAGTCCGCTGATCGCGGACTTCATCGAGGAAATGAACAAGGATCGCGAACTCACGAGCTGGACAGTTGCTCTGATCGGAAAGGACGCGGGCGCGGACGACAAGTACCGCAAGGTTGGCGGCGCTTCGGTCAACATGCTGAAGCGGAGGAGAACGACCGAACATGCGGACCGATACTCGATCAAGACCCTGATCTCACCTCGCGATCAGGCTATCGATCTGACTGAAACGCAGTGGAAGGCAGCGCTGGAACTTAGTCGGAAGACGTGGCGCAACGACGCAGATCGCAATGACGGCAAGGAACCCCCGTCTGAACCAAGAGGCCCCCAAATCCGTCACGTTCTCGGTGAGGGCGTTCCCGATGCGGGTATCCCCGCTCGCCGGGACCGTGGCCTGCTGATGCTGTATCTGCTCGATCCAGAGGGTGCCGAGGTCGAAGAGCTCAAGGGGGCCGATCCTGTCGTCGCGTGGGCAATCAGTTTTCCGTCAAGCACCTCAGAGAGAAGGGTTTCCAATTCAAGGTACATCGCCAACAGCGTGCTGTGGGGAGGCCTCAATGACTGGGTGGACTGAGGAGGGGATCGCCCGTGCCTGGCGAGCGCTCGCGCGACAGGAAGCGGCGGAAGACTGGCGATTTGTGCATCTCACCGACATGGGCGCAGTCTCAATCGAGGCGGGTTGTCACTTTCCACTCGGACGGGAGGCGCTGATCGTCTCCTTTCCGGGATCGTGGCCGGTGAATCCGGCAAGGCTTCCTGAAGGCAAGGGCTTCGACGTCTCCTGCATCGAAGGTCAGACTGTATTCGCAGGCAAGACGGCGATTGCTCTTGTGAGGCGGTCAGAGGGCTCACCCGACATCTTCGCCATCATGGTCGTGGATGTCTTGAGAACGCTGGAGACATCAGCCAACAGCGCGGGCCGAGACGTTATGGATGCCTTCCTCGAGCGCGTCAGGGAGTGGCAGGCTTTCATGGCCCGAACGCACCGTCCTCTCTCATCGGACGCGCAGATCGGCCTGCTCGGCGAGCTTTGGATGCTCAGATTTCTGGCGAAAACTTCCCTTGGGGCTGGTGCTCTCGACAGCTGGCAGGGACCATTGCGGGCGGCGCAGGACTTCCACATTCGGGGGGGCGCTGTAGAGGTGAAGAGCACGGTCCGGACCGGCAGCTTCCTAGCGCGGATCAACAGCATCGAACAGCTGGATGGTGACCGGGCGCCCATCTTCCTGTGCGCCTTCCGCTTCGAGGAAAACAGCGATGGGATCTCGCTCGTCGATCTTGTGAAGGAACTCCGAGAGAGGTTCGGACTGGCCGGAGTGCAACGCGGATTCGAAGCGCTGCTCATGGTGATGGGATACCTCGACGAGCATGCAGCTCTCTACGGACGAACTCTGACATTGAAGGACGCGAGGGCGCTCCGCGCAGAGGGTGACATGCCGCGTCTCACGCGTGCTGCGCTTCCAGCTGCGATCCGCTCAGCTGCCTATGTGCTCGACCTCGACGCGCTCGAAGTTCCCTCGATCGGGCTTTCGGCGTTGATCAACGAATTTGGACTGGATTGACATGAGCCTCGAAGAATTTCACCGCAACTTTCGTTCTGATCTGCAGACCATCATCGCCGAGCGCGTGGAGGCTGGCGAAGGCCCATTTCCTTCGGATGAGCTCGTCTTTGCGGAAATGGTCATGGAGCATGTCGCAGAAACCGGGATCTGCGAAGCCCCAATCGTTTGCCACTGGAGCGGCAAGGTCGGAAACGCGAAACTCCGCATTACTGGCTATGCGCTCAGCTCTGATGAAACGGCTCTCGACCTCTTCGTGACCCACTATTTCGGGACCGAGGAGCTGAACGATCTCAGGGACTCGGATGCCACCGCAACTGCAAGCGAGGGCGTTCGCTTTCTCTTTCGTGCGGCCAGCGGCAACCTCGACGCAAGGATCGATCCGACCCATCCGGTCAGGGATCTGGTGGCAACCATTCGTTCTCGATGGGGCGACATCGACCGACTTCGTGTGTTCGTGATCACTGATGGCAAGACCAAGACCAAGCGGTTCTCGAACAAGGAGGTTCACCAGAAGATGGTGGCTGTCGAGGCTATGGATATGGAGAGGCTGTTCCGCCACACCGAGGGCAAGCCGCGAGACGAACTGGCCGTGAGTTTCGTTCAGTCGATCGGTCGGGCACTGCCCTGCGTTCACGTCCCAGACCCTGATGCTGACTACGAGTACGCCCTTACTGCCATTCCCGGGCAGCTCATTCGGGATCTCTACCTGCGCTACGGGACGACGCTGCTCGAAGCCAACATCCGCACCTTTCTGGGGAACAAGCGCGCGGTTAACAAGGGCATCGTTGAAACGCTACGAAAGGAACCGGAGCACTTCCTCGCCTTCAACAACGGCCTCGTGCTTGTCTGCGACGAAGCGGCCTTCGAGCGGACTGAGGACGGGAATCTGGGCCTGTCCTTCCTGAAGGGTCTGCAGATCGTGAACGGCGGCCAGACGACCTCGACCATCTACTTCTCATCCCGCGACGATCGCACCATCGATCTCAGCCATGTCATGGTCCCGGCAAAGATCATAATTCTTAAGGGATCGCAGGATGAAGCCCGCGAGCGACTGATAAGCAATGTCTCCCGGTATGCGAATAGCCAAAACGCTGTGAAAATGTCCGACCTGTCGGCAAACCGCCCGTTCCATCGAGAGCTTGAGAAACTCGCGAACGACACGTGGTGTCCTGATGGCGCAACGCGATGGTTCTACGAGCGCGCGGCTGGCGCCTACAACGTCATGCTGCTGAGGGAAGGCACCACACCCGCGAAACGGCGGAAGCTGAAAGAGATGGTCCCGCCAAAACGCAAGCTGACCAAGAACGATATCGCGAAATACCACGAAGCGTGGCGCTGCAAGCCGAACCAGGTCGCCATGGCTGGCGAGAAGAACTTCGCGGCCTTCATGGCTGCTCTCGATGACGATCCGACGATTGTGCCCAGCCCGCTCGATGCCCGTTGGTATCGGGCGATGATCGCCAAGGTCATTCTGTTCAAGGCGATCGAAAGCATGATCAAGACGAAGGAAGCAAAGGAGGTGTTTCGCCAAGGTTGGGTCAACATCGCGACTTACGTCGTATCGGTGGTTGCCGATCGACTTGGTGATCGACTCGACCTCGAGCAGATATGGATGCGGCAAGGGATTTCTGGTGGTTTGCGGGACCTGCTCTGGGACTGGGCCGTGATCGTGAACGCCGAGTTCAACAGGATCGCTCCGGGTCAGCAGATTTCAGAAGTCGCAAAACGTACTGACACCTGGGCAAAGGTCAGAGCGGCGGACTACCCGCGTCATTCGTTGTCTATTCCTGAGATCAAGTCTCTCTGAATTGAAGGCGGCGCACTGGCATGCCAGAATCGAAGCAGGATTTATTGAAGTTTTGCGGTCCGACGGAGTATTCTCTGAGGAATCTCGCGGGCGGTGTGATCTATTGTCAGCACTATTCAGCCTATAATGATCCGTTTGAATTCTGGAGCAACATCTATGAGGGAGTTCCCGACGCAGAGCGCGAACCTGAACGCTTTGCGGCGGCGCTCAGGGCGTGGGGCATGGAAGGTTGTTCACCTCAGGACGAGGATGTGATTGCGTACTTTGATGAATGCAAGGATTACCAACCACCATTCCAAGAGATGAGGGACGAAGTGCGAATCGCATGTTTTGGCTCGCAGCGGGACAACCTGCTTATGTGGTCTCACTACGCAGACGGGCTTCGCGGATTTTGCATTGTGTTTGATGAGAATTTGGTAACCAAAGCCGAACCAGAAGGTTATGTTGTGGACGTGGCCTACATTGATGCGCCACCAACTTTGGACAGCTTTGTCTACGCGATCGCCCGGGACCAGGACTGGTATCATCAGATGGCGGTCGAGGAGACGGAAACAAGAATCCAACATTTGGGGAAGGCAGATGAAATGAGCTGGATCCCACTTTTCGAACAGGCTGGTGCAGAGGCGTTACGGCAGATGCAAGAGATATGGCAACTTGTCTTCGCTGCAAAGCCTACGGAATGGAAATACGAGGGAGAGCGGCGTCTTCTGGTTCAATCGCCGCAAAGCGACGCCAAACCGATCCTTCGGCCGTACCCCCGCGGGGCAATTAAGGAAGTCATTCTGGGAGAGCGCATGTTGGACCACTATCGAGTGCAAATTCTGGCCTTGATGGAGAAACACTACCCTGGAGTTCCGGTGAGGACCGCTCGTCGTGCGAAGGGTATTTACACCTTGGTTATCGATTAAACTGCCTATTGCTAGCCAGAAGGCTCTCCAACACTAGGCGCGCGATCTGCTTTGCAAGGAACGGCGGCACGGCGTTTCCGACCTGGACATACTGCTGCGTGCGGTTGCCGAGAAACAGGTAATCGTCGGGAAAGGTCTGGAGACGAGCGGCCTCGCGGACGGTCAGACTACGGCACTGGATCGGATCGGGTCGTGTCGCGAAGTTGGTTGAAATTTGAAGGTGGCGTAATCTCCGGGTGATCCTGAACCACCCAACCGGCGGCTGGCACCGCCATAGGAGATCACGCCATGAACGAGACTACAGACAC
>Ga0100381_1002851_pt1 | contig 15193 bp, 15 predicted proteins | sample CryGeymeta201505_FD_80416 | JGI IMG/M metagenome (GOLD analysis project Ga0100381, IMG submission 80416) | Groundwater microbial communities from Crystal Geyser aquifers in Utah, USA - Crystal Geyser metaG 2015-05 | ecosystem: Environmental > Aquatic > Deep subsurface > Groundwater | place: USA...
CACCTCGATGTCGGCTCGTCGCATCCTGGGGGTGGAGAAGCTCCCAAGGGTATGGCTGTTCGCCATTTAAAGCGGTACGCGAGCTGGGTTCAGAACGTCGTGAGACAGTTTGGCCCCTATCTGTTGTGGGCGTTTAGAAATTTGAGAAGATCTGTTCCTAGTACGAGAGGACCGGAATGGACGAACCTCTGGTGTATCGGTTGTCAGGTATACTGGCATTGCCGAGTAGCTAAGTTCGGAAGGGATAACCACTGAAAGCATCTAAGTGGGAAGCCTACTTTAAGATTAGATTTCTCTGCCTAGAGCAATAAGTCCCCATGGAGACTACATGGTTGATAGGTTGCAGGTGTAAGAATAGCGATATTCTCAGCCGAGCAATACTAATTGGACGAACGAATTTTATTACTATATATTCAATTATTTATTATTGACATTGATTAACTAACTTTAAGTATTCAGATTATTGAGCGAATAACGCAATTTAACGATTGATATTAGGCTCTTGGTAGTTATAACGGTTGAGGTACACCTGTTCCCATCCCGAACACAGAAGTTAAGCCAACTCGTGCTAATGGTAGTGCATCTCGTAGATGTGCAAGAGTAGGTAGCTGCCAAGATTTTAATATCAATTTTTTTATGAATTTGCCGTGTATATTTTTATATGCTCGAGTAGCTCAGCGGAAGAGCAGTGGCCTTCTAAGCCAAAGGTCGTAGGTTCGATCCCTGCCTCGAGCACCATTTTATACCCCGGGTGATTAGCTCAGTTGGCGAGAGCATCTGCCTTACAAGCAGGGGGTCATTGGTTCGAATCCAATATTACCCACCATTAAAAAAAATAAAATATCAATTTAGTATTAACTAAGTTGATATTTTTTGTATATTGGATGAGAATTTTATGTCCTTTTCGGATAAATCGAACATTACCCATAATTTTAAAACTTAAAAACTCTAATATAGTAATATATGTATTAGAGTTTTATTTTGTCTTTTTTTGTATTTATCACTTATTTATGTTAAAATAGTTGTAATATTATATTTTAATTTAGATATTTTGCTATTATTATCAACCTCATCATTAAATTGATATTGATTACATAAGATATTTTATTTTGCAAAGAAAGCCTGATTTGATGGTATAGATTTATCATTAAATGAAGCTAATTTTGATTTATGGAATGAAAAATATATTGATGAATTATCTAAAGAATTTGGCATAAATGTTTTATCTATAACTGCTCCATCTAGGTGATTAGATGATGAAATTGTTGATAAAATTCTATTAATTTGAAAATATCTGAATGTTCAGTTAATTACATTTTCACCTCCATATTTTAGTGATACAAATACAAATTGGTTTTCTAAAAAATTACCTAAAATCAAAAAGTCTAGTTCAATGTCAATTTCTATAAAAAATGTGGAGCCTAAATTTTTATTATTAGTTATACCAAAATATAGACATGCTTCATTATTGGATATTAAAGATATAACATGAAGTTCTTCTCTTGATTTATCTTGTGTTGATTGATCTTCGTGAATTGATATTATCAAATCATACAAAATACTTTGAAATAGTATAAAAAATGTTTATCTTTCTGATAAACATTGAGTAAAGTCTAATTTATTACCTTGAAATTCTTGAGGTTGAATTTCATATTTACCACTTGAGAGTTTTTTAATGAAGTTAAAAACTATGTGATATTCTGGTTTTATATCATTAAAAGTTAATCCAAGTGAGTTATGAGCTTGAAATGAAGAACTTGTTTTTCAAAGACTTGAAGAGCTTATTGCTTATTATAAAAAATACTATTTAGATTATAAGTAAAAAAGAGACCACCGGTCTCTTTTTTACTATTCTAAATTTTTTTTTCATTCTTTATATGCATAATACCATATTGATGTTTTAAATATTTCTAAAACAGCAGTTAAATATCATAAAGCAAGAATTAATCATATAAATATTAATAACAATATTGTTATAGCAATAATTAATAGAAATTTAGTTGTAATTAATCATATAGCAACAAATATTATTATAGGAAAAAACAGAAATATAACGAAATTTATTATTACCCTTAAGTTTAAAAAGAAAATTAAAAAATATAATTTAATTGTAACTTTTAAATTTAGAATTGTTATTTTTGATGATTCTCAAATTGATTCAAATACATTTTTATTATTTAATACAATAGCATATTTGGAATATACAAATAATATATTTAAAAATAATCATAAAATAAAAATTATTATGAATATATAATTAATAGTCATTATGAATTCTATTCATATAAATCTAATTGTAAACAAATAAAAGTTTAATATACTTATTATTTTAAATTCAGAAAAAATATTATTATACTCAAATATAGGTAAAAAATTATATAATCATTGTCAAAATGCTTGGCTAGATCCAATACTATTTCATTTATTTTTGGAATCAATATATTTTATTAATCATCATTCAAAAATTGGGATTGATAATGTATATATAATTATAAAAATTATTCAAATGATTATTGATTGAAATCAATAATCAGATTCAAGAAAATATAATAATTGTTTTAATACTTCATCTTTATTTCAAAAAATTATTACATAAGTATATATTGATTGATATACTAAAAGGAATGTTAAAAAAATTATTGAAAGTAGTCATGGAAAAATATAAAATTTTTTAATCTTATTATCATCTCTTATTATTTTCCGAGCCGGAAGAATAATTTTTTCTTTTAAGTCATTATTCATATAATTTTTTAAATATAAATTTAAAGAAATTTCAAATATTTTTATTTTCAAAGTTTATAATTCTGTCCTCTTTTGTATATGAAGAATTCATTAAATAAGATCTTACTGATTTATTTGGAAGTTTTGAGTATTTAATTTCATTTTTTAAATTTTTATCAACAAGTAAATTTATTTTTGGTGTATAAAGTGTTTTTATAACTTGTTCATCTTTTAGTATATTTAAAACTTTAGTTTCATTTTCAATTATTTTATCATTACTTAATGTATTAGATTTTAATTCTTCAAGTAATATATCTAAACTTGTTTTTTTTATGTTGCTAAAATTATAACCTGATTTTGATTGACTTGAATGAAAATATGGAAAAATATTGTATTTAAAAAATCATAAATTTACTCAAGTTAAAATCATATCATAATCATCTTTATTTGCTAATACTTTAGCTATATTATTTAGATTAATTGGTACTAATTCTATTTCAATTCATAGTTCTTTTAATGAGTCTTTAACAAAGTTTGCAGTTTGGTCAAGAGCTTTTTCAGTATTTAAATAATATAATCTTAAAGTATAAGGATTTAAATCTTTATCATAATATGTATTTTCATCTAATTTATTTACTTTATCAAATTTTACTTTATCAATTTGGTTAATTGCATTTTTCTTATTTTGTTCTTCTTCTTCCTTACTTAATTTCTTATTTTGTTCTTCAATTTCTTGATTTTCTTTTTCTAATTCTAATACAAATTTTATTTCATCTTCTAATAATTTATTTTTATCATTATTTAATAAAAAATTAATCTCATCTTTTAGTGTTTTTATACCATCTTTTGAAAAATATATTTTATAATTATTTTTTCAAGGAACTATATTATTGTAACTTGTTTTTAGTCTATAAAAGAAAGTTTCATCTCAAGCTTTAAAGTTTTCTATTTTAGTATTATTTATATAAATTTCATCAACTCAGGATTCAACTTTTCATTCTAAAAGTATATCATCCTTAGTAATAAAATTATATTTTTCAACATAAGTTGGTTTAATAATAATAGCAGATGCTTTTTGAAATTTATCAATTGTTATATTATTATTGTTTATTTTTATATCTTCAGTAACTCCTGTATTTGTTTCTGAAGTATTAACTTCTAATTTTGGTATTAAATCTTCTATATATTTAGATTTTTTTGAATAACCAAGAGATATCATCACTGATTCAAAATTTTTAATACTAGTTTCTTTATTTATATCAGTTTCAGATAAATAAGGATTATTTACAATACTAAAATTATTTTTTCATAATAATTCTATTAAATTTTGAGAATTAATTTTACTAAATATATAATTTCTAAGATTTAAATCAGTTACTTTATTTTGATTTATAAAAAGTCATACAAACTGAGGGAGAGTATATTTATAATTTTGGAGTCTAGGAATAGATTCTCAAACTATATTATTATCATCATTAAAAACATTTACAGATTGTTTATTTTTCAAAAATGTATTAACATCAGGAAATATATTTAAAATAACTTTTGATATATTTCAATTATTATAATATTCATTTTTATCTAAAATTATTTTTGAAACTCATATTGTTAGATCTGAACTTACATTTGAAATTATAAAATCTCATGAATATATTCAGCCATTAGTAGGGAAGTTTCAAAATATATTTTCCTTTGATAAAGTATTAATATTATTTTTTGATAAAATTGGTTGAAAAAATACATTTAAAAAATTCACATCTTTTTTATTATTTTTAAATAGAATTATATTATCTTTATATTCAATTTTCGTATCTTCAAGTAATGAAGTAAGAATTATATTTGAATTTGTAGATTTTATTAATTCATAAGTTGCATAAATATCTTCTGCTGTAATTTTTTCTCAATTTGACCATTTTGCATCATCATTAATAGAACATTCTATATTTAATAGAGAGCTTATATCACAATTAGCTATATCTGATACTATTTTATCTTCTTTTAAGTCATATTTTAAAAGTGATCTATATAATAGTGAAACCACATATTGATTATTTCATGATAGATTTTTAAGAGGATTTAAACTTGGAAAATTTCAAATTAATCATTCTGAAATTGTACCTCCTTTTACAGGAACTACTTTAGAATCTTCATATAGAAATATATATATAAGATGAAATAACGATGTAAACAAAAATAGAATACTTATTAAAAATAAGTATTTTTTTAGTTTAATAAACTTTTGAGTTATCATAAAATTATTAAAAATTATTTAATTAGAAATAATACTAAAGAGTTAAGTACAAATAAAACTCAAAGAATAATTGTAGCATTATGAAGTATTTTTTCAGGCCCTCTTTTAGTTATTTCTCACATTCAAGAGCTCATATCGCTTAAGTTTAGAGATACATTTTTATTTTGTATTAATACTATAAATACAAGCAATACAGAAATTATAACTTCACTAAATTTTAAAATATCAAACATTGGTCTATTTTTTAGAAAATAATATTGTATAAAACATATTCAAAATTGTAAAAATTGCAACTGCAATTATGAAATTTACAGCTCAATTAATTGTATATGTAATTCAAGGTATAACTAATATTTCATTAAATATATAATCTAATAGCCAAAGAATAACTCAATTTATAATAAAAGCTACTAATCATAAGAAAACAAAAAATAATGGCAAAGATAATATTTTTAATATTGGTTTTATAGTTAGGTTTATAATACCGAGTAATACTCATCATATAATATATGTTTTTATTCATCATTCTACTATTATTCATGCTTCTACTCATTTTTCAGGATTCATACTTAATAAATAAGTAAGAGCATATAAAATAAGAGCATTAAATAGTATAGATAGAAATATTTTCATATTATAATTTTAATAAATTAATAAGTTTTTCACTATTAGTTAATTTTCATCATTTCACTTCATTTAAATAATTTGGTAATATATTTTTTAATTCCATACAAATATCATTATTAATTTTTAAGTCTATTTGTTTTATACCCTTTTTATTTAATTTTAATCTAAGAAGAGTAGCATCATTTCAAGAATATATATATGAAAAATCATTTATACTTGAAAAATCATAAAAATAATCTCAAATTTTTATTCATAAATCGCTTATTTCTATATTAACAAATTCAGATGAATTATTCTCAATAAAAAATGTTATTCAAGTAATTAGGAATACGATTAAACTTAATCAATATTGTTTTGTGAATATTCACCAAATAGCAAGTCATAAAATAATTGAGATAGCAATTATATACCATAAACTTCCTCTATTTTTTGTATCTGAAAAATTCCATTCATAAATTATATTAGACATTTTAGCTTAAGTTATCAATTATTAATTTTATTATAAACCAAGCAAGACTTGCAATTGCAAATCAAATAATAGCCATAACAATTGTATTTTTTCATTTTGATTTATCTTGTTCAATAGATCAAAAAAGTATTTGATATGCTCATATAATAATAAATATAACAGCAATAGTTCAAGCAATACTCATTCAAAAGTCAATAGCTCATCTTATAACTTTAGGAATATCATCAATATGTACATTTCATTTTTTTAGATCATCTTGACTAATACTACTTCAAAGTATACCAGCATCATCAGCAAAAGTACTAGAATAAGATGAAATTAAAGCAATTATATAAAAAAAATATTTTTTCATAATTAATTTGTTATGTTATAATTTTCTATTTTTCATGTAATTCCAGATAAACTATCTAATCTAGGATTGTAGTAATCAGTTAAGAAATTAACTAATTCTTCTTTTGAAAGCATTTCTGCCTTTATTCATATATTTTCAAGTCCTGTTTTTGTTCAATTAAATCTAGAAATTAATCATTTCTTTAATTTAGAAAAATTTCTTTGTTGTGATTTTATTGAAACTAAGTCAGATGCTTGATTTATAGATTTCCAAAAAGAACTAAAAATACCTAATATTGAATCATCTTTTACACTTTTATTTCCATTATTATCAAAAGGAATGATAATATAAAATTCTTTTTTCATTATTTGTGCTACTTCAATGAGTTTTCTTAAATACTCTATATATTCATATGTTTGATTTTGAAGTAAAGAATTTTTTTGTTTTATAGCTTTATCATTTAGATTAGATAAATATGTTTCTATATCGAGTTTTTTTGATCTAACTAAAACTTGAAGAGGGAAATCAAGAGAGTTAAGAAATCTTTGAAAACTTATAATTATAGAATCTTGTTCATCAGTATTTTTAAGCAAAAAATTTATAGTAGAGCATTTAACTACTAATCTTGCACTATTATCTTTCATCATAAGTATATTTTCTTTTATACTTGAAAAAGGTAAATACCTTTGAGTTGAACTATCAGGATGTTCTTTTTTATTTGTTTTTATTGGCACGATAATTATTTTTAATAACTAAATTTTGTTTAACTTATCTTCAATATCTTTAATTTTATTTATTTTATCATTAAAATCTACTTTGTTATCAATTTTATTTTCTATATTTGTTACAAATCATATATCCATTAAAGAGTAACTATCTACTGATTTAACCCATTTTCTAGTATCTAGATTAACTTTATATCTTATAAATGCTAATACAAAATTTGTAAAAGTCATTTCTGAATATTTAAATATAGCTATGATTATTGATGTAGTTGCTATTATTATAGCAGGAATTGCAGCAATTTCTGTACCTATAGAAATTAATGATTTAAATGCTGAATATCAAATTCAAAATCAAATCATTATAATAGATAATTGTCTTAGACTTAATCATAGTAATATAGGATCTTCATTTTCAATTTGAACTGGAATTTTATACTGCATATTTATTTATTAATAAATTATTTATTTTATTTTAATTATTTTTTGTTAATTTCAAAATACTTCTTTCCATATTTTATCTTCTAACTCTTGCATAATTAAATAATCATTGTCTAACTCATGATCAAATCATAAAATATGTAAAATAGAATGAACAAGTAGTTTATAAAATTCTTTTTCTTCACCTAAAAAATATTCAATGGCTTGAATTTTAATTTTATTCTCTGATAAAATAATTTCTCAAGCTATATCCTCCTCTTTTAGTTTGCTAAAATCATCAAAATAATGAAAACTTAAAACATCAGTTGATGTATCAATGTTTCTGTAATTTTTGTTCAAATTTTTTATACTATCATCATCTAAAAAGACTATATTCAATGTTCAATTTTGAGGTATATTTACTATATTAAAAATACTTTTAAATATAGAGTCAATAGATTTTTTGTTTATAGTAAAACTTGGCTTATTTAATATGTTATAATTAAACATTATTAGTATTATTTATATAAAATTTTATCAAAAATATTATACTTATATTGCTAGATTTTACAAAACTATTATAATACTTATGTCTATTTTATAGGCGGCAGGTCAAACTAATTTTCCTTACAAATATTAGCAATTTGATAATTCTTAGAAGTTTTTTCTATGAGGGTTAATTCTTTCAGAAAATAAAACGGAACTATCATAAATATTCCACATTAAGGAATACAAAAATTTTGACTGACCATAAATATGGATAAAAAATACATGATAAAGGTTATAATATTTATAATTTTTATCTTGTATTTTTTTATTTTAACTATAAAATGTATAACATTAATTATAATTTAAAAAATAAAATATGTCTAATAGTGATGTAAAAGTTCCTTATGTTAATGAAACTTGTATAGGTTGTTCTGCTTGTGTTGCAATATGTGGGGATGTTTTTGATTTAGATGATGAAGGGAAAGCTTTTGCAAAAGATTGAATGGATAGCTCGAATGCTTCTTGAATAGATGATGCGATATCTGCATGCCCAGTTAATGCTATACATTATAAATGATAAAAGTAAAGCTAATTTTATATATTATATTTGGAAATTATAGAAAAAAACTATAATTTCTATGTTATTTATTTATATTTAATAATATTTTTTATTATGAAATTACAAAAGTTAAATAAAGCCTTTACTCTTATAGAGTTACTAGTAGTTATTACTATTATTGGTATTCTTGCTACGGGAGCAGTAAATGTATATACATCTCAAATCCAAAAAGCAAGAGATTCTAATAGAATTACTGATATAGAAGCTCTTAAATCTTCTGTTGAACAAGTATATCAAGATGATTCTGAATATCCACATTCAGATTTGTTTTTTACCTCTGTATCAGACTATTTACAAAATTTTCCTAAAGATCCTAAACATTCTCAACCATGTAATGATAATTGAGTAGCAACTTGAGTAGATTGTTGATATGCTTATATAACTGATGCAGATGATAATGGTATACTGTATTGAGTTTATGAAATATCAGCTTCATTTGAAAATAAATGAAATTTAACAGCAAGAGCTGAAAATGATTCAGGAACGGATGATCTTAGATTAGAAATATGAATTAATCTTAGTACTAATGATACTAAAGTTGATAGGGATACTATAACAGCTACAACATGAGCTTGTGGTATTTGAGGTGCCGTTGCAGCAGCTTGAACTGATTTAATAGTTATTAATTGAAACCCAGCTACTGTTTGAAATCAATGTGGATAATTTTATAAATATATTTATTTTGTAAAAAATAATAATTACATATAATGTAATTATTATTTTTTTATTTAGAATTATGGTAAAAAAATTTATTTTTGGTGTTTTGATTTTCTTGTTTTGAATTTCGTTATTCTTTATTTTTTGATTAAAGGATAAACAGCAATGAAATGATGTAATAGAAAAGGAAACTATTATTTATTGATATGATTGAACCCATCTTTGACTTAAAATTAATGATATTTTAAATAAAGACAATTATGATAAGATTTGAATAAATCCTGAAAAATATGATTCTATGGAAAGTTTTTTGGTTGATTTTAAAACTTTTTCTTGAGTTACAATAGATCCAATAAATGAAAAATTTTCTATTGCTATAAAAAAAGAGAATGGAGATACTCTATATATCCCATATAATTTTAAAATAAACAAAGAAGTATTTGATAATAATGTAAATAAAAATCTAGCAATTTTAGATATTTATTCTTCATATAAAAATGATTTAATTTATGGCTGATATGACTCTAATTCAAAATCAAAAGTAATTTTTGAATGAGATATGGTACATCCACTAACAAATAGATTAAATGATATTTTTTCTTCAAAAACTAATGTATTTAAGGTTATTTCAGATATAGAAAAATCAAAAGTTAAATGACAAGAAAATACCGAACTTCTAGCTTATTTATATGATTTAATTTGAGATTATGCCACAGCTAATCTAACAAGAAAAAAAGCTTGTATTGAATTTCAAAATTGTGAAAAATATATTAACTTAGATATATCTTGAAAAATCACTGATAATCAATGAAACCCAATCCCATGAGTTAAAGTTGAACTATTAAATAATTCTGAAAATTATACTATCACTAAAGATGATTGAAGTTATAATTTCTCATACAAAGCTTTTCCATTTACTCATCTTAGATTTAAAGCTTCTACTTTAGGTTATAGTGATTGATTTAGTAATTACAGTTTAAATGATTATTTTTTTCCAATTGATAAAAAAACTATAGTTATTGATTTTTTATTAGATAAACCTGAAAACATAATAAGTATTAATGATGAAAATAAAGATACTTTTAAAAAATGATCATATTATATTTTGGAAACTGCTTTTTCTAAATATTTTATTCCATTAGATTGATTATATTATGAAGATGATAGAAAATTTGTAAAATGAGAGTTTGATGTATATCTATATCATTTTACAAAATCATCAAATATGTCTAACTTATTGGAGAATGACACATTTGAACCAGTATATTGATATGTATGAAATATAATGAAAACATTTTGAATGCCTTATATTCAAATAGTTGAAAAAAATACAAAAAAAGAATTATTTACAAAATCCTCTAATCCAATCATACTTCAAAATCAAGTATATCATATGAAAGAATTATATAATAATTCTGATAAAATATATACTGCAATAACAGATGAAGATATGGAATATTTAGTTAAAGTTTCAAATGAATCTGAAAATCCTTATCCAATTGATTTTGATTTTTTAACAAAAAATAATTTTCTTAGATGGCCAGCTCGGTGGACACTAGATAGAAAAACTTGAGTTTGGTCAAATGTAGGTCATAGAGTTATAAATGTTGGAGGTTTAGTAGAATTACCTTTTTTTCACATAAAAGATAATTAGTAAATATATTTGTTATAAAATTTATTTTAATTTATATTATAATTTTGTTATTATGAAAAAAATATTATTAGCAGTTCTTGCTTTAGTTTTAGTTTGAAGTGCAGGTTCATACTTTTATATGTCAAAAAATGTTTGATTATCAACAGTTGAGGCAAATCCTGATTACATATGTAAAAAGGCAGTTATTGATTCTCCATGTGAAATTGTAACTTGTGATCCTTGGAAAACTGATGGTACTAGAACTTGTAATTGAAATAAAACTACAGAAGTTTCATATTATTTGGTTCGTACTACTTGTGAAGATTGATATACTAAAGTTGATAATTGATGACAATCATGAGCTGCTAGTGGTAGACAAGCTTGAGATTATGTTTCATGAACTCAAAGTTGTACGGTTGTTGAAATTGATAATGTACCTCCAGTTTGAGATATTTCAGAGTAAGTTTTTATAATTTTATTTTATTATTAAAACTTAAATATGAAATTTTTAAAAATAGTTATATTTATATTTTTAATTTTCTTTATTAAGTTAGTTAATGCATGATATAAATACCCATATGTATGCGGTAGTTCTTCATGCTATACAACAGAGTTAAAAGAATTAAATAAATCTGATGGCTGATATTTTCTTACTAATGAAACTATTACTAATGTAGCTAATTTATCAGATTATATAGATATTAAGTTGCAAGATTACATTAATTATTATTGAACAAGTACTTTTACTATAAATAATTATTATATTTGAACTTGATCACTGTCTAATAAAGATCTTACATTAGATGACTTATTAAAAATAACAACTACTTTTTATATTTGAAAAAATGTTTGATGAAATGTAGTTATTTTAGATACATATGTAAATTGATATGATTATTTGTATAGTAATTTTACTGATACAATTAATCAACTTCATGTTTGATTTCCATTTTGAACTAAAAAAAATAAATTAAGTGATCTTTTAAAAAATATAGTTTATTATGATACTAATACAAAATTATTTAGTATTAAAAATGTTTGTGATGATTCAACTTGTGAAAAAACAAGATATAAGTGAATTTCATATAATATAAAAAACCCTTATTACTTTCTTACTTGAACAGTAAAGCCTAATTCTAAATTTGTATTAGATACTTTTAAAGTTTCTAATGATTATAGCATTTCACATATATATTTAAAAGCATGATGAACTGCAGATTTTAATTTTTGATTTGAAGATTATTTAGATGTTTGATCATCAAATACAAAATATAAATATACAATTTCATATAAATATGATTGAGGTATAACTCAAGATTTATTTTCAGAAACTATAAAAATTTGAAATGATTTTTCAGTTACTTCTGATACTATAACTCAGCCAATTTTAGATAATATAATTGATTTAACTATATTAAAAAATAAAACTAAAAAAATAAGAGTCTGAGTTAAAGAATCTATAAAACTTACAAAAGTTTGACAAGTTACTTTTTATTTAGCAGTTGAAAATTTAAATACATGAGATAAATTTAATACAACTGCAATAAATGAATTAGCACCACTTTATGTTATACCAAATGATGATGTAAAAAATTGAGATTGATCAATTTTTTGATTTTCTAAATCATCAAATGATAGTTGATATAATATAGGTGATACCTTCTCTGTTACTTTGAATTTAAGAGATGAATATAATAATGACCATTATGATTATATTGATTGATATGATATTTCTTTAGAGACTTGAAGTTCTACTTTTATTGAACTATCAAAACAATGATCTGCTGTTTATTCTACTAGTTTAGCTTGAGTTAAAAGTTCATCATCAAGTCCATATCCAATTTCATTTAAATTTAAAATAACTAAAGCAGGATATCATGAATTAAATTGATTTAAGATTAAAATCAGAAATAAACAATCAAGTACTTCATATATTTCTACACCTACTTATACATATTTCTCAATCATACCATCAAATTTATATGATTGAGAACAAAAGATGAAAATATATATAAAATCACCATTAATTACAGATTTTCCAATATCTTGTACAAATTGATCAATTACATTAAAAACTTTATGTACTTCTGATAACTTTAGTTGATGTAATAATTCAAAAAATCAAAGCATTACTTTTACTAGTGAATCTGATAATGGAAGCATGTGAGTATTATCAATTAGTGATTATGCTTATAATGTAAAAAATTATAATTATACTATGAATCATATAGATAAAACTGCACCGGTTATATCTGTATTTAAAGGAGTTAATCTACTTAGTTTAAATTCATATAAATTTAAAGCAAATGATGATGACTTAAAAATTAATTTTTATGAAAAAACTACTTCAAATTGTAGTTCTGAAATCAATTATTTAGTTAAGGTTAATTGAGTTATAGTTTATAATAGTCTTTCTTGAACATCTAATTTTGATGCTACAATTAATAACTTTTTCAAATCTTCATGAAATAAAGAATTATATATTAAAGCAACAGATAAATATTGAAATTTTAGTGAAAAAGTTATAAATTTTTCTAATTATCCTGATGAAATTGATACTACTAAAACTACAATTACTTCTAATGAAAATTCAACTAAATATTCAAACAATGCTGATTATTATATATATACTATTTCATTAAAAGATAAATATAATAATCCTATTTATAATAAAGTATTAAACTTTATTGATCAAGATTGTACTTTTTATTCTTGATGTGATACTTTAAAAACAAATATGTGAACATCAATTCCAAGTTGAGACGATGCATTAAATGAGTATTTATATTCAACTCCAAGTAATTCATTATGAGAAATTACTTTTAGAGTAAAATCTATTTCTCCTTGAGTATTTACAAATAGATTTAAAATTCAAATTAATGATTGGGATGATAATTACAATAATATAGCAGCTTTAAAAAATTATTATATTGCAGATATAACTCAAAATTCTTTTAAAAAATTATTTACATGAGATATATTTGCTTCAGATGATGATTGAGCTACTTGGTCAGCGCTTCCAGAATATGGTACGGAAATGAAATTTAAATTAGTTGTTAAACCAATAGCCTCAGTTTGAAGTTTAGGAGTTAATATATGAAATTTTAAAACTAGTATTAGAGCTATTGACTTATCAAGTTCAGAAGTTCAAGGTGCATCAAATATATCTTGATTAAATACTAAAACACCAACTTTTACTGCAAAAATTAATACTTCAGCAACAGCGACATCTTTTTGAAATCCTTGATTGCAAATTTCTGATAATTCAAATTTATCAACTGTTGTTATTAGTTATATTATGTGATGAAAAACAGTAAATTCATATTTATCAACTTTAGAAAATTGAGATGATAGAACACCTATTTCTATTGAAAATTCTTCTTGAGATGTATTTATATGAGTACAAGTAATTTGAACTTTACAATGATGATGAAAATCAGAATTTACATGACAAGATGCAAATTTTTATGATATTTCAAAAAGAGAAACTAGAACAGTTATTAGAAAAAATGCATTTACTCAAATAAAAAATATGACAAATGGTCAAATAATTAATTGAGTAAAATATGTAGTTTGAGATATTAACTTATCTTGAGAAATTTCATGATATGAAACTCTTATTGTTAAGGATTGAAATGTAATTATTAATTGAGACTTAAATAATTCTTGAAAAAAACTATGAATAATAGTTTTAAAAGATTCATACAATATTAATTCCGATTATAATTGAAAATGAAATGTTTATGTTAATCAAAATGTATCAAAAATAAATGCAGTTATATATGCTGATGGTTGATTTATAAGTTCTAATTCATCATGAATTCCATATCTAAGTGATAATATTACTAGAACAAGTGAATTAAAAAAGCAACTATATATGAAATGAAGTTTATTTACTAGAAATACTATTTGATGAGCAATATTAGCATGATGAGATTATATATTACCTGGTTGAAGTAAAATAGCATGAGTTGATGCTAATTTTGATAAAGCTATGATATATGATTTAAATTATATAAGAAGATGAAAACAAAATTGTTTAGAATCAAGTCCATGAGTTTGTAAATATAATAAATGAGCATTTGTTATTGAATATGATTCAAAAATTCAAACAGATCCACCAAAAGTATTCTCAAATAAATAAAAAAATCCGGCTTAATTGTAAAAAGTGTGTGGCTGAGATGATTAAATTTTCCCATATAAGAGAGATAAAATTAGTTTAATTTTTCTCTCTTTTTTTAATCCTCTATGAAG
>Ga0100381_1002883_pt1 | contig 15122 bp, 14 predicted proteins | sample CryGeymeta201505_FD_80416 | JGI IMG/M metagenome (GOLD analysis project Ga0100381, IMG submission 80416) | Groundwater microbial communities from Crystal Geyser aquifers in Utah, USA - Crystal Geyser metaG 2015-05 | ecosystem: Environmental > Aquatic > Deep subsurface > Groundwater | place: USA...
GCAGGACTTGTCCTGCACCGACGGCGAGTCGACGTGCGGACGTGGGGTGCAGGACTTGTCCTGCACCGACGGCGAGTCGACGTGCGGACGTGGGGTGCAGGACTTGTCCTGCACCGACGGCGAAGCGGACATCGACGAACGCGGAGTGGTCGGGGTCGCGCAAGCGCTGACCCCCCACGGGGAGAAGAGTTCGACTGGTGATTCGACGTGCGGACGAGCTCGACTGGCGAGTCGACGTGCGGACGTGGGGTGCAGGACTTGTCCTGCACCGACGGCGAAGCGGACATCGACGAACGCGGAGTGGTCGGGGTCGCGTTCAGCTCATGGCGCCGCCGCCGTCGACGTCCAGGGTGCGACCCGTGAAGTAGTCGCACTCGAGGATGAAGCGCACGGCGCGCCAGATGTCTTCGGGTTCGCCGATGCGCCCGAGCGGGATCGAGGCGATCAGAGCCTCGCGCGCCTTGGCATTCATGTTCGCGGTCATGTTGGTCTCGACCATGCCGGGCGCGACCGCTCCGACGCGGATGCCGTAGGGCGAGAGTTCGCGCATCCAGGTGACGGTGTTCGCCGCCAGGGCGGCCTTGGCCGCGACGTAGTTGGATTGGCCGCGGCTGCCGTGCCGCGCGATGGACGAGACGTTCACGATCACGCCGGGCCGTGTCTCCGACTCCAGCATGTGGGCCGCGACCTCTTGCGCCATGAAGGTGGCGCCCGTGAGGTTCACCGCCAGCACGGCGTCCCAGTCGGCCGCCGAGAGCCGGAAGACCTCGCCCGTGCGTCGGCTCTTCCCGACCAACAAGCCGTCGCGGATGATGCCGGCGTTGTTGACAAGGCCGTTCAGCCCACCGAGCTCCGCCGCGGCCCAGCTCACGAAGGAGGCGACGTCACTGCGATCGGCGACGTCCAGACGACGCCGCGCGATGCCTTCGGGCAAGGCGGCCAGGCGCACCTCGTCCACGTCGCCCACGGCGACCTTCGCGCCCGCCTCGGACAAGCGCTGCGCGAAGTGCGCGCCCATGCCCGAGGCGCCGCCCGTCACGATGATCTTCAGTTCGTTCAGTTCCATCTTCTGTCTCCGTGACTGGGGCGTGAGTGTACTCGGCGCAGCGCGCGGGCTCACTCGGCGTGGGTGAAGAAGCCCAGCATGCGACGCGTGGCCTCGAGCTGCTGCGTGCGCCAGGCGTCCGCGAGCTTCAGCTGGTAGTCGAGCGAGGCCTTGGTCAGGTTCGCGACCTCGTCCACCACGCCACGCGTGCGCTCGAGACCCTTGTGCTGGGCGTAGGCGATCTCGTCCGAGATGCGCTCGGCGTGGGCCAGGGGCTCCACGAAGAGCTCGCCCAGCTTGCGGCCCATTTCGGCCTTGGGGCTCTTGTTTTGTTGCGTCTGCGAAGTGGTCTTGGTGGTCATGGGTGGTTCTGCTTTCCGCCGAAACGGGCCATAAACCTGCGGTTCATCCGCGGTCTGCCCTTGGCGAGCGAAACCTAGGCATGGCCGAGGAGACGGTCAAGAGACAAAATGTTGCAGCGCATCATTTTCTTTCGCGCCCGCTCAGGACCACGGCCTTGAGCTCCGCCAGTTCCTCGCGCAGGCGGGCCACCTCGGCCTTCTCGGCGCGGGGCATCTCGTCGAGCTCCTGCGCCACGTCGTCAGGCTCGAAGTCGGGCTGGGAAGCGTTCAGGGGCGGCGCGAAGGGCGCCTGATAGGCGGGCGGGGAGGGGAAGCCTCCGGGCGTCGGCATGCCGAAGAGGTTGAAGGGCGAAAACGGCATCATGGCCTGCACACCGCGCCGCGCCTGGTGGTAGATCTGAAGCGCCCAGGCCATGTATTTGCCCAGAAACTCGGTCAGATCGTGGTCGTCCATGCGGATCAGGGAGACCAGCAGAGGCGTGGGCAGGAGCCTCGCGGCCCCGCGGCTCTCGAGGATGATCTGCGCCAGCGTCGGCTGCGTGAGGTCCGCGCCCGTCTTGGCGTCCTGCACCCGCACGTCGCCCCCCGCTCGCACGCGCGCGGCGAGCTCGTCCAGGGTGATGTAGCGGCTCAGCTCGGTGTCGTAGAGGCGCCTGTTGCTGTACTTCTTGATCACGACCATGACCGACTTCTAACTCGCGCGTGGAGGGGAGGCAAGTCGGGGATGCTGCAATGCAACATCGCGCTTGACAGGGAAATCAAGTGGTGCTTATACGTCCCGACACAGAGGTTGTTGCGATGCGAAGCGATGTTCTGAATCCAATGCGAGCCAGCCGGCGGGCGCCCTGGGCGCTGCTCGTGGGCGCGTGCGGCCTCACCCTCGCCAGCCTCGGCTGTGCCGCGGGCGGTGCGCCGGCTTGCCACGTGGGAGCGGACTGCGCGTCGGGCGTGTGTACGTCCATGGGCACGTGCTACACGCCGGACTCCGCCGTGATGGACGGCTCCATGCCCGAGCTGGACGCCGGCAGTGACGGCGAGGTCGCCAGCGACGCGAGCGTCGTCGACAGCAGCGTGCCCGACTCCGGCGCCTGCGTCGCGAACCACGACTTCCGCGTGGAGCGCGCCGAGCTGCCTCTGGCGGCGGGGCTGCACGCGACCTTCCGCGTGGCCACCGGAGTCGACGTGAACACGGCCGGAACGACGATGGCGGATGGCAGCCGGGTCTGGGACTTCTCCGGACCCATGACCGGCGATCACGACGTGCTGGTCACGACCGAGCCTCTCGCGGGTGCCTGGTACGAGGGCGACTTCCCCACCGGTCTCTACGCCTCGAAGCTCTCCGACTCCGCGGACCTGCTCGGTGTCTTCAGCCTCGGCCCGACGGCGCAGCGTCTGCTCGGCGTGGTCTCTCCGGCCGATGGCACCACGCGCACGAAGCTCACCTACGATCCACCCGTGGACGTGCTGCAGCTGCCGCTGATGCGGGGCGGGCACTACTCCACGACCGCCACCGTGAGCGGCACGGCGTCGGGCATCCCAGGCTTCTACGCCGAGTCGTACGTAGACGACGTGGACGCCCACGGCACGCTGCGCACGCCCTTCGGTGACTTCGACGTGCTGCGCGTGAAGGTCGTGCTGACCCAGACCGTCGGCGTCTTGGTCACGGTGCGTCGCACCTTTCTCTTCGTCAGTGAGTGCTTCGGCGTCGTAGCGGCCGTCGTGAGCCAGGACAACGAACTCGCCACCGAGTTCACGCATGCCGCCGAGCTGCGTAGGCTGAAGTGAAGCTACGCATGGGAATCTACGCTTTGTTGTTGCCTGGTTGCCTCTCGTTCCACGCGGGGCCCATCACGGGCGAGCCGCCCCACGATCAGTACACCGAGCTTCGAGGCACGCGTCTGCGCTTCGTGGACGAAGGGCAGGGCGACGCGGTCGTGCTGCTCCATGGCTTCGCCTCGTCCCTCGACACCTGGGACGCGGTCCGGCCCGAGCTGCGCGAGGGGCATCGCGTGCTGGCGCTCGATCTCAAGGGCTTCGGCTTCAGCGGTCGACCCGAAGGCGACTACTCCCCGGAGGAGCAGGCGCGGCTGGTGTTCGCCCTGATGGACGCGCGCGGCATCGAGCGCGCCGCTCTGGCCGCGCACTCCTATGGCGCGAGCGTGGCGCTGGCCATGGCCTTGATGGCGCCCGAGCGCGTGACGCGTCTCGCGCTCTACGACGGCTGGGTCTACGAGTCGCAGCTCCCGAGCTTCTTCCACCTCTCGCGCGCCGCGGGCGTGGGCGAGGCGCTCTTCGCGGCCTTCTACGATCAGCGGCCCGACGAGCGCTTGGAGCTGGCCTTCTACAATCCGGACCACGTCACGGAGCAGTTGGTCGAGGCGGTCGAGGCCTCGCTCGCGCGTCCGGGCACGCGTGCCGCCGCCTTGGCTGCCGTGCGCGGCATGCACTACGCCCGCATGCAGCGACGCTACGGCGAGGTCGCGGTGCCCACGCTCTTGCTCTGGGGTCGTGAGGATCGTGTCTCGCGCCTCTCCGTGGGCGAACGGCTCGCGGCGCAGCTGCCCGACGCACACCTGATCGTCTATCCACGCTGCGGCCACTTCCCCATGATCGAAGCGGCCCACGCCTCGACCCGCGACCTGCTCGCCTTCCTCGACCACACGAGCGACGCCGCGGCCGAGTCCCATCGAGCCGCCGCCTCCGTGCACGCGGGCGGAAACGGAGAGAACGCGCCCCTCGACGCCGACACCGAGACCGACGCGCCTCAGGAATGGCGACCCTTGGCGCCGGGCGAGGTCGCGCCGTGACTCGACGCTTGATGGCTGCGCTCGTCGTCGCTTGCCTGAGCCTCGGCGCTTCGGGTGCGCAGGCCACCGGCTTCACGGATCTGGGTCAGGATCTGCGCGCGTCGGACGAAGCACGGTTCACGCTGCACGGCCTGTTCCGCACGCGCTTCGAGCTCCTGCACAACCTGGATCTCGATCGTGGCCCGACGCCTTCGGGGGATCTCTTCTTCCCCGTGCCGCTCTCGGATCCCCAAGGTCAGAACCTGACCCACGCCGACATGCGTGCGCGCCTCGATCTCGCGGCCTTCGCGCCCGGCGGGAGCGTGGCCGTGAAGCTGCGCCTCGACGCCCTCGACAACCTCTCCCTCGGCTCCACGCCCGACGGCGCGCCCTCGGTCTCGGTCGGGCAGACGAGCGTCAACGCGCCCCTGGTCGTGCGCCGCGCCTACGCCGAGGTGCTGACGCCCATCGGCTTGCTCTCCGCCGGACGCATGGGCGCGACCTGGGGCCTGGGCATGCTGACCAACGGCGGCGACTGCGCCGACTGCGATCACGGAGACGCGGCCGACCGAGTCGCCTTCGTGACGCCCATGCTCGGCCACATCTGGGCCGTCGCCTACGACTTCAGCTCTTCCGGTCCCTTCACGCAGCGTCGCTCGAGCTCGCGCACCATCGACGTCGACCCGCGCGACGACGTGCGCACCTTCACCTTCGCCTTCCTGCGCTATCGCGGCGATCGTGCGCGTCGACGTCGCACGGGCGCGCAGAAGCTCACCTTCGACTACGGCGTGTGGCTCAGCCATCGACGACAGGATCGCGACGTTCCCTCGAGCTATCTTCCCGTCGCCACGCCGGTGGGCCTCGACGCATCCCAGAGCGTCTCGCGCGGGCTGCGCGCCACCGGGGTCGACTTGTGGCTGCGGCTCGACGCGCCCAGCGCGCGCATCGAGCTCGAGGCGGCCTATCTCGAAGGGCGCATCGATCAGCCGAGCTTGGTGCCGGGCGCTCGCTACCGCGATCCCATCCGCTCGCGCCAGTGGGGCGGCGTGCTCGAGAGTCGCTTCGGTGCCGACGAGGCGCCCGTCACCTTCGGTCTCGATCTGGGCGTCGCCAGCGGGGACTCGGCGCCAGGCTTCGGCGCCTTCCCCAAGGCCGGCGCGGGCCCGACCCAGCCCGGTGATCTCGACGGACCTCAGGCAGCGCCGCGTCACGACGACCGCGTGGACAACCTGCGCTTCCACCCCGACTACCGCATCGACCGCATCCTCTTCCGCGAGATCATCGGCACCGTCACCGACGCCGCCTACGTGCGCCCGCACCTCGAGTGGCGCGTGGCCTCCCTGGGCGACGGTCAGCTGAGGGCCTCGCTCGCGGGCGTGGCGTCCATGGCCATGCAGGCTTCCTCGACGCCCACCGGCTCGCGTGGCCTCGGCGTCGAGCTCGATCCGACGCTGAGCTACGACAGCGGCGACGGCTTCCTGGCCCAGCTGGAGTACGCCGCGCTCTTCCCCTTGGCCGGCCTCGACAACCCCACCCTCGGGCTCGACGCCCGCCCCGCCCAGCTCTTGCGCCTGCGCCTGGGCTTTGCTTACTGAAGTCTCCCGACTCCTCCGAGAACCCGAAGCACTCATGCGCACCACCTCGACCCTCTTCGTCCTCCGCCTGCTGGTCACCGCCAGCCTGGCTGCGGGCTGTCAGCCGAACGAGAGCTTCCCCGCGCGGCCTGGCTACGACGGTGGTTTGCCGCCGCCCCTGGGCTGCACGCCCAACCTCGACGGCGTGATCGAGGCGCGTGAGCTGCGCGCCACTCTGGGTGTGCCCGTCGGCATGCTCGTCTCCCCCCCAGGGGTGACACGAAGCGTGAACGTCGCGGGCACGACCAACGCCTCGGGGCAGCGCGTCTGGGATCTCTCCCTCGACTACGCCGACGACGGCATCGCGCACATGATCGCCGAGCCCGTGAGCGACTTCTGGTTCGCCTCGAGCTTCCCCGGCGCCGAATTCGTGGCTCCCGCCGACGCCGCCGGTCGCATGCTCGGCGTCTACGCGCAGACCGACAGCGCGCTTCAACTCTACGGGCTCGCGTCGCGCGAAGAGGCGCCGCCCGAGGGCAAGACGCTGCTCGTCTACGATGCGCCCATCGACGTCTATCGCTTCCCGCTGAGCGATGGCGACAGCTGGGTCAGCTCGGGCGAGGTCACCGGCGGCACATTGCGCGGGCTGCCCTACGCCGGACGCGACACCTATCAGGTCGACGTGCGCGGCGCGGGTACCCTCGAGCTGCCCGACCTGATCTTCGATCAGGCGCGTCGTGTCGATCTGCGCGTCACCGTGGAGCCGGCGGCGGGCGCGAGCGTGCAGACGCGACAGGTCTCTTGGCTCTTCGAGTGCTTCGGCGAGGTCGCGCGCGCGACCAGCCAATCCGGGGAGATGGCGCAGGATTTCACCACCACCGCCGAGCTTCGGCGCCTGGCCCTGGAGTGACGACATGAACGCCTTCAAGATCTGGAAGAGAGCCTTCGACGCCTGGGAGACCCACACCGCGGAGTTGCTCGAGTCCACGCTCTCGAGCCCGCTGATGCTGGAGCCCGCGGGCAAGCTGCTCGCGCTGGTCACGGGCGTCGAGGCCAAGCGCCGTCAGGCGGCGGAGCGCGTCTGGTCCAGCCTCGGCCTGGCCACGCGTCGCGATCAGGAGCGCGCGCTCTTCGCCATGAATGAACTCTCGAGCAAGTTGCTCGACCTGGAAGAGAAGCTCGAGTCGCTCACGCGCGATTGAGTCTTCGCTTCTTCCCCGTACTCGAACGATCGTCATCCCAGTGGATTTCGCCGGAGCCCCCATGGACATCAGCAGCTATCTCGAGCCACGGCCTGCGCCTCGGGCTCTGTTCGACGAACTCGACGCGCGCCGCAGTCGCGTGCGCTACATGGTCCCCACCTCGGGCGGAGACTGGCGCTCCGTCACCGTGGGCGCCCACGCCGAGGCCGTGCGTCGCATGGCGCTCTTCTTCAGTACGCGCATCTCGCGTGGGGATCGCGTCGCCATCTTCGCCAACAACTCCGTGGCTTTCATGAGCGCCGCCTTGGGTGCGCAGGCCATGGGTGGCGTGATGGTCCCCATCTATCCGGCGAGCACGGCGGATCAGGCGGCCTACGTGCTCGAGCATTGCGAAGCGCGGGCCCTGTGCGTGGGTGGAGAGGCCGAGCTCTCGCGCATCTTCGACGCCTGGGAGCGCTTGCCCGAGTTGAAGCGCATCGTCCTGCTCGGTCCCGTCGATGTGCTCGACCTGGCCGCGCGTCGACGTGAGCGAGGGCTGCCTACGCCGACGGCCAAAGAGCTCGAGGAGCGCTGCTTGCCCTTCGAGCGCGCGATCGCTCTTGGCGCGGCGCGCGACGCGGAGGATCCGTGCGCGTTCCCGGCCATGCTCGATGCCGTCACCCTCGATCAGATAGGCCTGATGCTCTACACCAGCGGCACCTCCGGCCCGCCCAAGGGCGTGCCCCTCAGCCATGCCAACGTGGCCGCCAACGGCGCCGACTGGCTGCGTGTGAACGCGCCCCTGGTGGAGGAGGGCGACACGGATCTGCTCTGGCTGCCGATGACGCACATCTTCGGCTTCGGCGAGGCCTGCCTGGGCAACACGCTCGGCTTCACCAGCTATCTCACGGACGCGGCGTCGGTGATCCCGCTCCTGCCCGAGGTGCGCCCGCAGGTGTTCATGAGCGTGCCCTCCGTGTGGGAGAAGATCGCCGCGAGCGCGCTGGCCGAAGAGGATCCGGAGCAACGCATCGAGCGCCTCGAGGCCAGCACGGGCGGTCGACTGCGCTTCTGTCTCTCGGGCGGCGCGGGCCTCTCGCGTGAGGTGAAGTCGCTCTTCCACTCGGCCGGGCTCTTGCTCGTCGAGGGCTATGGGCTGACGGAGTGTTCGCCCACGCTCACCCTGAACTGCTCCGACGCCTTCCGCTTCGATTCGGTGGGCAAGCCGCTTCCCAGCGTCTCTCTGCGCTTGGCAGACGATGGCGAGATCCTCGCGCGAGGTCCCAACGTCTTCGCCGGTTACCACCGCGACGCCGAGGCTACGGCTGCGGCCTTCGACGACGAGGGCTGGTTCCACACCGGCGACCTCGGTCGCTTCACGGAGGATGGCTTCCTGCAGATCGTCGGTCGCAAGAAGGAGATCCTCGTGACCTCGGGCGGCAAGAACATCGCCCCCGTGAACATCGAACAGCGCTTCGCCGACGATCCCTGGATCCAGCACGTCGTCGTCTATGGCGACGGACACAAGTACCTGGTGGCGGGCGTGTTCGTGGATCCCACGTCGACGCCGGATCCGTTGTGTCCGAGCAGCCTCGGCTCCGAGACGCGTGCGTCGTCGCTGCGAGCGCTGGTCGAGCCGCGCATCGCACGCGTCAACGCCGAGCTCGCGCACCACGAGACCATCAAGCGCTTCTTCGTCTCGGAGGAGCCCTTGAGCGTGGAGGGGGGCCTGCTCACGGCGACGCTGAAGGTGAAGCGCAAGGCGGTGTACGAGCGCTACGCGGAGCGCTTCGAGGCTTTGTACGCGGAGCCGCGCGAGCAGGTGGCGGGGCCGGCGGCCTCATGAGTCTGCGGTCCGTCCTGAGTCGACGCCTCGACGAGGCGCAGCGGCCCGTGGGTCAGACGCCCAGTGATGTGGTCGCGCGTGACGGACACGTGCGGCTCTTGCGCTATCGCGAGGGCGCGAGGCCGCGACGATTCAAGACGCCCGTGCTGCTCGTGCCCTCGCTGATCAATCGACACTATGTGCTCGATCTCCTGCCCCAACGCAGCTTGATCGAGTTCCTGGTCCAGGCCGGCCACGACGTCTTCTTGATCGACTGGGGCGAGCCGCCGGCTGAAGCGCGCTTCCTCGATCTCGACGCCATCGCGGGGCGCATCATCTCCCGCGCTGTGCGCGAGGCGCGTCGGCTGAGCGGTGCCGACTCCGTTCATCTGCTCGGCTATTGCATGGGCGGTACGCTCACGGCGATCCACGCGGCGGCCTTCCCGGAGGGCATCGCGAGCTTGACCGCCTTGGCCGCGCCCGTGGCTTTCGACGACGCGGGCCTGCTCGGGCGCTTCACGCGTACGCGCTCCTTCGACGTTCACAGCCTGGTGGCCGCCTTCGGCAACGTGCCCTGGCCTCTGCTCCAGCTCTCCTTCCACATGCTGCGGCCGACGCTCAGCCTGGCCAAGGGCGCGCACCTGCTCGATCGCTTCTGGGAGGATGCGTCCCTCGACGGCTTCTTCGCCCTGGAGCGCTGGAGCAACGACAACGTGGCCCTGCCCGGCGCCTTCTACATCGACTACATCGAGCGGCTCTACCGCGGCGATGAGCTGATGCGCGGCACGCTCACCCTCGAGGGTCGGCCCGTGCGCATGGAGGCGCTCGAGATGCCTCTGCTCGTGCTCACCTTCCAGGGTGACGCCATCGTGCCCGAGGCCTGCGCGAAGCCGCTCTACGAGCGCGCCGCATCCGCCGACAAGACCCTGCACAGTCTGGCTGGTGGTCACGTGGGCGCCGTCGTGTCGCGCTCCGCGAGTCGCGGCCTCTGGCCCGTCCTGAGCGAGTTCTGGGCCACGCGTGATGGCGCCGTCGTGTCCACGTCGGCCGACGCTCGTGCTGCTCACGATCACGTCGACGGACGGACGTAGGCCCGCAATCCCGCGTCGACGCGAGACCCGCTACAGTGAGACGTCATGCGTCCTCGCCCAAACCCGAAGCGCACGCCACGCGCCGCCATGCTCTTGGCAGGCGCGCTCGCGCTGCTCGTCGTGTTGCCCTTGGCGGCGTCGCCCCTCGCGCACGGTCAGCCCGAGGCGCCAGCCCTAAGCACGGTCGGGATACGCTTCCTCGTCGCTCGGCAGGGAGACGCGCCCATCGCGGACGGAGCGTGGCTGAGCGAGCGCGCCGACGTGGCCAACCGCATCTACGCACCCGCCGGAGTCTCCTTTCGCGTGATGCGCGCGGACGCGCTGGAGCCGGGGCACGAGCACATCGTCACGCGCCAGGATCGCAACGTGCTGGGATCGCAGGTCGCGCCCGACGTGATCAACGTCTTCGTGGTGGCGTCATTGGCCGACGTCGACGTCGAGGGACGCGCGCTGAGGGGCGTGCATTGGCGCTCGCGTCTGGCGCCCAGCGGCCACTACGTGATCCTCAGCCGCATCTGCGGTCCCACGGTGCTGGCCCACGAGCTCGGACACTTCTACGGCAACGGCCACAGCCTCACGCCCGGCAACATCATGAGTTACGACCGCGGCGGCGTGGAGCAGCCCTTCTTCGACGTCGCGCAGATCAGACGCATCCGCAGCTTCGCGCGCCGCTTCCAGCGCACGCGCGAGCTCGTGCCCGTGGCGAGTCCGCGCTAGCCAGCTTCGGGAGATGGGCCACAGCGGTTTGGGTCGCGACGCCCGCCTTCGGTCAACCCCCTTGCGCCGGCGTCGCGCTTCAGCACACTTCGCCCCATGACTTCCACTCGACCCCCGCACTCCCTCCTCCTGACGTTCGCCCTGGTCGGCTTCGGCTGCGGCGGCGACTCGGGCACACCGGCCACCGACTCCGGCACGGCCACCGACTCCGGCACGGCGACCGACTCCGGCACGGCCACCGACTCCGGCACGGCCACCGACTCCGGTACGGCGACCGACTCCGGTACGACCACCGACTCCGGTACGGCGACCGACTCGGGCACCGCGACCTGCAACGGCTATGGCGTGAGCTGCTCGGGCGCCGATGGTTGTGGCACGGGGTTGGAGTGCAACACCGGCGTCTGCGTGCCCACGGGCACGGGCATCTGCGGTGGCTTCGCCGGAGCCATGTGCCCCGCGGACCTCGTCTGCGTGTACTGGGCCGGCGGGGACGCCGGGCCATGTCTCACGCCGGCTGAGGTCGACTGCACGTGCGGCTCGGACGCCGCCAGCCACTTCGTCTGCCCTGGCACGCCCTGAGCACGCGCTCGTCGCGTAGCGTAGACGTCGGATCCGTGCACCCGTGGTTCGCTGGGGCAATGTGCGCTTGCATGCAAGCTGTCGCCCGCAGCGAGTTGCATGGCACGCGAATATCCGTACCCCGCATGACATGACTTCAAATCGACTTTCTTTGCTCGTTCTTCTTCCGACTCCGGCACGCCGACCGACTCCGGCACGGCCCCGAGCTGTGACGCCTGGGGCGGGGCCTGTGCCGGTGGCGGCGCCTGTGCGTCCGGGCTGACCTGCGCGGGCGCCGCCTGCATGCCCGTGGGCACGGCGACGTGCGGTGGCTTCGCGGGCGTCGCCTGCCCTCCGGACCTCGCCTGCCTCTCCATCGCGAGCAGCGATATCGGGGTCTGTGTGGCCGCCTCCGACCTCGCGCGCATGCGCGCTGCTGCCAACGCCTGCCATTTCGTCTGCCCTGGCTGAGGCGTCGTCGGGAGCGCTCTGGCGCCGCACCTGGGGCGCCCCGTCGGCCCTTGCGCCCGTGCCAGCATCGGGGCTAGCGTGAACACGCCTTTGACCTCTTCGGCCTCAGATTCGGACCCTGGCTCGGAGCGCGCCGAGCGCGGGTCCAGCCGCGACATCGTCGTGGACGATTCGGACCTGCTCTTGCGCCTCACGGGACCGGGCGGCTCGCATCTGCGCAGCATCTCCACCGAGATCGGCGTGGGCTTCGGGCTGCGCGGTGACACCATCCGCGTGGAAGGCGACGATCCCGCGAAGCTCGCTCTGGCGCAGCGCGTGCTCTTGGGCCTGCTCGATCTGTTGCGCGGACGCAGCCTCTCCGAGCACGAGCTGACGCGCGCGGCGCGCTCGGCCAAGGCGCACCCCGAGATCGATCTGCGGGAGGTCTTCGGCCAGGTCATCCTGACCACGAACTCGCGGCGCATCGTGGCGCCCAAGGGCGTGGCCCAGCAGCGCTACGTGAACGCCATCGAGGCGCACGACATCGTCTTCGGAATCGGCCCCGCGGGCACGGGCAAGACCTACCTCGCCATGGCCATGGCCATCCGCGCGCTGCGCGAACAGCGCGTGCGTCGCATCGTGCTCTGTCGACCAGCGGTGGAGGCGGGCGAGCACCTCGGCTTCTTGCCGGGCGACCTGGCGGAGAAGGTGAACCCCTATCTGCGGCCGCTCTACGACGCCATGGAAGACATGATGGACCCGGATCGCGCCAAGGCGCTGATCGAACGCGGCACCATCGAGGTCGCGCCCCTGGCCTTCATGCGCGGGCGCACCCTGAACGACTGCTTCGTGATCTTCGACGAGGCCCAGAACTCGACCGCCGAGCAGATGAAGATGTTCCTCACTCGCCTCGGCTTCGACTCCAAGGCCGTGATCACCGGCGACAGCACGCAGGTCGATCTCCACCACGGTCAGCTCAGCGGGCTGCGTGACGCGGAGCAGCTCCTCGACGGCGTCGAGGGCATCGCCTTCCGCTACTTCAGCGACGTGGATGTGGTCCGGCACCCGCTCGTGCAGCGCATCGTGCGGGCGTACGACTCCCGCGACGCCGAGCGCTTGCAAGCGCGGCTCGCACGCGAAGAGATGCGCGGCGATGCAGCGCCGCGTGGAGAGCCTTATGACTGAGTCAAGCGTCTCCGGCTTCATCGCTGCGGTGGAGAGCTGCGAGCGCCTGAGCGGCTTCGAGTCCCTGGTCGCGGGGAGCACCGTCGAGGTGCGCCGCAAGAACGCGCTGGTGATCATCGCCGCGGGCGACGCCTCCCCCGACGACGTCATCCTGCCCTACTCCCAGAGCCTCGCACGCGGCGAGGCGGCGCTGTTGCTGCTCGGCCATGAAGAACCCGAGCTGATGCATCACCTGCCTCCGGGCGTGATCGTCGGCCGCGTGCCCGAGCTGGGCGAGAAGGACGTCTTCGATTGCGCCCTCGATGGCTTGTTCGAGCGCCTGGAGCTGCGTCGCTCGGACCTGCGCATGTCCGTCTCCCTCGACCGCTTCCGATACGAGTTCCAGGAGGTGCTCGAGATCGCCAAGGCGCTGACGCAGGAGCGCGACATCGATCGCCTGCTCAACCTCATTCTGGAGAAGAGCCGCTACGTCACGGGTGCCGACGCCGGCAGCATCTACGTGGTCGAGGGCGAAGGCGCCGCGCGCGTTCTGCGCTTCAAGCTCTCCCAAAACGACTCCTGCGACTTCGAGTCCAGCGAGTTCACCATGCCCGTCTCGACCGACTCCATCGCCGGCTACGCGGTGGTCGCGCGACGTCCCATCTCCATCGCGGACGTCTACGCCATCCCCGCGGACGCGCCCTACGGCTTCGACGGCAGCTTCGATCAGCGCGTTGGCTATTGCACGCGCTCCATGATCACCGTGCCCATGATCTCGGCCGAGGACGAGGTGATCGGCGTCATTCAGCTGATCAACAAGAAGCGTCGGCCCGAGCAGAAGCTGACCGACGCCGCTGCCTTCAAGCAGCAGGTGATGGCCTTCGACGAGCGCTCCGCCGACCTGCTCGCGAGCCTGGCCAGCCAGGCCGGCATCGCGCTCGAGAACGCGCTGCTCTACCAGGAGATCCGCAGCATCTTCGAGGGCTTCGTGCGCGCGAGCGTGCAGGCCATCGAGCAGCGGGATCCGACCACCAGCGGTCACTCCTTGCGCGTCAGCGTGCTCTCGTGTGGCCTGGCCGAGACGGTCGACGGCGTCGGCGAAGGCAGCTACCGCGACGCGCGCTTCAGTCGACGCGACGTGAAGGAGCTCGAGTACGCCTCGCTCTTGCACGACTTCGGCAAGATCGGCGTGCGCGAGCAGGTGCTGATCAAGGCCAAGAAGCTCTACCCGCAGGATCTCGACGCCATCAACTGGCGCGTCCACTACGCCCTGGCGCGGTCCGAGGTCGATGCGCTGACGCGGCGCATGGCGCTGCTCGAACGCGGCGCCTCCGCGGACGAGCTCGCGGCGCTCGAACACGATGTCCTGATGCGTCGCGCCCAGCTCGAGCAGGCCCTCGCGACCATCCTCGAGGCCAACGAACCCACCGTGCTCAGCGAGGGGGACTTCGGCAAGATCGAGCACGTCGGCGCCGTGCCCTTCATCGACCGTGAGGGCGTGGAGCGTCCGCTCCTGACGCCCGAGGAGGTCCACTCGCTGCAGGTGCGGCGGGGCTCGCTCAACGACGCCGAGATGGAGGAGATCCGCTCCCACGTCGTGCACACGGAGGATTTCCTCAGCCGCATCCCCTGGGGCAAGTCCTTCGCGCGCATCCCCGAGATCGCGGGCGCGCACCACGAGAAACTCGACGGCAGCGGCTATCCCCACGGCCGCACGGCGGAGCAGATCCCGCTGGCGTCGAAGATCATGACCATCGCCGACATCTACGATGCGCTCACGGCCCGCGACCGTCCCTACAAGCGCGCCATGCCGCGCGACCGCGCCCTCGACATCCTCGGCTACGAGGTCAAGGACGGCCACGTCGATCCCGAGCTCTTCCGCATCTTCGTCGACTCGAAGACTTATCTGCGGGCTGAAGAAGATCTCAGCTACTGAGGGCGCAGCAGGGGCCGCAGTGCCTCCACCAGGTCCTCGCCACGACCCTCGACGTACGTGCGTACACCTTCGGCCCGCGCCTCCGGGCGCGCTCGTGCTGCTATCTGCTCGAAAGTGCCTCGAGTCCGTGAGGGCGGCGAGTGCCTGCGTGAATACCTGCGCACTCGGCCTGGCGACCAGGTGCTCGCGAGCGGTGAGGTTCGGTCGCAGGCGTCGTGTGAGCGAAGTCGCAGTCTCATGATGTGGTGGTTGCAAGCGCCTTCATACGGATGTCTTTGCGTCGCATGTTTCAGCCTAACGCTCTCCCCAAGCGCCAGGTTTCAATCGCCAATCTTCAAGAAGCCCTTCCAGTTGCAGATGAAGAGCGATTTGTCGGGGCCGATGGTCATGGAGCCCCAGGCGTTGTCGTGGGCCATCTGCCGGCCCGAGAAGA
>Ga0100381_1002899_pt1 | contig 15077 bp, 9 predicted proteins | sample CryGeymeta201505_FD_80416 | JGI IMG/M metagenome (GOLD analysis project Ga0100381, IMG submission 80416) | Groundwater microbial communities from Crystal Geyser aquifers in Utah, USA - Crystal Geyser metaG 2015-05 | ecosystem: Environmental > Aquatic > Deep subsurface > Groundwater | place: USA...
AACCTATAAAAAGAATATTTGGATTTATTACTTTTATATTTACTTCTCTTCCATTTTGCTTATATACAAAAAAGCCTGATGTATTTATAATTTCCGTTCCACCGTTTTCTACTGTTGCAATTGGAATAATAACAAAACTCTTTCGTAGAAAACCAGTTATAATGATGTTAAGGGATTTCGAACCAGTTTACTCATTAAAAATTAGACGTTCTAAGGAAAACAAAATATTTACAAAAATTGCTTACTTATTATCAAAGTTATATAGGTTATCTGATGCTTTAATAATAACTCACACGGGACAACTTTCACATATAAAAAACGCGGGGTTGGATGATTTAAAGGTAAAAGTTATTCCGCATACAATTAATTTAAAAGAATTTGACAAACTTTCGTTGCTTCAAACAAATAATTATTTTGATAAAGAGTCCGATATACTATATGCTGTATATGTGGGTACGATGGGCAAAGTACACGCTCTTAGTTTACTAGTGAAAAACCTGGTATGCGATGAAATATCGTCTATGCCAATTGAATTTAACTTTTTTGGTTACGGGGAAGAGAGGGATAGATGTATAGAAATTGTAAAAACCTCAGGCAAAACAAATGTAAGATTTTTTGAGTCCGTTCCATCAGAATTAGTACCATCAATATTAAAAACAGCAGATATTCTAATTTTATCCTCCATTGCCCCTGATAATCTTGGACTTAAAATATACAGTTACCTTTCCTCAGGAAAACCAATTCTCTTTCATGGATGGGGGGTTGCAAAGAATTTTTTACAGTCCATTAATGCCGGCTGGAGTGTCGAATTGGACGATAAAGAAATGTTGATAAAAGTTCTTAAAGAGATATTTGATAGTAAAAATAAACTTAGTGCTATAGGTCCAAATGGAAGGCGATATGCCGAAGAGAATTTTAGCTTTGATGACTTTGGAAAAAAATGGAATGCTATTGTAAATGAAGTTATAAACTCAAAGAAGAAGATAAATTGAAAATAAAAAATTACGATCAAATTCAAAGTCAAGTATCTATCAGTCATCCCTTTTTTTGGGTGAATAAATAAAAAGCATGGTTAGTGTTTGGATGAGCGCATGGGAAGTGAGAGTGTGAGAGAGTGGGTGTGAAAAGTTTGGATGGGGGAATTGGCGAATTACCGTTGACGGTTTGTTTTGCCGGAATAGTTCAATATTTTTCAAGTCTATTTTCGGGGGATTGTATCGAAGTCATATTTCTCAGAAATAATTTTAAAAAGTAATGGCAATTAGTTTTTCCAATTCTTAAATTCACATCGTCATGAAAGAAAAAATTATTAAAGCTCTAAATATTATGCGTCCTTATCTTCAAGCTGATGACGGCGACGTTGAACTTGTTGAAGTATCGGAAGACGGCATTGTTAAAATTAGATTCCTCGGCGAATGCCGGGTTTGTCCTCTTAACTCAATGACTTTGAGAGCCGGAATAGAAAGAGCTTTAATGCGGGATGTTCCCGAAGTAAAAAGAGTAGAAGCGGTAAGTTGATATGGCAGATTTAACTACAAAAAAAGTATTTCGTTTTTTGATTTATGCAGCGGGCATAATCGCAGCTTTTTATTTCCTGTTTTTGCTCTCGGATGTAATTCTTATAGTTGCAATTTCCATTTTACTCTCTTTCATCTTCGATCCCTTTGTTAAACTTCTCGAAAGAGAAGGCTTAAAACGATTTCCAAGCACGCTTATAGTCTTTATCGGTTTTGGCTTTTTAGTATATCTTTTCTTTTCGATCATCATACCAAATTTCGTTTACCAGGTAAATCAGTTAAAAGAAACTTTACATGTTTATTCTTTACGCGATCAACTCAATTCAATTGATCAACAAATTTATAATCTGATCCCATTTTTTAATCAGGGGGAACTTGCAGATAAACTCGAAAAGTTTTTCTCCGAGATGATATTAAATTCGTTTGAAAGAATGAGCGACTTAGTAAGCAGCGTTATTTCTGTTGTGGCAATGCTGGTAATTGTTCCGTTTATAACCTTCTTCTTATTAAAAGACAGCCGCCATTTGTTAAAAAGCATAATCCATGTTGTGCCTAATAAGTATTTTGAAATGTCCTACTGGATATTAAAAAAAGTTAGCATTCAGCTTGGCAGGTATGTACGTGCTTGGATTTTTGACGCTTCATTTGTCGGTATTACCTGCGGACTTGGATTTTATTTAATCGAAATAGACAATGCTCTTCCCCTTGGTGTTATTGCGGGTCTCGGTCATCTTGTTCCTTACTTTGGACCAGTTATTGGCGGAATCCCTGCAATTATTATTTCGGTATTACAGTACGGCGGGTTCTCGCATGTTCCCTTCATTATTCTTTTATTGATTTTTGTATATATGCTCGATAACGGTTTCTTTCAACCGTATGTGTTTTCCAAGAGCGTAGATATGCACCCGATAGTGATAATACTTTTGATCATCGCAGGAAGCCAGTTATTTGGATTGATAGGAATGCTGCTTGCAATACCGACCGCAACGGTAATAAAAACAGCAACGAAGGAGATTTATTTCGCCTTTAAGAATTATAAGATTGCACGGATGTAAACTTCTTTATAATTCCTTCAACAGCTTTTCAATTACATCCACAGAGTTTATTCCTTCTGCTTCTGCGTTAAAGCTTGTTATTATTCTGTGTCGTAAAACCGGAAGCATTGCATACTTAACATCGTCAATATTAGGCATAAATCTTCCCTGCATTACAGCTCGTGTTTTTGATGCGAGAATTAAATACTGTGATGCCCTCGGACCGGCGCCCCAGCTAATCCAGCTTTTAATTGATTCCGGTATCGCTCCGTTTGAAGGGCGAGTTTTATTTGATGCACTAACCGCAAATTTAATTACATTCTCCGCTACCGGCACCCGTCGGACAAGATCCTGAAATTCAATAATTTCCCTTGCGCTTATTACTTTAGATAGCTGAGGAATATATCCGCTCGTGGTTGTTTGAACTATTTGAATCTCTTCGTCAACGGTCGGATAATCAAGCCACAAGTTGAACATAAAACGATCTAACTGCGCTTCGGGCAGCGGATAGGTTCCTTCTTGCTCTATAGGATTTTGAGTTGCTAAAACAAAGAACGGTTCTTCGAGTGTGTATGTAGTTCCCGCAGTAGTAACTTTATGCTCCTGCATCGCTTCGAGCAATGCTGACTGTGTCTTTGGCGGTGTTCTATTAATTTCATCGGCAAGAATAACATTGCCAAAAATAGGACCGGGAATAAACTTAAAATTTCTTCTTTTTGTTAGCTGATCTTCTTCAATAATTTCGGTGCCGGTAATATCACTCGGCATTAAATCCGGCGTAAATTGAATCCTGCTGAATTTAAGATCAAGTACTTCCGCAAGGGTTTTTATTAAAAGAGTTTTAGCAAGACCGGGAACACCCACAAGCAAACAGTGCCCGCGCGAAAAAAGAGAATTTAATAATTGATCAATTATTTCATCCTGACCAATAATTACTTTACCAATCTCGTTCTTTATTTTTCTTATTGAATCATTTAACTGCCCGACAAGCAGCACATCATCTTTTTGATTTGCCAAAATTTTTTCCGTTAGTTGATATTAAAGTCTTACTTCCCAATAAATTTTATCTTTAAGTTCAGTAATCCACCCGGTGTATTTTTGTTGCTTTTTATAATCGTCAGCAAGTGATTTTATTTCCGTATAATCTTTTTCAAGCTCTGCTTTATGCTGCGGAACTCTTTTTTTAATATACACTAAATGATAGCCATAATTCCCCTGTCCGTAATCTATTCGGCGCGGAAAGCTTATTTCGCCTTCTTTTAATTTGGATACTGCATCAAGTAAAGCTTTATCCAACTGGTTTAAATAATAATTGCCAAGCTGTCCGCCAAAAGCTTTTGTGTCTTCATCTTCACTATATTTTTTTGCGTAGTCGGAAAATGTTCCGGTTTCATTTAAAATACTGTCCCTCACTTCGCTTAAAAATTCTATTGCCCTTAAGTCGGCATCTTCGTCGGTTTTTATTTTAATAAGAATATGACGGGCGTGAATTGATTCGCCCCGTTTTTCGAGAAGCTGGATGACGTGAAATCCCACTGGCGATTCCACAGCTCCCGAAAGTTCGCCTTCTTTCAAAGCAAAAGCAGCAGATTCAAACTCCGGATAGAAAACGCCACGCTTGACAAATCCAAGGTCGCCGCCGGCGGAAGCGCTGCCCGGATCATCAGAATACTTTCGTGCAAGTGTTTCGAAATCGGCTCCGGCTTTAAGTGAATCGATAAGCGAAAGCGCCTTTTGTTTAAACTGTAATTTTGCTTCTGTGGATGTCTTTGGATTTTTATAAATGTGGTATATATCAACTTTCTCCGGGATGACGCCAATGCTGTCTTTAAATTGCTCAAAAAATTGCTCTACTTCCCGGCGTGTTGCTTCCGTAAAAGCAAATTTCTTTTCGCGCAGTTTCTGTATCATCAGTTGCTTTCTTACTTCGTCGCGCGATTCTCTTTTAATTCTTTCGATGCTCATTCCATATATTTGTTCGACTCTTTCTTTTGAACCATATTGCTGTTTGAACAGTTCAATTTGATAATCAAGACGCTGCTCAACCTCGTCTTCACTAACCATAATTGAATCTAATTCTGCCTGCGCAAGAACAAGTTTTTCTTCAATAATAGAGTTTAATATTTTTTCCTTTAGTCCCGGTGTATTGGGGTCTAACTGCCGCTGTGCCGCAAACAAATTTGTTTGAAAGTTTAATTCGCTTAACATAACAATTTCGTTGTCCACTACGGCAGCAACTTTGTCTATCACTTCCTGTGCATAAAAAGTAGTGCCGAGCAATAAGGAAAGAATCATTATTTTAAATTTCATTTATCACCTAACTTTTTAACTTCAATTTCATTTTCGGAATAAAGTTCTTTAATGAACTGTTCCACAAATTTTTCTTTTTGTTCCGCGCGAAAACTTGTTTCAACTTCTTTTTTTATTAATGCTAACGGCGGAATAGAATACGCTTTGTAATTTTCGAGAAGTTGTACAAGAGTGTATTCCTCACGTCTATTGTTTAGCACTATACTAACTTCTTTCGGGTAAAGTTCTTTTACAACACGTAAAAGAGCCGCCGGATGCAGTTCTTTTTCAGTTACAAGAATTGCGGTTTTATTTTCAATTATCGATGAATCTCCCGTAAAAACGTTGAATGATTTTGACCAATCGCTTTCTATCACCGTACTTCTGAATTGAATGGCTTTGTCTTCATCACTAAAAAATATAAGATTAATTAAATATGAATCATAAAGAAGTTTGAAATTTTCTTTGTTAGATTCAAAATAAGAAACAATATCCTTTTCCTCGTAAGAAAATTTTTCTTCATCAAACTTTTGCTCAAGAAGAAGCGCAGCGGCAAGTTCTTTCTTCGCGTTTTCTAAAAGCCGGTTAAATTTTTCTTCGTCAACAATCCCTTCGGAAACTGCTTGCTGGTAAAGAAGTTCCCGATGAACCCATTTGCGAATTATTTCATTAGTATAAAAGTTATAACCGAGTGAAGTATCGCTCATCTCTTTTAGTTCAGCTTTGCCAAGATATGCATCGTTTACACGTGCGGCATAGTTGGTTTGAGGTTTGTCTTTGCCGCACCCCGATAGAGCAAGCGCGGCAAATAAAAACCAGGTAAATTTATTTTTCAAAAAAAGCTTTTGTAAGTTCATCGTAATGAATTTGGGGCTGATAACGTTTTGTTAAACTTTCGACATATTCTTTCTCGAGCCGCTTGCTTTCCGATTCCTGGAATGCGCCGGAAACTTCTGCTTTTGCCTCTTCAAAAGTTTTTATCCGTGAAGACTCTTTCGAGTTTAGTTTTACAATTGACCATCCGCCCGGAGTTTGAAACGGCGCCGAATAATCACCCGGATTTTTTAAATTATCTGCAGCGACTGCCTGCTGAGTGCTCTTAGCATCCTGCAAACCGAAGCTGCCGGCTTTTTCTTTGAAACCGGGACGTTCGGTATATTTAACTGCAGCGGAATCAAAATTCTCTCCGGCTTGAAGAAGCGCATAGTAATAGTTAGCTAAAGAATCTTTACGTGAAAACATTTCACTGAAATCAACTCTATCCTGCCATATGTAATTTTCTTTTGTCTCTTCATAAAACGCTTTCAGTTTCACGCTGTCTATCTCAATCTTATTCCATACTTCGTCTTCTTGAAGTTTGAAAATGTAAATTCCGTTTTGGTAATCGTCCATCAACGAGGCAAAAGCAAAATCGCGTTTCTCAAGATTCAAAGCTTCCTCTTCAAGAACATCGTCCGCACTAAGTTTGTTAATCGCATTTCGAAGTAAATCGATATTAATTTGTTTATTTACAAATTCAGTTGTGGTGGACATTTTTTCATAAAAGTTTCCTGCTGTAACCGATTGATTAGCAAAAGTATATAAAACACTTTCTTTGAACTGCGGAAAATTCGGATTATCGGTGCCAACTTTCAGTGTATCGCTATAACCGCCAATTTGATTCAAAGTAGTTTCGTTAACAGAAAAATTATACTTGTATTTTAAACTTGCGACAAGAGAATCATATTCTGTTTGATACCGTGTCTGCTTAAATATTTTTTTCAGTTCCTCTTTGTCCTCTTCGTAAGTAGGAGGTTGTTGTCTGTCTGTAATTTTTATAATATGGAAGCCATAATTTGTGCGAACAACATCCGAAACCTCGCCAACTTGAAGATTAAAAGCTACTTCGTCAAATTCTTTAACCATCATTCTTCGTTCAAAGTAGCCAAGATCTCCGCCTTTTGATTTTGAGCCGGGATCATCAGAGTAATGAGCTGCAAGTTCGGCAAAGTCTGCACCGTTTTTAATCTGTGCTAAAACAGAATCTACTTTAGCCTTTGCTGCGGATGTATCTACCGGACCGCTTTCATTTTGAAAAGCAACAAGAATATGACTGGCTTTAATCTTGGGTATTCTTTCTTTCTTTTCTGTAACTTTTATGATGTGGGCGCCATATTTAGTCATAACAACTTCGGGGTACACTTCGCCAACATTTGTTTTGTACGAAGCGTCTTCAAATTCAAAAGGAAGTTGACCTCCGGTAATATAAAAAATATCGCCGCCGCCAGGTTTTGAATATGCATCCTGGGAGTGAGTTTTTACCATCGCAACAAAATCCGCTCCGTTCTTAATACTATCAAGTATCGCCTGAGCAGATTTCTGAGCGCCTTCCATTCCGGTGCTGTCCGGGCGTATCATTAAATGGCTGACTCTTAATTCCAATTTTCGCTTGTTAAATAAATCTTTTATTCCCGGCTCAACCAATTCTTTTTCAAGAATATAAGTAACGCCAACTTTTTTCTTATAGTCAAGCAGTTCATCTTTTAATGCTGTGTCGTTCTCATATCCGCGAACTTCAGCATCCCGTAATTTCATTTTGAAATTTGTATACAGCTCAAGAAAACTCCGCATTCTTTCCAGGCTGTCTTCTTTTGCTTTTTCAATTCCGCCGACATTTTTAGCATAAACGTTTTCAAACTCACCCATTGTAATTTGGCGGTCGCCATATTCTGCGAGCACTATTTTAGAATGTTCGGGCGAACATGAAGTTAGAATGAACGTAAGTAAAATCGAAAGTAATACACTTAACTTTAGAAACATAGAATTGCTCCCTAAATATAATTATTGATTATTTGGCTGATAATTTTACTGATAGACGCCCTGAAAATCAAGGTAAATTAAACCTGAAAAAGCCAATTTGTTTGATCCAGAGCGTTATCATTTTTTCTTAACAACATCAAGTTTTTATTTATTTTAATAAATTCATCTTGATGACACTCTTCTTCCCCGAAGCAGTTAATTCGGCAAAATAAATGCCGCCTGGCAAACTGCTGCCTGCTGAAAATTTTATTTGATGTTCTCCCTCTTCCATAACTTGATCTGCAAGGACAATAATTTTCTGCCCGAGTAAATTAAAAACCGTTAATTTAACATGAGTATTTTCCGGGAGCTGGAATGAAATAATTGTTCCGGGATTAAAAGGATTTGGATAATTCTGCTTCAATTTAAATTCCCAAGGAGCATTAAAGTTAACTTCCACAACATTTGAATAATTGAAAGAACCGTCTAAATCCACCTGCCTTAATCTGTAATAGAAATTTCCCGGGCTCATCTGCTCGTCAATAAAATTATAAACTTGCGGATGCGTTGTTGTTCCTTTCCCCTTTATAAATCCGACGGTTACCCAATCTTCTTTGCCCTGAACAGCTTTTTCAATTTCAAAACCAAAATTATTTTTCTCCGATGCTGTCGTCCATTTTAATTCAACGCTGTTGTTATTTAAAGATGCTGTAAACGAAACAAGTTCAACCGGAGTAGGTAAATTTTGATAGGCTGCGAGAACGTTTATAATTCCAAAACCATATTCGCGGTTAGGCGTTTGGCTGTTACTTGCGGTTGAAGTCAGGGCTGTTCGTAATTCAATTGGCGTAAGGTTTGGATAAATGCCGAGTAACACTGCTGCGGCGCCTGCTGCAAGCGGGCAGCTGAAGGACGTTCCGCTGCTGGTAGAATATCCTGTTGAATTAAATGAACTTGCAACGACAACAGATGAGCCCATCGCCATGATATCCGGTTTTATTCGTTCATCGGGCGTATTACCAACAGAACTGAATGAAGTCCTCGTTCCGGATGATGTAACCGCTCCGACCGCAACCACACTGTCACCGTCTGCTGGCGCTCCAAGTGTGTTATGTGTTGCATGATAGCCTTCATTACCTGCTGAATTAAAAACTGCGATACCTTTTTTTACGGCAAGATCGGCTGCTATTGTTATGGGGGCGGTGTTGCCATCCATATTTTGCCACGTGTAACCTACAAATGGATAGTCATAAGTAAGATATCCGAGAGAAGTAGATGTTAAGTCAACACCAATGCTGTCTGCCCATTCTATGGCGGCAATCCAATTGTCTTCTTCAACCGGAGTTTCGCTGTCAGTATTTTCAGTCTTCGCAAGAATGTAGCTTGCTGCAAATGCGGGACCGATGAGTTTACCCTCTTTAAATCCGCCTATGGTTGATAAGGTGTTAGTGCCGTGACTGCCGGAACCCATATCATTACCATTGCCAACGTCAGGATCATTATTAACAAAATCCCATGCGGCGATAATATTCATATTATTAAAAACTTCGTGAGCAAGCAGACTGAACCCTGCATCAAAAACGCCGATAGTAATACCCTGCGCATTATATCCAAGGTCGTGCAGTGCGGGTACATTTATTTGATTAAGCTGTGTAAAACTGTTTCCATAGTTGAATGTATGTACACCCTCCGGCTGAGTAATTAAATCGGGTGAATTTTTTTCGAGTGTATTTACAGACTCATATTCTTTTCTGAGTTTTGCAACGAGATCAATTTTTTTAACAAACTGAAGCGAAGCTATTTTTTTTGCTGTATGTGAATCAACGTAGCCGCTTACAGCATTAAACCATCGTGAAAGCTGCTTTAGCTTAAAGCCGAGACTCACCAATTCATTAATATAATTTTGATGAACAGGCAAATCAGTAAAATCAATCAAACTGTTTTGTGAAAGATATTTGCTTCTTCTATTTAATGATTTTTCACTTACCACAGTTAATGGCTCGTCAAAATATTTTTGTAGAGCATTTGCTTTATCTGCCAAGTAAATCCAAACAAGCTGCTTTTCAGCCGGATCGTTATTAAACTTTGCATTAGCCTGAGCTGTAAATTTTTCAACCGGTGTTTGCGCAAAAGTTAATAGAGATAAAAGAAAGAAAGAGATAAATATTTTCATAGTAATATTCCTAATTATTTTTGCTTATTTGGCTCTTGTGCCATTATTCACTTTTTCATCAAACGTTAGAAGACTAAAACTACCGTCTTCCTTTTCAACAGCAAGAATCATCCCCTGAGATTCAAGCCCCATAAGTTTAGCCGGCTTTAAATTAGCTGCAACCACAACTTTTTTATTAATTAATTCTTCGGGTTCAAAACTTTTACCAATGCCTGCGATTACCTGCCGCTGTTCAAAACCAAGATCTACTTTTAGCTTGATCAGTTTTTCGCTTTTTTTTACTCGTTCAGCTTCAATAATGCGGGCTGTGCGAAGTTCAATTTTCATAAAATCATCAATAGAAATTTGCGGTTGAAGTTCAGGCTTTTGAACCGGAGCTGAGACATTAAGTTTTGCAATCTGTTGTTCAATAACCGGATCTTCTATTTTTGCAAAAAGTATTTCTGCGTTATTTAATTGATGACCTTCAGGCAAATCGGCGTTTGCGCAGTCGTCCCATTTTACAATTCCGCTATTTAACATTTTAAATATTTTTTCACTCGCATTCGGAATAACAGGCGAAATTACTTCTGCAAGAGTATAAATCATGTTTAAACAGATGTTAATTGTTGCGGCGCATTTTTCTTTATCATTTTTTATTGTTTTCCATGGTTCGGAATCGTTAAAATATTTATTGCCGGCGCGTGCAAGATTCATCATTTCAGAAACGCCGTCTCTTAATTTATATTTTTCAAACAGTTCCGAGATTTTAAAGGGAAAAGATTTTAGAAGTTCAAGCATCTCCGTATCAATAGTTTCGACTTTGCTTCGTGCAGGTACTTTGCCGTCAAAATGCTTGTGCACAAAAGTTAACGTTCGATTAACGAAGTTACCGAGAATATCAGCCAGCTCGCTGTTATGCCGCATCTGAAACTCTTTCCAATAAAAATCGGTATCACGGTTTTCCGGAAGATTTGCGGCAAGTGTATATCTTAGCGAATCTGCCGGAAACTGCTCAAGAAAATCAATCACATCAATGCCCCAATTGCGGCTCTTGGAAAATTTCTTTCCTTCAAAATTCAAGAACTCATTTGCGGGCACATTTTGCGGAAGAACATATTTATCATTCTTTCCGTCATTCCATGCCATAAGCATCGCAGGAAAAATTATTGTATGAAATACGATATTGTCTTTACCTATGAACGCCACATATTTTGTGTGTTCGTCCTGCCAGTAATCTTTCCATAAATTTTCATCTCCACGCTGTTTCGACAACTCCTTTGTTGCGGAAATGTATCCAAGTACGGCTTCGAACCAAACATAAAGTACCTTCCCTTTTGCATCGGGCAGAGGAACTGCAACGCCCCAATCAAGGTCGCGGGTATATGCTCTGTCCTTTAATCCATCCTTAAACCAGCTGCGGCATTGATTTAGAACATTTTCTTTCCAGCCAAACTTCTCATTCATTTCTGAAACATATTCTTCAAGCCGCCGTTGGTAATTACCAAGCGGAAAATACCAGTGGGATGTTTCTTTAAGCACCGGTGTTTGTCCGGTAATTTTGCTTTTGGGGTTTTTCAACTCGGACGGCTCGTATGGCGCGCCGCAGTTTTCGCATTCGTCACTGCGGGCTTCTTCGTATCCGCATTTAGGGCATGTGCCTTCAACATATCGGTCGGGCAAAAACATTTTAACTTTTTCATCAAAAAATTGAAGCGTCTTTTTTTCGCTCAGAAGTCCGCGGTTATAAAATTCAAGAAAAAACTCTTTGGCGGTTTCGTGATGTATCGGAATGCTGGTACGGGAGTAAATATCGAAACTCATCCCGAACTGTTTGAAGGCTTTTTTATTTATTTCGTGGTACCGGTCAATTATTACATTCGGATTAACTTTTTCTTTGTCAGCGCTTATTGTAATGGGCACGCCGTGTTCGTCGCTGCCGCAAATAAAAATTATATCTCTCCCTTTTAATCTCTGGTATCTTGTGTAGATATCCGCAGGCAGGTAAGCACCGCTAAGGTGCCCGAGATGGATTGGTCCGTTTGCGTATGGAAGCGCAGCGGTAACTAAAATTTTATCTTGTAACAAATTACATTCCGATTGGTTAAAATTTTGAGTTGTAAATATACAGATTTTTTATGTAAGTGATGAGGGAAATAATCGCGCAAAGTTATGATACTTTCTTTTTCTTATAAATACATGCTGAGAAACAAATTTGTCGCGGCACGCGGTCAATCAAAGTTTAGTAAACAAAGTTGGCATCGATTCTTTAATGGCATTACTATACTGTCATTGTTCGTTAACTAACAGATTAGCTAACGGACAGCTATTCTTTGAACCCAAATAGGTTTTTTCTGCCTCTACAGCTCGCAAAAGAATTGTCCAGTTTAGAATAAACCCAGCTTTACCATTAGGAATTTTCGTCCGAGACAACAAACGGGCTGCTAAAAAGTTTTATGCTCGACCCAAGTTCCTCATCCGTTAGCTAACGGACAAAATTCAAAATTACTTCCTGTACTTGCTTATAAATTCTTCCACTTCCGGAATGCCGCCCTGAAAAATTAAATAACCGTTACTTGGTTCCCGTTCGGTAATTTCACCGGCAATAGGCGTAAGCATTATTTCTTTTACTTTTTCTAAATCATTCGTTTGCCCGAGCGCCCAGCAGAGTTTCATGTAAGCAACTTCCGGAAGCATATTTTCACCGGGAACAACGCCAAGCTCCATCATATCTCGACCGGTATCGTAAACATACATTTGCACGTATCCCCAGAGCGTTTGCACTGTCATATATACTGCAACGCCTTTCTCATGAGCCCGTTTTAAAGCGGGGTAAACAGGTTTGTTTACATGCCCAAGCCCGGTGCCGGCAATAACAATTCCTTTGTAACCGTTATCAACGAGCGAATCAATTATATCCGGTTTCATGTTCGGGTAATAATAAACGATGCTAACTTTTTCTTCGAATGAAGTATTTACTATTACGTTTTTATCGAGCCGGCGTTTTTTATAATCTTCCCGAAGCGGGGTTATTTTTTCGCGGCTAACCTGTGCAATAGGAATATCGCCAATGGTTCTAAAAGTAGAACGGTAACTTGAGTGCATTTTTCGCACACGCGTGCCGCGGTGAAGCAGTCCGTATTCATCGCTTGTTGGACCGAACATACAAACCATAACTTCGGCAATGTCACTTTCAGCGGCAGTTTTTACAGCGTGAATTAAATTAAGCGCGGCATCGGAAGAAGGGCGGTCGCTCGAACGCTGCGAGCCAACCATTACTATGGGCACAGGTGTATTTTGAACCATGAACGAAAGCATCGCCGCCGTATGGTGCATAACATCCGTACCGTGACCGATCACAATTCCCTGAACACCTTTTTCAATTTCTCTGCCGATTGCCAGAGCGGTTCCAATCCATTGTTCGGGACCCATGTTCTCACTGAATACTCCGTAAAGTTTTTCGGTTTCGAGATTGCAGTAATCGGCAAGTTCGGGAACAGAACCATAAAGTTCGCCGGGTGAAAAAGCTGGGATAACAGCGCCGGTTCGGTAATCCAATCTGCTTGCTATTGTGCCGCCTGTACCGAATAATTTTACACGCGGTTTTACCGGGTCGTATGGAAATTCTTTTTCGGGAATTTTATAATGCGCCTCTTTTGAGCCTGTAGTTTTTATTTCCTTTATATATTTCGCAGCCACACCGATATTATAACCGGATCGTAGTTTTAAGACTATGTGAAATTGATCTGCCGTTTCCGAACGGGGAAGTATTATTCCTTTGTAGCCTCCTTTTTCCGTTTTAATTTCTACATCGCTCCAAACGGGCGCGTTAAAATTTTTTAAAGCTGCAAGCGCCTCGCCTTTATAACCTTTGAAGTCTCCGTTGTTGTTCATTATTCTACTTCCTCTAAAATATGGTTAATATTAGCGGCAACAATTTTTCCTTCAACTCTTCCCCGCAATCTTTTCATTACTATTCCCATCAATACATTTTTTTTCTTTTCAGTAACTGAAATATTTAAAGAATTAAACTTTGAAATAGATTCGCTTATTGTTCTTTTAATTTCTTCGGACGTGCAAATTTGCGGCAGTTCTTTTTCCGTAAGCTGCCTTGAAGAAGATATTATTAAAAGAGGATAAACCGCTTCTTTAATTATTTTTTCTTCAGCTAAAAAATTGAACAGTTGTTTAAATGTATCATCATTTATTTTTGATATATCAACACCTTCCTTTTTTAATCTTTTGGGGTAATGAATTAAAACAACCGAAGCAAACACAGGGTCGATATTTTTTTCAACGGCATCTTCAAACATTGCTGCAAATTTTGAGATTGACAACTCGCTTAAAACATCGGCGGGCACTTTAAGTTTTTTATATTTTTCTTCGCGCATCCAAAATTGAGCGGGAAGAGATGATCGAAGCGCTTGAATTCTTTCTTCAGTTATCTCATGCGGAGGAAGATCTGTATCCGGGTACATTCTGTCTGCTCCCGGCAGTATTCGTTCAAACCCGTTTGTGCCATCACTAAGCGCCTGTCTGGTTTCCGAAGGCACACCAATAGCAGCCTCCCTAGCACGGATTATAATTTCCTTTACTGCGGTTTCGGTATCACGTTCATCTCCCCAAACAATAACCATTGTATCTTTGTCGGAAGAGCCGGAAGCCTTTTTTATTTTTTGCCATTCGAAACTTGTTAGAGTATCGCCTTTACTGTCAGAGTGAATAATGTTTGGTATTTTTGTTAAGCATGCAATCACTCTCACACGGTCGGAAATTTCTCTTGAAAAATATGTGTCAGTTTGTGTTTGCCAGTGAAGCAAATCTTTAAAGCCTCTTAATACTACGCATTTAATTTTTAATCCTTCTTCAACCGCTTCTCTTAAAGGAGTGTAGTGAGGGATTTTAATCAAAGTCGTGATGTCGAAAGAATCAGCCTTGAATGAATCTGCGGTTATTCCTCTCTTCTTCAACTCCTCACGAAGTCTTAATAAATTCCATTGCCGCATCGCTTCATTATAAGTTAACAAAGGGATGTCCGGTATTCGGGGAACACCTTTTATTTCGATACGCGTTCCTCCTTTTACGCTAACGTTAACGTCCTCTCGTGCAGCGCCGATACCTCTTCTCACCTTTCCTGTACTTCGAACAACTTTACTGCATATAACTGCAATGTCCGCCGCTTCATTTGGAGTAAGCATGTCCGGTCCGGTAACCGTTTCGATGAGCGGCATTCCAAGGCGGTCGGTAACATAAATTCTTGTATGTCCTACATCGCTTACTTCGCGGCACGCATCTTCTTCAATTGAC
>Ga0100381_1002900_pt1 | contig 15076 bp, 5 predicted proteins | sample CryGeymeta201505_FD_80416 | JGI IMG/M metagenome (GOLD analysis project Ga0100381, IMG submission 80416) | Groundwater microbial communities from Crystal Geyser aquifers in Utah, USA - Crystal Geyser metaG 2015-05 | ecosystem: Environmental > Aquatic > Deep subsurface > Groundwater | place: USA...
AACAAGCTATACAAATTGTTACTAACTGAGTTTGTTCTGAGATAGCTATAGCCTGCTGACTCTGAGGAGCCTGTACCCACAGACCTCAGCAATGATGTGATCAGAAACGTCTACTTCATCATTGACTACTCGGTAATCAACATGAGGGAAGATTGGTACCATCTCTATATTTATCTGTTGAGGCTAATTGGGTTATTGGAAGAGGCAAAGAAGTAAATAATAGAGAAGACCCACCATGACTAAGAAAGGACTGCTCTTGCTATCAAGATGGCCAACAGAAAATTAGTCCTGAGGGTGGTAAAGTTGTCATAAAAAAATGTGAACAACATTGCCAATCTGGTATTTCTAGTTAATCTCATTATATTTGGAAACCTAAACAACTCAAGTGGACATTTCAAATATTTCAAATCCCTGTAGAAGTATCTCTTCATTGGTGATCCAAAAATGATAAACTATTAAGTCACATAAGCCAATAAGTTAGTATTCCTTGATACTAAATTGATACAGGAAACGGTCAGCAGTTTTAAAATATTTGACCTCGATCTCATCAACGCTGATAACGATCAGGTGGTCCGGATTATCAATGCATATCTGGATGTGGAGTATACCCATTCATAAACGGAACTCTATAAAAATAGGTTAATTTACCTCATCAAAGCAGAGTTCAAGGACCTTAAAGCTCAGTAGCATGTCTTCGGAAGCAGATATCGACACAAAGATCACTCCATATCCACAGGATAAATTATCAGTACTATCATCTGCCTCTGTATTGAATCCTCTCTCAACACCAACAATCGTGAACTTTTCTAAGAATCAATCAAAACTTTGCTTAGATTTTTCATGTGGTTCCTGCTACTGAGTAGTAGAGACGGACTTAAACAAGAATAACATCATGAACGCAATACTGAGCTTCCTCTTACCATCGCTTCCAATATCCTACATTTCCTTTATACAATGCTTAATACTCAATATCCAAAGGAATATATCATCGAAATCGAAAGCACAGTTTGTAGAATATTTATCTTTTGTGGATTGCTCATCACTACTCTCAATCAAAAGTTGGGATAGTCAGAAAATTTTGAAAAAGCTCTTCAAAAGGTTCCTCTGCTGAAAAATGTTTAACAGTATAATTTCTTTACTTTTGATCTATTCAAATAAGTTTTGGCCCTGAAAGATCTCAAACACATCCCAATCATTTCTATGGAAAAAGTGGTGAATTTGCTGCACCACCCAAAGGTCAGTGGCTACTTCAGAAACAAGTTGACTCAGACCATTGATTCAAAAATCGAGTAGACCAGTAGAAACCATCTAAAAAATGTAATGGACATCAAGCAAAAAGTATAGGAGCATTTCTTATAAGCTAAAGCCTCCAACATCAGCAACAAAAGCTTCAATTCCCTCCTTGATCATCCCACTTTCATAAAATCTTTCATTGAAGACCATCTCAGAGCCAACAATCTTGACTATCGACGCACTCAAAGGATATGGACCAAAATATGGAAAAGATTGAGACTGTATCATTACTACTGGTCTATTTCAATGAATCAAAGATAAGAACCTGAGCTCTTGTATCATAAAAATTCAGGATTACACTATCGACATAAATTCAGCAAATTTGTTGACCTCAACGGGGCTAGACCCGTGCTTGAGGTAGAACATGTGGAGCCTTGGCATGTCAAAAAAGTTCTCATGGAGAAATAATTTGAGTATCGCAATTCAAATTATTTGTATCATTTGCACGATAATGGACAGGAGACCAAAAAGAAAGAACGATCATTTTTGTAGAAATTGATGAAATCGCAACTTTAAGACGTCTTCTATGTCGAATGGATCAAACATAACTCAAAGCGAAAAGGCTACCTATCAATTTAAAACTAAAAGCTAAAGTAAATAATATTTAAGTTAGGTTCAAGTATCTTTCAACCTTTCAGAAAGATTCCCATCTCGATTTCAGCTCTTTCATTCTTTCATAATATAAGCCGGTAGAGAAATATTGGCCTCTTGTTGAGATCACAAACATAATCGAAAGGAGATACCTGACCCAACGACAATGCTTGTTGATTGAGTTCGAGGAAGGAAAAAGCATGATATTCAACTTCCCCAACTCAGATAAAGATGAATTTATCCGAATAGTCGAGTCTAAACAAAGCAAGCCAGACAAACAAACAATCACCCGGTTGAATAAAATCGCCTTCTTTACCAAAAAATTCAGCCTATCTTCATTATAACCCCTTTAAGAAGCTACTCTCCAATGGAAAAACCACAAAATAAGCAACTTTAAATATCTCATGTTGGTCAATAAATACGCAGGCAGAAGCTATCTTGATCCAGCTAACTATCCTGTATTCCCATGGATCATCAATAATTACAGCGAAAAGTAGTATGGCTATAGAGATTTGAGCAAAACTGTTGGTGCACTCGTAATGTTTATTGTATTTAGGGTAACTAACAAAGAGTCCAATTCTTCAAAGATAAAATGCTTGTCTCTGATCCTTTTGAACCTGTTCCTCCTTATCAGTTCGGAACCCACTATAGTTCACCTGGGGTCATTTTTAATTTTCTCATTCGCTTACAGCCTTACACCGAAGCGAGTCGTACTCTCCAAGGTGGAAAATTTGACCTTTCCGATCGTCTCTTTTCCTCGATTCTTTCATGTTGGCGAAGTGTAACAAGTGAAGTATCTGATGTTCGAGAGCTACTTCCCGAATTTTTTTACATGCCTTAAATTTTGCTTAATATTGAGCAACATGATTTTGGTATGACTCAGCAGAAAGAGAGGGTTCACAACGTCTAAGTGCCTAAATGGGCCAAAAATGCTTATGATTTCATCGTAAAACACAGGCAAGAGCTTGAATCTGATTACGTCTCTGAAAATATTGGGCACTGGATAGATCTTGTATTTGGCTACAAGCAAAAAGGAAAAATTGCTGAATAAAGCCTCAACTTGTTTTTTTACCTCACTTATGAAGGAGCCATTGATTTGGATGATATTCACGATTAGTAGACTAAAAAAAGCAAGGCAGCTCAAACTATGCATTTTGGGCAAACTCCCTCCCAACTCTGGACAAAGCCTCATGGAGGCCGACCTCCTTTGAAAAAATTCAGCTTCAAAATGAAGAAAATGAGTTTGGTATTTTCTGCTGAAGTTCAAGGCCTTATGGGTATATTAAACATTACAGATCACAACATGATCCTTTTCCACAACTATTCCATTCTAATTTGCTCAAATCAGTCGACCTACAAGCTGGAGCGAGAGGTGAGAGTTCTGAGAAACAACAGCAGAGAGAATATATACTTCCTCGAAGACATTTAATTTATCAAAAGGATCCAACTTTTTAATCAACAGAAATATCTTGTAGTTGCCTCCTATATCAATGGAGATCTCCTTGTCTTCAAAACTGCTGATGGAAAGAAAGTCGAGGAGAAAAAAGGGGCTTCAAAATTATGTGTTCATGTCAGCTAAAAAGATGACTTGATGCTTGTGGGAAATCGCAACGGACTTCTTGAGGTTTATTAGATAGTTTATGGAGAAAAAGATGCATTGACTCTTATCAAGATCGCATCAGAATACTACATGGCTCCTATTCATACAATCAGATAAGGAGGAAACTTTTTCTGCATCTCAAGTGGATCCCTCGTGACTCTTATCAGAGCCAGTAGATCACTAAACTATGTTTATGATAAATCAAAAATGAGAGGAATTAAGATGGTCAGGGCTCTGTAGTTGCCACGAAAAGTCGAAGATTGTATCATCTCGACCGATCCTCTTTTCTGCTTTATAGTCTCCACTGCTCTCTAAATATACAGCTACAGCGGAAATGGACAACTTTTGGCGACTCAGCAAGCTGAGTGGACGATAGCACCTGTCAGGTGGACTGTCAACTTTATGGACTACCTAGTCTACATCGAGAACAACCGTCTCAAAATTTTATCTTTGCCTTTCCTGATTGCACAGAAAGATCTTCAGTTGCCCAAAAAGAAATTTCTCTAAATTCAATTCTTCCAAAATTAAATTTTTTTGGTGACCAACTCTGGATAAATTATCGTCTTATCTGAGTAACTATAAGAATGAGTTAATGATTTTGTATGATTGAATAATTTACTTCATATTGAACATGCCAGACACATCAGTTATATTATTATGCCTCCCAAGTCCAAAAAATAGCAGGAAGAAGAAGCAGCTCGATTGGCTGAATAGCAAAGGAAAAGATAAGAATAATAGGCTCGCTTGGCTCTTTAAAGACAAAAATACGCAGCCTAAATTGCCAGTACGGGGTTGCTACTTCCCGCATCGAATCAACTCATCCTCGATCTCTCCACTCAGCCAGTGACAGTCGTCATCTAAAAACTATAATAAGCCATCAAGGATCATTGCTCCAATTTAGACAATGATCCGATCTTCAAGAAGCTGGTTATAAAGGAGATGCTTTACTATTTAGTGGAATCAAGCAAAATATTCTCTCTTCAGAAGTTGAAAGAAGTTGCAGGAAATGAAGATCAGTTTTTGAAAGCAAGAATACTGGTCGGAATAGCTTTCAAAGTCATGACTCATGAACACAAAGCTTTGGGAGGTCAAGGAAAAACCAAGAGCGGAGACTAGAGACTAGTTAAAGAACAGTTAGGCTTACACGTCCAAAAAGGTGAAGGAAAAATGAAGATTTTCAATGCTAAATAAACTGAGGCTGTATTGAATTGCCTGGGAGCTGGATATTTCAATCATTATTTGCTTCTACAGCACTACCGTACTTTCAATAAGTTAGAAAGTCAAGCTGAACAGCATATTTACATCTCTACACCTAACACGTTCTATAACAATAAGAGCACGCCCTTTGAAGACTTATCTCAGCCTGAAAAACCATAAAAACCTTAGGCCTAAGCTGAACATCAGCCTGCTGAGTGATAGTCTATGTTGTTATTGATGAAGATTGTCAGAACATTGAGATCAGTCAGATCAACCCAAGCATCAGTTGCCTTGCAAATGTTCCTGTGCTGCAAAATCCATCTTTTCTATAGTGAAATTTCGACGCTATTCACGGATTACTATATCTTCGAAGGGCATAGAACTTCCTGCTGCAGATTTGCGATATGGGATGTTGGGTGTAGTGCTTGCCCTTTTGCCATTGACAGATACTCTATTTTATTTGTTTCTGGGTAATTTCTACTTTGATGCATAGAGGTTATCAGGATCAACCTCACGAAAGTCATCCTCTGGTGAAGTACGAGATTTAGGGCCTTTATGAATTTTGGAGTCCTAATTTGCAGGTTGTGCTTGCCCTGATGGCACCGTGGTTCTTTTTCGATTAGTAGGAGCACAGCCCATATAGTTATAAAATATGAATAACCAGTGGTTAAAGATAAGCATATTGAGAGTTTATCAACAATCATATCAGAACTTCTCATTCCTCTTGCTAAGAATAGCTTTGAGCTTTTAGTTGATGGCCAGGTTGGATCTTCTAGCAGTTATAGCATCGTCTTTCTCCTCATCGCTATCAGCACCTGCACTGAATTTCTGATTGAGCCATGATTCGGTGGTGGTGTTCATTTATTTGACCTTTGAGAAGAAGGTTTCGCATATTTTCTGCATCTCGTTTTGCTTCTTCTGAACGAAGACTAAGTAACCTGAACTTGTGATGGAACCTTGAAGAATTTTCTCGCTGATGAGTTTGCAGATATATTTTCGGATAGCTTTTTGCTCAAGAGAAAACTTTCCAGCAAGTCCACTGAGAGCAATTGACTTGAAGCATTTTCTATTGCCTATCAAATAGCACTTCAAGGATTCTATATCAGAAAATACTTACGCTCCTTGACAACTCTTAGAAGATTTTCTTTGGTGTATTCAACGTCTGGAAGGACTTTCCATATGCTCAGTTGATTGAGGTTATTGTAGCATACTTACCAGTCTCCTTCTTTTAGAGCCTGGCTAGCGGTGTAGATCAGGTCTTTGTTGTTGAAATTTTATTTGATGAAGAACTGAATAAAATACTATTTACACTGCGCTCATATTCATAGATGAATTTCCTGAAGGTCTTTGAGGTGATTCTGCCTCCTTCAGTCAATGTGTAGGGGGTTTAGAGCAACATGGAAGCAATCAACTCCAGACACTCAACAACTTCTACATTGAGGTGAAGATAAATAGGTAAAATTTTAGCTCTGGGAATATCCTTTTCATTGGAGAAACGGGAATATCCTTGAGCCAAAAATTCCTTGACAACATCCTTTGTGCTTTCCTTGGACTTGGCAATACTGCACATCTCATATAAAAATTGCTGAACCTCAAATATGTTTCCTTGTCTGAAGGCAGCCAGGCCAACTTGAACAAGAACTCTGTTGTAAAGAACCTGAGTGTAATATTCCTGATGAACAATGGTTTCACTAACAGTAGAAATAGTCAGGAGCTACTTTCCTTTTTCACGACCATTGATGGAGTGATTGTAAATGAGGTAGAGGAGAGTTTTTATCTTCACTTATTCATCTCTCTGATATTTAAGAATCAAGTTTCCGTATTCTTTGATTTTTTATTAGTCAGCAAGTTCCAAAAATTCAACGTCAGCTTTGAGCTCACTCTTGATTCTTTTGATCAAAGGGCCATCCATAAAATAAGCATTTTCAAGCACCTTAAATGCCAATTCAGCTGCTTCTTTCTCAAAACCATCCTTAATCTGAAGTTCTTTACTAATCTTGTACATCAAGTCAACAAGACCAATCAAATCCTGAAGCCTTTAAAAGTATTCGATGTCGTTGCTGTTGATGTAGATCAAAGATTTTTTGATTTCACTTTCAATCAAGATAAGGTAAGTCTTCAGAGAAATGTAGATTTCTCCTTCAGTTACTGTAGCAGCTTCGTTTTCATTTGTTGTTTCATCAAACAGTCTGATGTTTTAGACCACGTCATCTTCTTCTGATTCTCTCAATAAATAATGAACTCTTTTGATTGTATTGTAGAGGTTTAGCCATTGAGTTCTTGGGAAGTGAGTCAATTTCATTTGGCGGCAAACGTCAATTCTGATTGGAATTTCTAACAAATAGAATGATAGCTTTTCGAAATCCTTTGCATCTTTTGTACTCTGATTAATTTTGTCAAGAGTCAGTAAGTACTCCTCTCTTTCTTCTTGATTGTAAAGCTTCATGAATTTTTTGCGAATCTCTCTCATTCTGTTCTCAGCATCCTTGATGGATTGAATCTCAGTAGTTTTTTTCTTGTCTGGGACGTTGGTCACCTTAACTTATTTCTTATGGTGAGGCTTATCTTCTCTCTTCTCTTCTCTCTTTTACTCTTTTTTCTTCTATTCCTCCTATTTTTTTTCCTGCTGCTTGGGAGCCTTCTTGAGCCAATATCTTCTTCTGACCATGGGGTCAGGGGAATCCAATAAGGCGATGTCATCTTCATCAGATGATGATTCGCTTGAACTTTCCTCTTCTTCCATCTCGTCTTAATCTTCATCGTCATCGCCTTTTTCAAGGAGCTCTTTGATCTGTTCTTCAAAATCGGGATATATTTTTTTCAGCTTTTGGTTCATAGTATTGAAGGCTGTGGCAGAATGCTTCTTCATTTTCTTTCGAGCTTCGGATTTACTGAATTCAACAATTTCATCGTTAACTCTTTTGAGACACTTCAGGAAGAAAGGAGGGTATCCTTCTTTTTCAATAAGTTTGCTGGATTTTTCGATCTATCTCAACATTTCCTGAAGAAGTGCCCATACTTTTTCGAAGTCTTGATTGTTAAGCGCCCCCTCGATCGTTTTGCACATGTGTTTGATTATGTGCCATTTCTTTTCTTTTTAAGTTCTGACTACTCTCTTTTCATTGCTCCATCTTTCATCCAGAAAATCCTGAATAGACCTTGTGATACGTATTGATAGCTGGGCTGCTTGCCATCTTTGTTCTCGTTGTCGGATTGGTTAGAATTTTCCTCTTCGTCACTGATGTTTCCTTCGGCAAAAAATTTGCTCATTCAACAAATCAAATAAAAGAATATTATAATATTCACATTATTTTGTTTGATAACTTCTATTGCAATTAAATTCCAAGTAAATCAAGACTTATGGCGACGTTTGACGTGTTCAGTTAACTTGGATTCATCTGGGAATCTACGCCCGCAGTTTTTGACTGGGCAGACAAAGCGTTCTTCTGGCATATTATTCAAGAGAAGGTTAATCAAAGACCTTGATTCATGTAGCTCTGCCATCTATTTTCCTGCCACTGAAGATATCACTCGGTCACAGTGCGAACCTAAGTTCATGAGACAATTTTCAATCTCAGCGAAAAGCTTGGGATCTAGATTTTCGTTTCTTCCCTCAATAATGGTCGCCAACGTCTTGAGAGCCAAAGTTACCAAGTCAAAATCATCGTTATCGCAATCGTTAAGGATTGCGATAATGCCACTAATGATGGGCTCTTTAAACATTTGCCTACATATAGGATAGCTTACTTGAAATTGTTATCAGCCATGAGATTGCTCAATACCCCAAGGCAGTAAAAAACAATTTATTTTGATGTTGACTCCAGCAATATCATCAATGCTTCATGGATCTTGTGTTCAACTACAATCGAACAAAATTCCTTGATTCTTGTAAGGTTAGCCACCACTCGCAGACTCTCACAACACACTTCTTCATTATCAATCTGCACCACAAAATCCACCAAAACAGCCACCAGTTGAGTTTTGATACTTCTATGCTATTGATTTCCCATTAGAACTTCTTTATCATAGAACAGGAGGTTACTCAGACAACTCAAGATAGTTGCAATCAGTTCCTAAATTGATATAGACATACACTGGATTTTTAAAGGTTGGATTTTTTCTAGAGCAATGACTTGAGTTTTTTAGTCAACTCGCGATAGCAATTCGGTTGATTCATGTAGATATCCTGACCAATTGTTGGCACTGTAAGCAAGTTAGCGATCAACCTGATGATCCTGATGGTACACTCGATATCTGATTCTTTCTTGATATGCTGATAATCCCAAGCAGCCATACTCAGGCCCATCTTCTCGACTTAGTTTTTGCCAGATAACTATCTTGCAGCATAGTAATCGAAGCATTCATAGATATCCTGCCAGGCTGCAAAATCGAAATAGAGTTGAGAGCGAATGTCAGCGAGATAAGATGTCATGTTACTGAGTAAACAAATACATACGCGAAGATGATGGCAATACGAATTATGATGTGAATATTCGACTTGTAAAACTTGAAGAAACCACTGAGACTTTTGAGGCATGCTTTCTTTTCATTCAGTTTAGTGCATACTGATTAGTAGTTTGATAGCTTTGACAGTGTGCGCAAGACGTTGAAAATTAGCTCTTGATTGGTTGGAAAGACCTCGATTAACCGAGCCCAAGCTTAAAGGCTATTGCTTTCAAGGAATGCCTTATGACATTTGTCTTCAACTGCCAAATGTCTATAACTGGCAGAAAGTTGAATCAGAATTGCATTTCCAGCAGGAGTCACATTTTTGTCAGTCCAAATAAACAAGTATCTGTTGATTAGCCTCAGGTATTCCTCTTTGAGAAGTTACCGTCTGAGTCTGACATTTGCGCTCATATTTTTTACGATTGAACAGAGGCCAACAACAATTTCCTCAATCATTGTTTTCTATCCTGTCTCAATTTTTGATTTGGAAATTCCCAAGATTTATTGCTTGTTTAGCCCTGAATCTCTTTTTGAGAGAGATGATAGTTTTCCTCTCGATGATGGCCTGATTGCAGGTAGTTATTAGATTTTCTTGAGGGAATTCTTCCTCATCAAAGTTGGTCTTTTTGTGGAGGTACTGGCCTCAGCCTATAGCTGACTGACAAAAGCTTATAAATTCATAAAGATAGCTGTGGATAAGTTTGTCTCTTGAACTATATTGTCATTATGTTGATCCCTGGTGAGCCGATTGACTTCCTCTATAATTCTTCTAAAAAGGCCAAAAGTGAAGGATGCATTGCTTTCATTGAGCTGCTGCCCTTTTTTCCTCAATTACCTTTGATATTTTCCCAAAAGGAACATCGAATCGCGATATCCTTGTAGCTGCTGAGTCATCAAAAGAGCTCGCTTATGATCCAGGAAGAAAGCAAACACCTCAGAGGTCTACTTTTCCCAACTGGGAAGATCCAACTCATGACAGTGTTCTTGGAGATGGGTGATTGCTTATATGACTTGGGTATGATTGAGTGGAGAAGAAGACTCCTGTGCTTACTAATGACTATTTTAGGATGTTCCAAAGCTAGAGTTGGTAGTTCCAAGTGGTTGTTTTTTTCCTAGCTATCTTTTGCGAACGAAGGGCATTCTTTGTTTATATTTTTAAAATAATGAGAAACCATATCGATCTATATCGATCTGTAAAAATCATCAAACTTGACTCAAAGCCAATTCTGCCAAAAATAAAGTCGATTGATTGATCTAAAATAATATGATCATATAACATAACATAGGCTCTTTTCACAAGAACCAAACTCATCGGCTGATATCAGTCAATCACTGAATTGTCATTTCCTTACAGTTCCTTGTAATTGACTCAAAGTTATTATTTAAAATGTCCTTTAAGACTTGAAGGCAGTTATACTCAGAAATTGATAGTATGGAATAACATTTTTACTTTTAATTGAGAATTTGCAATTATAAATGACACAGGTTGCCCTTATATCATAATAATATCATGTTCGGCTACTCATCTACTCAGGCACAAGGCACCGGCCTCTTTGGAGCCTCTTCCAACAACAACAAACCAGGAGGAGGGCTTTTTGGGGGAGGAGGCGGAGGAACCTTTGGAAATAGTCAGCCTCAGGCACAAAACACTTCACAAGGAGTCTTTGGGCAACCAAACAATCAGGTTGGAGCCTTTGGTCAAGGTCAACAGCAAAATATCAGCGCATTTGGTGGGGGAAATTCCACCTTTGGCGGTAATCAAGGCACGAGTGCTTTTGGCGGAACATCATCATTCGGTGGTAATCAAAATCAAGGAGGGCTCTTCGGGCAACAGCAACAACCCAACCAACATCAGCAGGGTGGCTTGTTTGGACAACAATCTCAACAGCCTAATACTAGTGGCGCTGGCCTCTTTGGAGGTGGAGGAGGTAGTGCCTTTGGTCAACCAAATCAAGGAGGAGCTTTCGGGCAGCCATCTCAAAATGTTCAAGGCCAAGGCCTATTTGGGGGAGGGAATCAGAATCAGAATCAAAGTCAAGGAGGTATTTTTGGTCAAACTAATACTGGAGGTCAACAAACAGGAGGTGGCCTTTTCGGAACTGTCTCAAGCGCCATAAATCAGTCTTTCATGGGAAATCAACAACAACCTCAACCAAGCACAAGTTTCGGCAGCTCACCCTTCGGCACCAATCAAAATGCTCAGGGAGGAACTGGTCTTTTCGGAAACAGCCCACCTACAAGCAACTCACCCTTTGGAGGGAACAATACTCAACAAAATACAGGCTTCTTAGGAAACCCTCAACAACAGCAAAATTCGAACCAGGGAGGTAGTCTATTCGGAACTTTCGCTCCCTCCAACAACCAGCAGCAAGGTCAAACCTCATCTCTCTTTGGACAAAGCAATCCTCAACAGCAAAATAATTCGGGTTTTGGAACTACCAGCATCGCACTTGGTGCCGGAAACAACAATAACAACAAGCTCGGAGGAACCAGCTGGGGAGTCCCCACCAACCAACAACAACCTTCAGGCACTCAAAATATTCAACCTGTCAGAAGTAAAAATCCCAAACTCGATGCTAAACATCTTGTCAAATGCATTGCTGCTCTTGACCAATTTCAAGGATGCTGCAAGGAAGAGATCAGAATTAACTATATTCAGTGTGGAGGTCAACAACCAAGCATTACTCAACAACAGGCTCAAGGAAGCGCGGGGTTTGCCAAGCCTCCGAACTCTCCCTTGACGACTACGCCTTCCTTTGGAGTTAGTCAAGGAAACACAGGAGGCTTCCTAAGTCAAGGACAAAATCAAAATACTGGTGGATCCTTGTTCGGAGCTAAGCCAGCAGGTCAGCAAGGAGGCAGTCTATTTGGAGCATCTCAACAGCCAGTTCAAAATCAAGGAGGTTTCGGGCAGACTGGTGGCTCTCTCTTTGGCCAACAGCAGCAACAGCAACAGCAAACAAGTGCTTTTGGGCAGCAAGGTGGTAGTTTGTTTGGATCTCCTTCAGGTTTTGCAGGAAATCAAACTCAGCAACCTCAAGGTGGCAGTCTTTTTGGTCAACAACAGCAGCAGCAACCTAGCCTGTTTGGCGCCTCTCAACCTGCGCAGTCTTCATTATTCGGAGCACAGCCTCAGCCATCTACTCCATTCTTTGGAGGTACTCAGACCTCATCTCCCCTTCAAGCTCCTCCTTCACTCTTCACGACAGCTGGCTCAGCACCCACTCAGTCAAACCCTTCATTATTTGGTGCTACTCCTCAAATGACTCCAGGAACTCCTCAGTACGGTCAACTGTATGGTCAACAGAGTACTCCTTCCAATCTTATGAACACTGGTAACTTTGCTCAGATGGCAGCTCCTCTTTTCCAGGCACCTCAACAACAAATGGACCCAAGCATGCAACTTCTCTTGCCTCAACTTCTGATTAATGCTCTTGCTACTCAACATCAGAATCAAAATCAAGCAGGTACAGCTCAGCCCAATCCTACTCTTGACCTAGTCAACAAAATGATTTCAAATTTAGCTGTCACTAAGGCAGCTGAACATAACAATCTTTTCGGTTCAGCTTCTCAAACAAATTTCTTGTCTCCCACTCCTTTTGATGATTTCTTGAAGGAGTAGGCTGAAAACAAGTGGTCAAGAAATCAAGAGAGATCCCTTTTCTCTCAGGCATAGATAAGATAATTTGAGGAATTGGATGCCAGAGGATACATGGATCGCATCCACCGTCCTCATTAACTCAGATAGGAAGGTTTCAGATTAAGAAATAGCTATAGACCCGCTCAAAGAAAGACTGATCCTTTGGGTTAAAATTACAAAGTTATCAGTAGATCCTACAAACAGCAGCAAGATCAAGCCCGCAAGAGATATAACCCCTCAGAAGAGGACCTCCCCGAAATTGGATCCTTTACCATCAGCCCTCCTCTTGAGAAACTTAAAACTCTAACCATTAGATAACTCAAAAACTTATCAAACGTTGTGATATCAAACAACTTTGGAAGCATCGAATTCCTTGAGCCCATCAGCCTCTACAAAGCTAATCTGGCCAACTCCATAAGAATTAGTCAAGACAATATTTAAATCCTTGATGAGGAGTGGTAGTAAAAGAGAGTGAGGATGACCTTTGTCAACTTTGGCTCCTACCGATCCCTCAAATCCTAAGAAAGAATCAAATTGTTAAAAAGAATGAGATTATGGCTCCACGAGTATGATATGGTCGAGATCAGCCATGATGCCGATAACGGCGAGCTGATTGTCGAGACTCTTGATTGATCCTCAACTTATATAATTACATGTCATAGTTAATTGTCAAAGTAAACTGTCAGTAATGTTACTTTAGTCATCTATAGCCCAATGTTAGAGTCAATAAATCAAAAGCATTTAGTAAAATATCAGCTTATGTACTTATAGATCTATTCTTCTTGGAATTCCTCCTGCTTGAGCCCATTGTCTCTGCAGGGAATCGCTTTCAAGTCCATGGGACTTTAGTCAACTATGTAATAATCAGAAATACAGAAACGGAACTCGCAATCCATCTTGTGTTCATTCTCTCCTCCAACTAATAGCGATTGGCTCTTCTTCTTCATGTTGTCAAAAGCAGGTTGCTCTTCCATCAGTTAATAGCCAGACATGATGCCGTCGATTTATAGGTGGTCTGAAATATTACCGTTATTTTGCTCTGATTGTCTGATATGAACCTGCTCACCCTATGGCTTGATGTCGGTAACGGAATAGTTAACATTTTCCTCGAAATTGAATTGAAATCCTCCTTGTGATTTGGACCTTGTCCTCACACCTGGGGAAGGACCTTCCTCCTCTATGATCACCTCACTAGTCATGGATGCGTAGGACAATCTTCGGTTCTTGTTCAGCTTGAAGAAAGGATATGCATCCTGGAAGATATCATCAAGTTCATTGTCATCCTAACTTCCTTAGTTGCCTTCATCAGTGGACCTTCTGAGGGAGTTTTTGCGTGTGCTGAGCAAATTGTTCCCTGAACCTTTTCGAGATCGTCTTCCTCTCTTCTTGTAGTTAGATATGAATTCCGCAACTTTGCTTATCAATATCTTAGCCTCCTCCAAGTCAATATCTGTTTCAGGAGATATAGCATTCTCGTCGAATGAGAAATCCAGCAACTAGTTTTTCAGCTCTACTTGAGTCAATAGATACAATGTGAGAAGTGAGCAAACTAACGCTCTGTAGTTGGGAGATCTTTAGACGACTAATCTGCGACCTAGACGATCCTATACAGGATAGGAGGTTTGAACTACTTGATATCCTTGTAATGTTCTCGGGTAATGATGACGTTTAATTTTCGTAGAGCCCTTCTCAGAAGTGAGTAGAAGTGATTCTTGATGGAGTTGTCGCTGCTGGAGTCAGAGGGATGATTACATTCCACCCATGCGTTGGCCGATGACTGCCCATTTGTTTCCGATCTAGTTGTGCAATTGGACGAGACGCTGCTCTAAGAAGCAGTTCCATTACTGCTTTCGGTTTAAGCAGTCGATATGTGTTAGGTATCTGCATAAATAAGTCAGTACCGCTCTCGACATTGCTTCCCAGATCGACCAGTGATTCCATGCTCTACTTGCATTTTACGAGCAAGATGGCTCCACTTAGTGAGCCCACTTGTCTCGAACACATACTTCAATATTTTGTCTTACTCTTAAGACCATGGCCGCTTTTCCGCCATCCCTTGGATTTGGGTAGTATAGATAATAATAGGAGGACACCTATAATCACATTTTTACAAGCCAACACTCGTCCTCAATCAATCCCCCACTAAGCCTTGTCACCTCTCTCATCGATAGTCACCCTTTCAAAACAATCAGCCTCTGCAATAAAAATAGCATTATATGAACATCAAATATTTGATTTTCTAATGAAGTTACATCTCTACTTTAAATAAATAGCATGGGGTTGGGGTTGGGGTTGGGGTTGGGGTT
>Ga0100381_1002905_pt1 | contig 15072 bp, 29 predicted proteins | sample CryGeymeta201505_FD_80416 | JGI IMG/M metagenome (GOLD analysis project Ga0100381, IMG submission 80416) | Groundwater microbial communities from Crystal Geyser aquifers in Utah, USA - Crystal Geyser metaG 2015-05 | ecosystem: Environmental > Aquatic > Deep subsurface > Groundwater | place: USA...
AATTAGTTGTTGGAAACATCAAAGCCGAGGGCCCTGATGGCAGATATGAACTCGTCTTTGGATAGCTACCCGCTGCCGTCCTTGTCAAATTTTTTGAAGTAAGTCATGAGAGATACGTTGTGGTGGTTGATAAAGGACACCAGGCGCCGGAAAACATCCTGAAAGGCCCTGTAGTCGGCATCGGTGGCCTACAGTCGGCTCTTGGCTATTTCCAGCTCGAGGAGAGTGTCAAAGTTGTCGTCCCTGAGGTTCTATATCACATCATCCTTCAGGTGCAGTTCCCTGTCAATATTCTCCATCTGGTTTATCTTCAGCCGTAGCTCATTTTCCCTCAGAGCTGTGCTCATGCCCTTGTCTGTTAGAGTCTGGAGTTTGCTGACCACAGCCGAATGAACCTCCCGACTAACGGAGTCTCTTCCCTCTTCCAGAATTTTGTTGGCAAAGAAGCACATCTCCTTTTCGCTCTTCTTAGCATATGCCAGCTTCTCCTTGAGAGTGCATTCTCTTTCAGCCCACTTTCCCTCCAGCTCAGAGTAGGACCTTCTCAGCAACAAATGCTCCTCCTTCAGAACAGCACATATCCTACTGGTCTTCATGAATTCGGCTTCAGACAGTGCAAGTCTAGAAGTGAGTTAAGAGCATCTTTTCTCAACTTCGGTGTGGGTGCTGAGAGCTTTGAATGATGTTGTGAGGGTATCATTAGTTGCCTCCAGTGCTGCCTTTTAGGCTATCAAGGTGTTCTTCTCAACTTACAGCTGATGCAGCCGACTTTCTTTTTCGTCCTTCTCTTTGAAGTGCTGAAGGAAAAGCTTGTCTTGAACTCTCAGGCACCTCACGTATTTATCCTTCAAATCGGCCACTTCCTTGAGCAGTTTATCCTCCACTGTCTGTTTTTACTTTAGCAGTTTGAGACTTTCGATGTTCTGAAGTTGAAGCGCAGCCAGCTCATACCTCGTCCTTGCCATATTGAGAACTCCCTCATCCTAAACGCCCTTCATGTCGATGGGTATTTTGGAGTTGTACATGTAGGAAAACCCTTCTTTAATCTGTGACCAGTCGTTGTGGGAAATTGGAAGGGGCATGGGAGGTCTAAACTGAGGGCCTTCCATCACGACGACTCCTTCTCTTTGTTGAGATTGTGCTCTTCCTCCCTCTGATATTTTGCTCATGTCTTCTCTGAGAGGAGCAATCAGTTTGCTGATCTGATCCTCCATCTTTCTGAAAAGATCCAAGGATATCCTGTCTGACTGCTCAGTGCTGGGCTTACTGTTCATGGGAAGAGAAGGAGTCTTGTTCTGCAGAATCTATATCTGCCCCTTGAGCTTGATGACTTATCTCTCCATCTATTTGGTCGTCTTGTCTATTTGTGGGAGTTAGACCCTTCCTTCCTTGAGGTTGAGGGCGTACTGATCCAGAAGGTCGAGTTGCTGGGCAGTCATGTCTCTGTAACGGTCCCCTTTGCCGGAGTATAAAGTGCTGAACTGCCTTAAACGGTATCTCAGCTGGGTCCTCTCTTCCTCCAGCTCCTCAATCTCAGACTCAAGCTTTCTGCACTGAGCCTTGTAGTCCTCTAGTTCCTGCTTTTCGGCTATTTTGATTTACTCAAGGTCGAAGCCAAAGTTTTAAGGAACTCCGTGGAGTTTTCTGAGTATTTTATTTTCGGCTAAAACATTTTCGAGATCGCTGCAGGTGCGGTTATACTTTTCGGTCAGCTTATAGAAGTTATTGTTGGTGACGGCAGCTTGGTCAGCCACCTCTTTGACGTTGACCAGGAGTGAGGGGTCCTTGTACTTTCTGCTCATCTCTCTCAGCCTCAGAGACAGTTCAGACACTACAGTGTCCTTATTTTTCCCCTCCTCGGCCATTCTTTACCTCAACAGCCGTTACTCGACCAGTTTATCCCTAAGACCCTGAAGCTCTCTGAGAGAGTCGGCATTTTACTGTTAGAGTTTGGACTTGACTTCTTTCATTTTTTGGGCCATGAGTGTTTCCACTTTATCGATGGTTTGTCGGTTGATAAGGAGTTCTGAGTAAAAGCGGTCGCGTTCCTAGATGGTGGTAGGGGTACTGCTTGCAACTGTACAAGTCGCTGTTGGGTGTGCTGGTGGTCTTCCCGCTCTTCCTTGAGCTGGTCCTGCTTTCGTTGCAGCTCCTTTCTGAGTTTGGAAATTTCGTAGTCGTTCATTTAAATAAACGAAGAATAGCTATAAATTATAGCATAACCAATACCATCCAATACACCAGTATCTGCTCAAAAGATACCACTTCCTTCCTTCTTCCATACATTGGAGGAAACTGTTACTCCTCATTATAATAGAATGTCAGATAATTAAGTCAAGGAAATGTTCGGGTACCTCTCGAAAGAGCAGGAGGTCTCTCTTTAGCGACTCAAGCACGTCTTCTCCGCTGTATACCGGTAAGGTAAACCTCTTGCTTGCCTGCCCAATGCTCTCACAAAGGCAGACTTTTAGGCTGCTTACCAGAAGGCGACCCAGCCAGAGAAGATAGAGGAGGAGCTGTTGTACCTGTTTTATCAGCTGGACCGGGAGAAGAAGGGCTACCTGGTGCCCGAGGACATTCTGGTAATGTTCGAGGCAGTAGGGAAGAAGATAACCCTGAACGAGATATAGAACAGCTACAAGTACGCCAAGGTTTACAAGAACAAAATGAGCTTTTAGGATTTCAAGGAGTACTTCCACAACTTCTGATCATGCACCATCTTGCTACTACTCACACTACTATCCTCTCTTTTTCCAAACTAGCATCAGCGCAGTAAAAATAAATACAATCATGCTCCATACAATTCAATATCACAGAGCCACAAACTGAAAGGTCATCATCATAGCTCCTTTATCGTCTTTATTGTAGTGAGAGTCTGGCAACCCTGCCTGCTGTTTATCTCCCTCAATAGCTCTGAGTGCAAAGCCTCCTCTCTCATCCTTTCCTCAAAGCCCGTATTCTCTACAACCCCTTCCAAAGCCTCCCTCAACTGCCCAGCATTCACTCTGTGGCCCTATCCCCTTTTCTTGATCGCCTGAATTGTCTGTCCCTTCAGGTAGTTCCCTTTCTCTCTTACTGTATTCTCGATGGCCCTGTCCTGAGCAGCAACAATAGCCACCAGTCGATTCAGCTCTGCTTTCAACTACTGCTGAACAAGTCCTCCTGCCATGAGTAGACAAGCTGGAGGAAGCGGTTCAGGATTTTTATGTTCAGGAGCAGAAGGAATGCCAGTGACTCTTCGTCTAAATATTTGTTGGCTGCTAAGAAGGTTATTTTTGGATAGAGAGGAGCTCTCCTGGTTTTATTTGTTTGTGCTATCCTCGAGGTCCACTGTTTTTTTGTTTGGTTAGGAGGACAGGCAAAAAAGGGCATTATAGGGCAGATTCATTTGGCATTTGTTGGAAGGGTTGATCATTTCCTTCATCTGTCTATGGACCTGGTTGAGGTTGTTCCTTAGAGCATCCCTCTTCCCCACCAACTCCTCCTGAGCCTGCTTGTTCTGTTAGCAAGCAGACTCCAGCTAGCTCTCCCTAAGAGATAGCTCACGCTCCAGTTACTCGATAAGGCTATCATTCTAGGCCTTCTTGTTGCTTGCTAGGCTGAACTTGTCGGTCTTTCTCTGCTCGGGAGAAAGTTCGAGGAACATCAGCGAACGACGGTCGAGTTGGGAAGGTTCAATGTTGAGGCACTTTCCCAGAACAGAAATAATAGAACGATGTCTTTACCGCAGTTTGGCCAGTATTTCCTATTGCTCAAGTATATCTTTTTGAAGGACGTGAGTCCTGGATTACTATTTTCGGGGAGAAAGAGGCTTGCGGGGCGCTCTAAATGCAGACAGATGTACTCCAGAATGCGAACCGAGTCTTGCTGGTCAGCAGCTGGCCCTTCAGGCAGGAGGGATTACCTCTCCATGTTCTTATAATGGAATATGGTAGGATGACGCAGAATGCCTACCCTATAATAATATTGATATCGCGATGAGCCATCCGCAGGTGGGACTCACTCCCAACCTCGCACTCACTGTTGTCTTCCTAGCTTCCCTTCTCGCAACATTCCACTCTCTCCTCGGACTGGCAGGCATGCTAGCACTCCTCACCGCCCTCTTATCCGGAGGAGCGCTCCTGTTCAGAAAGTGGAGGATCTTCAGAGCATAAGGTACTTTCCTCGTAAGTTAGGAATCATCAGCAAATGCAGTCCCAAGCTCAGGGCCCTTCTGCTGGAGCGTTCTCTTCTCGACATCTTCAGAGACCTGGTCTACTTTCCCTACATCACCAAAATTGTGGGGTTCTTCCTGTCAATTGCTGTCCTCAAGCCTAGTCCCGAGATGCTACCAGAGATGCTCAAAGATTTGCCTAAAGAGGTCTCTGATATTGCAAATAAAAAGGGTCTCCTTAGCCTGACTCCTGAGGCAGTGGAGAAACTGGTGCTTCCTCTATAAAGTGCAGAGGTCCTTCCTGCTCAGTATGGAAGAATGGACGAGTAGTGGTATAGATTGGAAGACTATAAACAGTCTCCTGCCCCCATCCACTAGATGACTATTCAGAGGAGGGCAGTTGACTATCTGAATAGCAAGATGGGATGGCCTTTGACGGTGGCCTTGTTGGGTATGACTGCAGCTGGGGCCTATCAGATGAGGTTTAGGAGACTGAGGAGGATGATGATCAGCAACGGCACCTTTTGCTGTCTAGTTCTGGCGATCTTGGCTCTGGCCGTCAAGATCAGGCACAGCAGAAAGACAACAACAAGAAGCATCAAAAAGGAATGATTGTCAGCTCGGTAGCTATTCGCAAGTGTGTCCTTCTTATCGCAATATATTCATTCTTCTAGTGCCGTTGTTGGCTATGGATATTACTCATCCCTAAAAAAAATCACAGGGAAATATCTGCTTTATCTTCTTGTTACTCAGCTTGAACTTCTTCTTCCCCCTCTCCAAGGTATCCACCCGACACTCTTCTTCCCTCTGCCCTCTGCCCTCCCCTTCCTTCTGCTCTTTTGTGCTGTTCCTATTCTGAAGGCGGCCCATGAGCTCTTGTCGGCCCACATCGCTCATGAAGGAACTGTCGTTGACCTTTTCGATGGAGCTACACTCAAGATAGTCCATGGTCATTTTCATGCTTTTCATGCAGGAGGACCCTTCTTGGTTCTCCTTGCTGGTCTGCCTGTCAGAGCCCTTCTTGCAGAAGGAAGGCTCTTTCGAGTATGATGTTTAAATAGTGTAAGCAGGCACCTCGATGGAGGAAGTACCTCTGGGAAAGTAGCTGGCATTATCCCCTCTCGAAATGGCGTTCAGGATAGATTTGGACTTTCCCTTCTTTATCATCAGCACTTTCGAGTGGGCGTTGGCATGGTTGCGAATGTAGTGATCCAAATTCGAAGGTTTATTCTCCTTGAAAAGATATATAGGTCTACAGGGAGAAGGCACCTTCAAGGACTGCAGCACTGATTCCTGGCTGCCCGACCTCCGATTTGATCGACTATTCTGACCATGAAAAATGCCCTTTATCGTTCTTACCCTGTTGCTGACTTCCTGCTACTTTTAGCTATATCCATAGGGCTCCAATGTCTTGGTTCTCCCGACAATGACCCTTCCTGACATGGGCTTTCTGGCTGTCGATGAAGGGTGCTATTCATGACGGACTTCGAGGCTGTGGATGCTGTTGACTTTTCTTGGGTGATGGGATGGACATATTTTTTAGAGGCTAGGCTTGGAGTCGATTGAGCAGAGTGAGAAGGTGGCTTTTCTGCCCCTTTGCTTTTGTTTTTTTCTGAGCTGGAGGAGGTAGTGATGGGAGGGGAGGTAGGGCGATTATTCCCGTTAGTCTGGCATTATAGTAATAAAAAATGGGTCATAAGGTTTAATTGAGTTTGTAATCACTGCGATAATTATAGATGAAGGTCCGTTCCAGCGTCAAAAAGATGTGCAAAGGGTGCAGGGTCACCAAGTATAACCAAAAGGTCTACATCCGATGCAACGAAAACCCTAGGCACAAGCAGCGACAACTCTTCAGCACTTGCAAACCCCTCCCATGGACCTCCCTCCTCACCAACGACCCCACTCCTCAAGTGACACTCCTCACCGTGAAGCAGATGAAGGACCTCCTCCTCTGATCCATATACATAGACGCTAAAAATTAGAGAAATACTCATTGGCACAACATCATATAGCAACATATCAGCAAAAGTAAAGAGAACGGATTTTGCTGATGACCCTTCCAAGAAGAGCCTGCTCCTCGTATCCGTTCTCATCGATGTCCTGGTAAACAGTCAGGGCCTTCTGGCAGTATGTGAGAGTCCTCTTGATGCGGTCGTGCTTGATGATTGGGACTGCTGCTGGAGATGCTAAGAGAAGGTCATACATGCTCAGCAAAACATGCTTGCTCTTCGCCAGGTTGCCTCCATCCAGACAGGTCCCCAGCAAAGATTACAAGAGCTCGAGCTGGCTGGTCCTCAACTGTTGGGTCGCCTCGTAGCACTCTAAATTATATCATTTATTACCTATACTACTTGACAGCTGTCGATACAGTTACTGGACCAGCATGATCTTAGTCTATAAAAAGACCTCCCTCAGCTCTATTTTCAGAGACAATAAATCGCTCTCTAGCTCGATTCTCTGAAGAGTATCGGCTGCCTCCATAAGGTCTGCTCCAAGCTGCAGTCTTCCTTGTATGCCCAATAGAGTCGCTCCCACCTCAAAAGCCTGAAGCTTTTGACTGCTCGCATGTTTGAGGAGTAGCTCCACTTTCACCAGAGAATCTTGGTACATTCCCTCGCTCAGTAGGATTTGGATAACCAACAACCAGGCCTCCATCATCTCCTCCTTCACAAAGCCATACCTCTCACAAAACTCTACTAGCCTTTCTGCCTCGCCGTGACTCGACTGGAAAGAGCTCCACTACAGCCTTACTCGGGCAAGAACTATTCTGATTCTGATGATTTCTAGAGGAGACTTGGCCTACTTCTATGCCTGTATCAAAAGACGAATGTTCTGTTGCAAAAGACGACTCTGGTGGCATCGGCAATAGCGGAGAGTCTGAGCCAGCAGCTCGTGTTCAGGAGTTTGTTGTTGGAACTGCTGGTAGACTTCGAGGTCGAAGAGCTATGGTCGTTGATAGTAGGGGTTTAGAAGGAGGGATCTGAGGCATGGTAGATGGGTCAATACTGCCAGCTTGCACATAAAGGCGGGAAGAAGAAGGCTCCGGTGGGTGTGGTAGATGTTCTTGCAGTTGCTCTAAAAGGTGGAGAAGACCTTCTTTCTGCTAAAGTGGAGGGCGTCCGTCCAGCTAATGTTCCTGTGCTTGAGGAGGAGAATGCTGGGGTCTGTGGTATCGTAGAGCCGTTATGCGAGGGAGTAGCTAAGGCAGGAGTAGACCATAAGGAGGGCGTTGCTGAGGTTGAGGGAATGAGTGATTGCGTGTTCGTTGAGGAGAATCTGCTGCTAGTGCCTCCCCAACTGCTCCGACACTCGGTAGAGGTATATGATGCAATTATTGATGCTCTCTTCATCGGAGTTGTTCTGGCTGATCCTCAGTCCCTCTGAAACAGCTTGCAGGCACTCTTAAAGAAAGTTCATTTTAAGTTGAAGAAAGGCCCCCGACAAAATGCAGTGGTTTATTTTGTTGCTCATCAGGCTAATCTCCGTCTTCTCCTGAAACAGGTTTCCCAAGCTTTTATCAAAGTACCGGTGCATAGCGTTGACTGCTCCGATTGGGTTCATCTCTCCTGCCTGCACCAAAGACCACAAGTAACTACTCTTGTTTGTGTGGTCGTACTCCCTCAGCTACTACACCCGTTTGCTCACCTACTCTGGATTGATCTTTCCTCCGTAGTTCTCAAGGTTGAACTTCACCTCCTCGATCGAACGTGTGAGCATAAATTCGTGCTGTGGCTGGTTAACATCTCTATTGGATCGGAATCGATCGAACTGCTAATAGATGCCGATGATCTCCTTGAAATCCAGTTTCTCGAAGTAGATGTACAACCTCCTCACGAGGAAGTCTATCAGATTTCCCTGCTCAAGCTTGTTGTTTCGGAGGCTCCTGAGGGTCTTCAGCATCTTCGATAGGTCTCTGTAAAAATCGTTGAAGGAGTTAACTCGCAGTATACTCTCCCTGTACTTCTCTAAGGCCTCCCTATCACCAGTTGCCCTCTCCAGCTCTCTCTCGAACTGCTAGCTCGTCAGGCAGACAGAGCTGGCATCGGTCACTGCCAGGATTTTGCTAATGAGGAACTGAACTGTCGAGCTCCGAGGGTTTTTCTCTTCTCCCTCGACAGTGCACTAGTGGAGGCAGAAGAGGGTAGCAACAACAGAAGGGGAAAAAAAGTTGGCGTATATCATTTGAATTTAAATAGATGAGACAGGATGGATTGGATCTTAGTTGCTAGTTATCAGTTTAAAGCATTGGATCGAGATCAGTTCATTTTTTAACTTTTCCGAGCTCCTTGAGAAGGCGGTTGGCCTCTTGAGGCTCGAGAACTCCGTACTACAGGCACCACCTCCTCGCCATCTCTGATCGAGGATTCTTCTCGTAAAGGCTTTTGTAAAATGCCAAGGCACCATCCTCGTCCTCAGGAGTTGGGTACTTCTGGCTGAGTACTATCATCATTACCCTGGGAGAAAATCCTTTTTCTTGTTCTACTTGGGGTCTTCGACAGTCTTGCTCTTGGAGGGTCTTGCCTTGCTAGCTGCTTCCTTCGGCTAGGCTTTCTTTTTTGGAGTCTCCTTTTTTTTCTCAGGCTTGGGCTTGGCGCTCTTTTTGATGGGCTGCTTCTTTTTCTTGTTGCTTTTGCTGAAAGATTCCTCGGACTGCTGCTGCTCTTCCGACTCAGACACTGGCTCTTTCTCTGATTCAACCGCTTTCCTTTTACCTCCCATCAATTATATAAATCAACTATTGCATACCGAATGATCTCAATACACATTCTCGAATCATTCTGTTCGCACATCCGAAGACCTGCTGGCCTGATTGCTCCATATTGGACGAGTTGAGGCCAGGAGAAAGCCCTCTTTGTCCCTCAACCGCCTGTCGAAATTGGTCCCTCCACTAAAGACAGCAGTCACGAAGTCCTGCTTGGAAATGGGAAGGTACTAAGCAGAGAGGAGGACTCTGTCCCATATGGCAGCCACCTATAATCTATGCCCATTCATGTACTTTGCAAAGATCATTTTAGGATGGCAGGCAGTTACAATCTGCGTAGATCAAGCGATACGTTATCGGAAGGGTTTTATTCGATGAAGGAGAGGAGGTCGGGGAGGGAGGTTTCAATGCCGGTGATGAGTCCGGGAAGGTGCGCCAGGGGCTCTAACTTAGGACTTTTATGATAGAGACAGCTATTTTATCCGTTGTTGTTCATCAGGAGACCCCCGTGAGTGTAGGAGTCTTCCAGAAAAATAATTACTCTTTGTCTGTTTGCTACAATACGAGAGTTGACTCCGAAGGTAAGGGTAGTCTCTGAGTGGACTTGACTCTCCTTTATTTGCGCGATCCACGTTTTCTTGTTGTCATTACCTGTGATCAGCTGAACGATGTCTGACTGACTCTTGTGGAAGTGCATGCTGCTGATACTTTGGATCTGGGAGGCCGGCATCAGTACTGGCAATTTGTACTGGCTTTTATTATCCAAATCTCCACTGCAGCTGTAGGTCAGAAAGACCTACGGGTTCGAACTGAGAGTCATATAATAAAACTGGTTCTCAAGAGAAGAAGAAGTGATAAAGTCTGTAACCTCAACAGAAGCCACTGGCAACAGGCCAAGTTCGTAGCTCACGAGAGTAGCATTGAAGTGCCTGTTCCCTGGCGTTATTGACCTCCTGTTTACGATTATGATCCTCTCGCCCACCGTTCTCAACTCTTCAACCTCTTCCTCTAGATCAATCGACCTAATGAGAGTGACCTCCGAGGTTCTAAAGTTTATTTAGTGAACGGACAATGTGTTTTTCACCTTAATAAAGCCAAATGTACTTGACCACTTTCTTGCGACATTCTGTACATCACCAAAAACTCCTCTTAAGGGTTTGCCTGGAGGGCTGCCAACTTTATTTTTTTTGCATTGGGAACAAAGGCCTTAGTTTTGAGGGGGTACCAGGACTGAAGAGTTTATTACTGCTGAGTCGGCCTCATTCCCAGGTCAAACATTTCAGGATCTATGTTGCTAGCAAATGCTATTCCTTCTAATGACCTGTTGTGCTTCTTCTGGCAGGCGGGGCTCATCAATTTGCTGAGAGACTCCTGGATCTGGAGTTCGTTGGAGGGTTCCCAAAAAATCAGAGGAAACTCAGGATGGGCATTTGGCCATGTGGGGAACCCGTGCTGGCAAAGATTATCTTCATTCATACATCATTACCTATTTCTCGAAAAATAGTATTGAAATTCCTGTAGCGCTTCTTGTAGTCACGAGGGTCAGAGGGATATGTTGTTGACCCTGACTGCAGGAAAAATCGACTGTCAGATATGTGCTTTCGGGACTGGGTACAGCTGATATCTGCCAATCTCCCTTTCTGCTGGGAGGGACCAGACTAACCAAAACGACAGACCCGATCGAACTACAAGAGATACTCCCCCTTTGTGGTGACTTGTAGTCGAGGGTAGTCGTTCATCAGAGTTGCCAGGTCATACATGAATCTCTCAGCAAGGGTGTTTTCGAAGGTGAAGGAGAATTGAAAATCAATGGCGACTAAAAGAATATTTGAGGTGTCTGCGTGTGAGCTGAGGAAGGAGTCCAGGAAAGCCACGAACTAGAAAGAGGTGTTGAAGGGGTAGTTGAAGTTTGGCTCAGAGCTAGCATCTCCTCGCATCGCAATGCAGCACATTTCTTACGCATACTCTGGTAAAGTGATGCATGGTGAGTGATCCCAAGTCGATTGCCCATGACAGGACTCCCGGTTCGCTAGAGAAGCGTCAAATTTGAAGTACTTGACTCCTCTTTGGAGAAGGTGGAGGGTCACATCTAGGTCGTTGAAAGAGTGGGCCTGGTAGGGGAAGGGGCTTATTGCTGGAAGGATTACTCTGGCAGTCCGCAGGAAGCTAAGGCAACCACCCACAAGAGTAGGAGGGCCACTTGAGTCTATTTGCGCAAGTCCATGATATGCACAAGCTATTATTTTATATAGGTGACCTGATGAATATTGATGACCCTGATGAATGGATAGGGACTATATCACTTTTTTTTCTTTTTCTTCTTCTTTCCGCCTCCCGCCTACTTCCAGGCTTGGTACTCGTTTTGAATGTACTTGATGGCGTTGTTGAGCCGAACGAGCTCCTCTTCCTTAATAGAATAAAATATACCTTCCGCTGCTTCTCTAAAAGCTTGTTCTTTTCCCTTCGCTAGCGTTCCAGCTTTTTCTCCTCCTCCTCTTGATACCTTCGCTTGAATATCTACAGCTACCGGTTGGTGTTTTATATCTCGTCGTTGAGCTATCCTATTTACAGCTCCAGCTTCTCCTTGCACTCCTAAATCTTAGTGGTGAGCTCCTCGCTTTTTTTTTTAATATCTGAGTTTTTTCTTACGAGGTAGTCTTATAGTTCTTTGTGCACGAGGGCTTCTGTTCTGTTAGATGATTTGATGTTTTAGATATCTGTGAGGAGTGCTTTCTCAGCTTGATCGAACCGACGAGTGTGGTTTGATATTTCTGCCTTGCTCTCCTTTGAAAAATAGGAGATCTATATTTAGGTCTGCTGCTGAATCTCCATGAGCTCCTCCTTTATCTCCTGAATCTTGGCGATGTTTTCTGCCACTTCTTTGTCGTGCTCCTTCTTCTCCAAGTTTTTTTCCTGTTGGGTCTTCTTAATATCGATGTTCAAGTTTTTTTCCTTTTCCAACAGTTTTCGGAGCTGGTCCTGATTCTCTAACTCGTGAGTAATGAAAGTGTTGAACTTCTGGGTCGTTCCGTTCTTTATGAATTCGACTGAGTTAGGAAATAGCTTACTAAGCTCCTCGAGCTTGGTGATAAGTGACCTTCTTTCCCTCGCCACCTTGAAAGAATCCCTCTATAGATCAGGATTGTCCTTAAACAGCTTGCACAGTTTCTTCGTGCTCTCCTTCAGAATTATCGATAGGTTGGCTATTTCCAGCTAAATCTATGCGAGCTCTGAATGAAGGGGGTAGTACCTTTCTTCTGGGTGATCTGGGTTAGGTTGGCTCTCCTCTTGACCAGCTCTGCAAACTTCAGCTAGTTGTCCTCCTGGTTCTTGAGAAGTTTGCTGATTTCAAAACCAGCCAGCTCACTGCTAATATCGTCCTGAGGTTTGACAGTATCAAGGAAGCGAAGAGACGTTATGGCCTCACTGATGATGGCTCTCAGCTTGAAGTTGTCGACCAAATTCATGCCGACAGAAGTTATATTATTGTTAGGCTTTCTATCCAATGGTAGACATTTTGGATCCCATGTACACAGTGTCACTCATGCTGTGATATCCCTCATATGTGATGATATTCACTTGTACTATATTCACTCATGAAGGGAGCATTGATGATCAGGAAGTAGGGTCTTCGTTTCGCTCGTCTTTCTTCCGCTTTATCGAGTTAAGAATCTCCTTGGTGTACTTTATTCTCCTGGCCATCTAATTTTCCTGAGACTGAAGAACGTTTGAGAGAGCCTCATAGGTCTTTTCCCCCTTCTTGCTCGTGAACAGCACAGTCTTTTTTGCGGTATGAAGCAAAATCTGGCTGTTGTCGAAAAAGTTAACCTGAAATAGTTTGTTACTGAGCCCGAACATGATGGCGTGTCTCGTCTTGAGCCACTGTTTGATGTAGATGAACTTGTCGTAGTTCTCGAATTTTGTCTTTTCCTGTGGCATTTTATCCAGTTATTCGTTGAGATGCACTATGAACCTCTACAGCAGGAGGTACTTCTTCTGAAAGTCCCTGTCTTTGGGCATCGAGTCGGCCTTGTAGGAAAGAATGCTCTCCTGCTTGAGAGTGGGGTTCTCAACAAAGTATATGTTCCTGAGTTAAGACATGCTTACTGTTTGGCTTAGTCGCAGGACATGAGGGTCTAATCGTTGAAGTAAACTCCGTAGTACTTATTGTTGATGACATAGCCCAGGCCATATTTCTTCGAGTAGTCCAGGTATGCGGTTATGAATATCTTATGCTCGTCGCGATGCTAGTGGTGGGCCCTTCCCTCACCTCCTAACTCCTCATTGAACACAGCTCTTGGAGAATGCATCCCATCGTATATCTTCTCAGACCCCTCATTTAACTGATTCAAATTCAGGTTTAGCTCAGGCTTCTTCTTTCCAAAATCTTCGGGCCTTAGCTTGTCAACCGACTTAACTTTGCTGAGCATCGGTTGCTCTTCGGCCTTGAAGGAAGGAATCTGCGTTAGACTGGATAGGGCATGCCATACGCTTCGACTGAGAGGAATTTGGGAACATCTTCGGATGTCAAAAAGGGGTGATGTAGCATCTCTTTGGTTGTCATTCGCAGTTTGGGGTCTAATACCAGAATTTTCTTGATGAAATCCTTAGCTTCTTCAGGCACTGTAGCGTTCTGGTAGGGACAAAAGTACTGGAAAAGTATACTAGCAGGACTTTATCTTTTTGTATGTCATTTTGACCTCATTTGTCTCGAAGGGAGGCCTTCCGAACAGAAAGGCAAAGCAGATGACTCCCATCGACCAGATGTCCACTTCATAAGAATGCCCAACTGATCCCTCCACGATTTCAGGAGCAATGTAGTTTGGAGTTCCACACATCGTCCTTTTCTTCTCGTCCGAAAATTACAGCTTAGCCGCTAAACCAAAGTCTCCTATCTTTATGTCCATGCTGCTGTTGAGAAATATATTCCCAAGCTTGAGGTCGCGGTGTATGACCCTGTTGGAGTGCATGTATTCGACTCCCGAGATTAACTGCAGCATGAAAAACCTCGTTTCCTTAGCGGTCAGTCTCTTCCGTTTTTTGACCATTTAGCTGAGGGTCTATATCGGAAGGAGAATACCTTATTGACACAGAGCTCCAGAATTATGTATACGAAGTTGGCATCCTCAAAGACACTGTCGAACTCGACAATAAATTGATGGTGGAGGGTCTTGTGGATCTTTATCTCAGAAAGGAGCTGAATAGGTAATAGGTGACCTTTTGCTTGGCTCTGTTTTTCTGGAGCGATACCTTGTCAATGACCTTAATGGCGTAGGCCTTTTTCGTTTAAAGATTGAGCCCCTCGTAACACTTAGCGAACCCACCTGACTTAAGCAAACTTTACCTTTACCGAGAAGCTTGCCGCGTTGATACTTCTTGTATCCGATTTCTCCGTTGACCTTCATGATCTTGTGCTCAATGACTTCCTCGAGCTCTTCTTCCTGAGTCTCCATCCACTTATTCTAAACAGCAACTATCTGTAATTAATTTGATCTGGCTATTCAACTCATATGACACGTAGAATCTGTCTCTTTGACATCGACGGCACTCTCACCAAGCCTCGCAACGTATCGATTGTCTTACTCAGAAAATAACAGCAGACATGAAGGACACCCTCAAGCAACTAAAAAAAGTCATCGATATCGGGTTTGTGGGGGGAAGTGATGCTAATAAAATTCGAGATCAGCTTGACGAGTAAACAATCAACCTCAATGACTACTTCTTCAGTTAAAATGGCCTTGTGGCTGTCAAAGGTTCATAGCTAATTGGCAAGTCCGTAAAAAACATTTAACTCAGAGCATCGGGGAGTACCTGGGAGAATAAAAGCTAAAAAAATTCATTCGGTTTTGCCTGCACTACATCGCAGATATAGAAATTCCAGTCAAGAGAGGAACCTTCATCGAGTACAGGACAGGACTGATCAATATATCTCCAATTGGGAGAAATTGCTCCCAATAAGAACGAGATGCCTTTGAAATCTACGACAAAGAGAATGAAATTAGGAAGAAATTTATCGAGTCTTTGAAGCAAGAGTTTCCTGACTTAGGGGTCAAGTATTCAATCGGAGGTCAAATAAGCTTTGATGTTTTTCCTATCGGATGGGACAAAACTTACTGTCTGAGATTTTTGAAGGACTACGATGAGATATACTTCTTTGGAGACAAGACCTATGAAGGAGGAAACGACCATGAAATTTATGAGGAGACCAAGAAGAATA
>Ga0100381_1002915_pt1 | contig 15052 bp, 11 predicted proteins | sample CryGeymeta201505_FD_80416 | JGI IMG/M metagenome (GOLD analysis project Ga0100381, IMG submission 80416) | Groundwater microbial communities from Crystal Geyser aquifers in Utah, USA - Crystal Geyser metaG 2015-05 | ecosystem: Environmental > Aquatic > Deep subsurface > Groundwater | place: USA...
AGCGGCCATCTCGAGCTGCAGGCGGCGGGCGCCGAGGCTGGCGGCGAGTCTGCCGAAATAGGTTTGCCAATTTTCAGCTAGGGAGCCGACCACGCGGCGCAGCCGTGCGTCGTAGCGCAACGTGATCTGGGCGCGCAGCAACTCGGCGACCACGTCGGCGCCTTTCTCCACCGCTGCGGCGAGGACCGCGGCGTCGCTGGCGAAATAGGGCTGCAGAGCCAGGATGGGGTTGGTGTGTCCAGATTGGCGTGCGAAGACGATCAGAAAGCGCGGCAGGCTCCCATCCGAGAGCTTGAGCCCGAGTCCGACCTGGATGTCCCCGTCCTGAGCGGCTTCGACGGCCCGGAAGTCGGCGCCCTCGGCGTCCCCTTCCAAGAACATGTGCGCCGCCAGTACCCGTCGGCCCACTTCGACGTCGTGGGTGACCGCCGGCACGTGATCTTCGCGCAACGGCCCCAGACTGCCGAGCAGCTCGCCGATGATCTTCGGCGTCCAGGGGAAGCGGGAGGGATCGAGCCGGCGCAGCAACGCCAACAGATCGCGAGTGGTGTAGGGATCGACCAGGGCGTTGGGCTCGAGCACCCCGAGGTCGAGCTGCAGCAGGTGCACGATCTCGGCTTCTGCCAGATCGAGTCCCAGGTCAGTGCGCTGGTGTTCGACCGAGAGAAATCGGGAGAGCTCGTCCAGGGTGTCCCGGATGTGAATGGGGGCTTGCTTGGGCACGGGTTACCTGTTGCGCGCGTGCTGCGCGCAACCCTTTGGGTTTGCACGACTCTCCGCCATTCCTGGCTGCGAGTTCTGTCGTTCACGAACCTTTGGCGAGAGGCTCGAGATGCGAAGCGTCGAGGATAGCAACACCGGAGTGCGCTGTCACAGCCCGCAGCGGCGTGACCAGCCCAGGGGGACCTCAAATATTGTGGCTTCGTGGTCACTTATGCCATCATCAGTCCGTGCTGGCTCCGCTCCTTCTACGAAATGGACACGCTGCTCCATGCGAACGCTCAAGCGCATAACCCTCTTCGGCCTCGGTCTGGCAGTGGGCGTGTGCGTGGTGATCTTCATCAGCCGCAACCCTGAACCTGTCGTTGTCCGTTACTTCTTCGGTCGAACGGGCGCGGTCCCGTTGTGGTCTGTGGCCATGGCCGCCTTTCTCATGGGGATGTTGGTCCCTGTGGCCCTCTACTTCGTCGGCCTGCTCGAGTTCTTCTTGGATCACCGACGGGCCCGCAAGCGCATCGAGGTCCTCGAAAAAGAGCTGGTTGAGCTGCGCAACCTGCCGCTGACCGAGGCGCAGATCGACATCGAAAGGCCGCGACCGAAGGTGCGCGCCATCATCGAAGAGAGGACTCCACTCCTCGAGGCGGAGTTGCTGCCAGCCAACGAGGAGATCAAAGAGGCCGATCTCTACCCAGCGGTCTACGACAAGCGAGGAGGTTGAGGTGTTCGAAGCCCTTCTCGACCTCGTCCAGACCCCGACCCTCGTGGCGGGGGCCACTGGTTTGGCGACCGGTGCGACGCTCGCCTACTGGCAGCTCAGACACCGGCTCACCCGGCAGACCTTCGAAGGCCGAGAGCACCTGCTCAACGCCGTCGAGCGGGCGCTGCGCGGTGAGCCACGAGAGGTCTTCGAGCTCTTGAAGCGACACGCCGAGGACCCAGACGCACCGCCTTCTCTGTACTTCGCCATGGCGGCGGCGTTGCGTCGCCTCGACATGACCGAGCGCTCAGCCCAGATTCACAGGGCGCTGCTGGCTCGAAAGCTCAGTCGCACGGACCGCATCCGCGCTCAGCTTGGGCTCGCCGTCGACACGTTGGAGATGGGTCGACCGAGCCTCGCCGAGGATATCCTCCGGGAGCTGCCACGCAGCGTACGCAAGCACCCGAGCCTGCTCGCTGTGCGACGCAAGACCGCCATAGAGGCGGGCGACTGGAAAGAAGCCCTCGAGTCGACTTCGCTCATGATCCGCAACGGAACGGGACACAACAAGTCCGAGATCGCGGACGTCTACGCGCGCATGGGCGACAACGCCTTGGCGCACGACGATGCCAAGCTGGCGGCGAGGTCCTATCGCAAAGCGTTACGGCGCGACGAGTCGAATTTGCGCGCGCGCCATGGGCTGGCCGAGGTCTACCGGCTGGAGGGCCGCACCAGTCGGGCGCGCAAGCACCTCATGCGCATCCTCGAGGACAACGTGGCGCTCGCGCCGATGCTGTTGCCGGCGATCCGAGCGACGCTCAGCATCGGCAGCTCACGCGACCAGGAGAAGTACTTCAAGCTGTTGGAGAAGTTGGCCAAGGACGAGCGGGCCGCCCTCTGGATTGGCCTGGAGCAAGCCGAGCTCCTGCTCGGCTCGGGTAAGACCGAGCGCAGCAAGGAGCTACTCTTGGCGCTCCTCGTCACGCACCCTCGAGCGTTCGAGGTCCACGAGGCCTATCTGAACTTCCTAATCGAGACCCAAGACGATGGCGAGGTGCTCAAACACATCGCCCGTTTCTTGGAAATCGCGTCGTTGGAGATCCTGCGCTTCCGATGCGGCAACTGTGGCTTCCTCTCAGAGCGGACGTTCTTCGACTGCCCACGCTGCAACCGCTTCGGGCGTCTGACCTACATCACGCGCGGCCACACGTAGCCGCGCCGTTGAAGGCCCCCACAGACTGCCGCCCTACTTTCCTGCGCGACCGATGTCGTTGAGGATCGCGTTGATTTCGTCCTCGACCTCGGGGTCGGTGCCGGAGTGCGCGCCTTGGGACAGGGATTCGCTGGCTTGTCGCAGCACCTCGCGTTTGACTTCGACCTCTCGCTGGATGGTCTGAGCAGCGGCGAGCACTTCGCGGGCCTTGGTTTCGGCCTCGGCTTTGATGCGCCGAGCTTCTCTGAGCATGAGCGCCGCCTCGTCCTCGGCGTCCACTTTCTTTTGGGCGGCGACATCGAGGGTCTGTTGTGCCATCGACTGGGCCTCGAGGAGAGTTTCTTGGGCGAAGGTGCCGGCCTCACGCTTCATGTCCTTGGCGGCTCGGATGATCTCCTTGGCGGTCGCTTCGGCTTCGAGGAGAACCTCTTGGGCGCGTTTCTCGGCGTCCGCTTTGAGTTTCTCGGCCCCCTTCAGGGTCTCCCTGGCCTGCATCAGTGCCTGTCGGGACTCGACCGCAGAGTCCCCGCTATTTGCGGCGGCGATGTCCTGAGCGCCTGACAATATCCGTTCGGCGTGCGCGCGAGCGCCTTCGATGAGCTGGTCTGCTTCCGCGCGCGCGGCGTCGAGGAGCTTATGGGGATCGGCGTGCTTCTTCGTCGCCGCGTCTCCGGTCTTCTCCAACATGAGGTTGGCTTCGCGACGGGTGTCGTCGAAGATCATCTCGGCCTGCACGCGGGCTTCGTCGAGCAGGTCTTCAGCCTGCTGGCGGGCGTCTGCGACCATCACCTCAGCGTTTTTCTTGGCCGCCATCAGAGCGTTCTGAGAGGCCGTCTCGACTGCTTTCTTGTCGAGCTGTCCAGCCTCCTTCCGCGCGCTGGCGAGGATGGCTTCGGCTTCTTCCTTGGCAGCCAGGGTGGCGGTTTCGACGGTGGTCCTGGCTTGTTTGGTGGCCACCTCACGCAGCACCTCGGCCTCGTCGGCGAGCTCCTCGGCTCGCAGCTTGGCACGTTCCACGAGGGCTTGTGCCTTGACCTGGGCGTCGAGCACGAGCTGTTCGGCCTCTTCGCTGGCCATTTTGGCTCTCTTGAGCGCTTGAGCCTCTTTGCCGGCCATGTCCGCGAGCCGTTGATTCAAGTCTTCCCTGTCCTTCTCGGTCTTCAGCTTGAGCGCCTCGGCCTCGGCCAGCGCCTTGGCGGCCTTGGCCTTGAGGGTCTCGAGCTCTTCGCGCGACTCGGCTCCAGCGCTTTCGACCTTCTCGGCCACCGTCCCGGTCGCCATCTCGACGAGCTTGGCCGCGGCCTTTTTGGCATCTTCCCGGATGTCCTCGGCCTCGGTCTCGGCCTCTTCCACAATGTTGACGGCTGCTATGGCGGCCTCGTCGTTGGTGGTGGCAGCGAGGGCTTTAGCTTCTTCGAGGAGCTTGGCAGCCTCGGCTTGGGTGTCGCCGAGGAGCTTCTTCGCCTCCGCTTCGGCCTCGCTGATGAGCTCTGTCGCCTCCTTCTTGGCCTTCTCAAGGGTCTTGCGTGCGGTGGCTTCGGACGCCGTAACGGTCCCTTCGGCGTCTTCGAGGATTCGCAGGGCTTCGCCTTCGGCCTCCTCGGTGGTCTCCAGAGCCCCGGCTTTGGCCTCCTCGATGAGCTTCTCCGCTTCCTCGCGGGCCTCTTTGGTGATGGCGGCGCGCGCCGACTCCGTGTCGGCCGTCGCCGAGTCGAGTTTCTCTTGGGCCTGTTTCAGTACGTCGTTGGCCTTCGCGGTGAGGGCTTCGGCCTCGGTCTTGGCCTCGGCGACGAGCTTGGCCGCCTTCTCTTCGGCCTCATCAACCGCGCTCTCCGCCTTCTCCTCGGCTTCACCGACGAGCTCGAGGGCGCGCGACTCGGCGTCGGCGACCAGCTTGGCGGCCTCTGCCTTCGCGTCGTCGAGGGCCTTCTGCTGTTCGGCCTCGAGCTCGCCTTGCTTCGCCTCGGCTTCGGCGATCAGCTCGGCGGCTTCCTCTTTGGCGTTCTCGACGATCTCCTCGGCTTCGGTGCGCGCGGCCTCGTTGGCCTCGTCGGCTTCGGTTCTGACTTTGGCGACCTCTGCCTCGATCTCGGCGACTCGTTCGTCGCGGGACGCGGCGAGCGCCTCGATCTCCGCCGTCGCCTCTTCCTCTCGTTCTTTGGCGCGCGCGAGTGCGGCCTCGGCGGCCTCGCGCGTGAGGTCCGCTTCATCCAGCTCGTCCTCGGCCTCTTTCTTGGCGTTCTTGGCGGCCTTGAGCTCCTTCTTTGCCCTGCTGCGGTCGCTCTTTGCGGCCCCCAAGCTCTCTTCGATCTCGGTTCGCCGCGCGTCGAAGAAACGCTTCATCTGCTCGCGCTGTTCGCCGCCGTCGTCGAGCAGGGTGCGGATGGACTCGAACCAGCGCTCGACCCCGTCCGGAATCTCGTCGATGGTGAGGTCCTCGATCACGGGGTCGACGGCACCAGCCGCCAAGGTCTCGTCCTCGAGCGCAGCGGACACGGCCTCTTTGCCGTTGTCCGCGAGCCCTTCCCACTCGACGACCACCTCTTTGTTGTCGTCAGGCAATGCGGCCTGTGCCCGCGAACGTGTTCCCCCCATCTTCGCGCCGAGGAACGCCCCGATGAATCCTGCGATTAACCCGCAAGCGATGATGGCCGCTGTTGTCATCCAGTCTTCTCCAACACAGTCATAGGGTACGCCGGGGCGAGGCTCGGTTTGGGCGATTGGTCTAAGCCCTCTCTCGCCGCCGACGTCTCAGCAAGATACACCCAACCAAGATCCAAGCGAGGCCGCAGTATCGAACACCTTGTCCTGACCTGACAAGGATCCGGCAGCCACAACCCTCATCCTTCGTTCCCACGCTCGACTCGCCCTCGACCTCGGCGCCTACGTCGTTCGCGACCGTATCCTCGCCTACTGTTTCGGCTTGCTCGGCCACGACGTCCACGGCGTCCACGGCGTCCGTTTCGACCTCGACGACCTCGAGTGCCTCCTCGACTTGCACCTCGAGTTCTTCGGTGGGCGGGCTGGCCAGACGAACTAAGACGCCGTTGCTCACCGCGTCGACGGAGGGTCCCGTCGCACCCAGCGCGCGCACGACGAACGCATAGAAGGTGTTGTTCTCGAGCGACAAGCCCGAGAGCGAAACTTCCGTCCCCGTGACGCTTTGCCAGCGAGGAGTCGAGATAAAATCGGCGCCGATCCTCACCACGCCAACCTCGTATCCCGTCGCGCCGGCCACGGGCGCCCACACCGCGCTCAGCGTGTCCGCCGTCGTGATGGTGGCGACGTCGCGGTCCGTGATGCCTTGCGCCGGGTCTGTGTCCCAAACAAAATCTGGAGCGGCGATCTCATGGTGACGAAGGTCGTAGAGGTAACCATCCGCCACGCTGACGAGGAGCTCGTCGAGCCCGTCGCCATCTGTGTCGCCGAAGACAGACTCGCCAACCGCGGCGCCGAAATCGACCGAGAAGGCCAAGGTGTCCTGGCACGGCGAGTAGGCATAGAGCCAACCGTCGGTCGACCCCACGACCGCCGTCGGCTCGCCGCTGCCCGTCAGGTCCGCGTGCACGTTGACGCTGGTCAGCTGCCCCATCCATGCACCATCCGTTTGCGCCGCAACCTCGTCGACATAGGCGCTCCCTCCCCCGAAGACAACGGTGCTGGCGGCGCCGGGCGTCCCGAGCAGGTCTGTGACCTTGAGCCGAGCCGGATTCTGCCACGAGCCCGAGACAAAGAGCCGCCGTCCGTCGGAACAGGGGGCGATGGCGCCGTAAGGGTAAGGACGATCGTCATCCGTCGAGGTCCAGAGAGGGGTCGCCAGATCGTCGTCGTAGGCGCGCAGCGTCTGGTACGAGCCGTGCAGCACCACTTCGAGGCCTGCGTCCGCGTCGAGGTTGTAGAGCGTGGCCATGGCGTAGGCGAAGCCGTTGGCCAGCAGATTCAGCTCGCTGCCATCGACCCCTGAAATCACGCGCACGCCAGCGCCGGCGGTGTACACATCGTCGATCCCATCGCCGTTGAAGTCGCCGACGGACACTCCGGCCGGCTGACGACCAGCGCCGGGTTCGATGACGGGCCCGTCCCACAGCGTGCTGCCGTCCACGCCGCTCACACCGCGGGTGTGCAGCAGCGTGTTGCTGGGATCTCCCCACTGCATCACCACGTCCGGCACGTTGTCCGCATTGAGCTTCGCTGGCAGCACGTCACCCAGCGGTGCCGAGTCGGTCGCCAGGCTCCAGAACTCCTGCCCGCCTCCGTCCAGAGCCTTCAACAAATACACCGGCGTCGTGGCCACGGGCTCCTGCAGCGCCGTGCAGACCAAACCCGGCGCGTTGCCGTCCAAGCCCTCGACCACGCTGGCCGTCAGCACATTGGTCCTCTGCCAGACCTTCTGGGGCGGCACCGTAGACGTGGCGTTCCTCGCATCGAGGAAAATCAACGCCCCGCGGCTGTCCCGTACCGCAATGGATTCCGCCTCGCTGCCATCGAAGGATGCCAACAGCGGGGTCCGACCCAAGTCTCTCCAGCCTCCCGACGCGTAGTAGCCGCCGATCCGGATGCCCGGAATCCCGCCGTCCTGGCCGATGTCGATGGGCATGAAGTCTTCGTCGAAGACCGTCAAGTAGCCGTCGTTGCGGGCGACCGCGAGCTGCGGATAGGGCCGATTCAGCGGCGGTAGGAGCCAATAGCGCAGGGGCTCGAAGCGGCTCGGGTACGCGAAGGTGTCGACCACCGCAGGCAAGCCCGCCACTAGGTTGTAGGCATAGATGGCATCGCCCTCGCTGACTTTGGCGAGGTAGAGCTCGGCGTTCCCGTCGCCATCTGTGTCATTCATGAGCACGCGGCTGGCCAGCGCCGAGCGCTTGCGCATTTCGGAGTCCAGCTCGTCGATGGGTGCGCGGTCGGGCGTCGCCCAGCGAGTCTCGAGGGCTGGGGTGCGCGTCGCGTCGAAGTCATAGGCGGTGAGCATGCCGGCGCTGGTGGTCAAGATCAGCGATGAACCGTCGGGGCGCACAGCGGTCCCCGCAAATTTCTGACCGCTGGCGCTCCCCAGCTCGGTCCCAGTCAGGCTGTCGAAGACGCGGGTCGTCCACATGGCGGCCTTGAGGGAGGCGAGCACGATATCTACGCTCCCATCCAAATCCAAGTCCACAGCCGGTTGCGTGAACGCGATCCCGCCGCCGTCGTTGGGCGTCAGGACGACTGACCACAGGATGTTCAGCGCCGAGTTGGTCGCGTCGTAGTCCAGGACGAACAGGGTTCGCACGTTGGACACCAGGTTGAGATCGACGTTCTGGACGCACACCAGCTCCTCGCCTGCGTCTGCGTCCACGTCGATGGGCTGGCAGTTGCTGCCGTAGATCCACTCCCACATGTTGGGCGTGCGTCCAAGCTCGACGCCGCTCGCACCGTCGAAGAGGGCGAGCTGGAGGGAGTCCGAGATGAGAACCTCGTAGGGGCCGAGGCCATCGGCGTTGACCAGAGTCAGCGCCCGACCGCCACCGCAGCGGGCAAACGGGAACTCCCAGAGCATCGTCGGCGCGCCGAAGCCGGCGCCGAACGAGTAGACGTAACCAGGGTTTCCGCTGTTGACGCCGCAACACGCGCACTCCTCGATGACCACCTCGGAGAGCCCGTCCCCATCGAGGTCGCCGAGGCGCACGCCGCCGATCGAGCCCATCTCGCCGCTGGGCTCGGCCCACTCGATCTCGCCGTCCGATGCGCGCAGGACGTAGACCTGGTTGTTGGAGCTCGCGACCACGTCGAGCTGGGCGTCCCCATCGACGTCCTCGATGCCAACCAAGAAGCCGATGCCCAAGGGGTCCGAAGCCCAGACCTCTTGCCCCAAGGACGTCTTGACGACGATGCGACCGCCGCTGACGAAGACGACCTCAGGCTCCCCGGCCCCATCGACGTCCGCGACCAGGAGCGCCGACGCACCGAGGCTGCCGCCCAAGTAGACGCGCCAGAAGGTCTCTGGCGCGCTGAGGTCCGAGGCCCCTTGCGTCAAGCCAGTTCGCTGCGCGTCGTGTCGAGGCAACCCCGACTCGGCCTGGGCACTCGATGGCTGCCCACAGACGCTCAAGAGGGTCAATATCGAGAGGAACTTCACTGCACAAAAATGGCTCTTCATCACGCTCCCGGTCTGCTCAGGGTTCAGTAAAGGGGTAGCCTTGCTCCCGCCAAGCCGTCATGCCGCCTTCCAACGAGTACACCTCGGTGTACCCCAGTTTGATGAGCTCTCGCCCGGCGCTGACCGACATGCTGCCGCCGAAACAGTAGAGCACGACGGCCTGGTCGAAGGCACCGATCGCTGCGCTCAATGCGGGCAGCTCGTCGTAAGGCACGTGGGCGGTCGTGCCCGGAATTTCGCCTTCGTACGGGAGGTGGACGTTGAGCAAGAGGACGGGCCCAGCGGCGAGGCGAGCGTTGAGCTCGGCGGGCGTCAGATCGATGGGCAGCGAGGAGTCGACGGTGTCCGTTGCGTCAGCAGATGCCGGAGCGTCGTCGCAGCCCCAGAGATTTGGTGCGAGGAGCGCGAGAGCCAACAGAAAGGCGGTCGTGGCGAGTCTCCACATGGGCTTCCTCGACAACTGGGTGATGAATCGGATTTGGCGCGCGAGTCGGGCACCGAGCGGCCTCGAAGGGAGTCCGCTGCATGGCTGCGCAATGGCTCAGTATCGAGGGCATGCTGCTGGGAATCAATGGCTAGGGTTCGAGCCCACGATATTCCAAGTCCAAGAGCTGCATGATGTCCGCGATCACCAAGTTCGGCGCCCGGTTGGTGTCGACGACGAGCAAGTTCTTGTGGCCTTGCGCGGCGTGCCACGCGTTCAGGTTCTCGAACATGTCCGAGATGAGCTGACCGGAGACCTCGACGTCCTTGGTCGCCCGGGCGACTTGACGTTTGACCGACAGCTCGACGGGCATGTCCAGTCGCATGAAGAGGTCGGGCTCGGGCAGGCGCTTGGAGATGACGCGGTCGTAATGGTCGAGGAAGTAGGTGTCTTCGAGGACCTTGGAGTAGGCCCAGTGCACGCCCATGTGCGACTCCTCGAAGACCGTGACGTCGCCGCGCGAGGCGAGGATCTCGGCCACCTCCAGAGAACGTCTGGGCACTGCCTCGGCCAGGAGATCGGTGAGGCGGTTGCGGTGTTTGAGGATGTTGAGCCGATGCTCGCGCACGAGCACCGTCGTCAACTCTGGCAGCACCACAATCTGCGAGGGGAAGAAGATCTTTAGGAGGTTGCTGACCTCGGTCTTCCCAGTGGTGGGTTTGCCTTCGAGGATGACGTGAGAATATCGCATGGGGCACCTTCTTTGCCGAATTAGGGGATTGACCGCCCTTTGTAGGGTCGCACCTTGCAACGCTTTTCGGGCGACGTCCAGCGGCTTCCGCAATCCAGACGGGTTGACTCCAACCTGAGCCAACGCTGAACGCCCCATTACTTGGCCCGACCGAACAGCTTTGGCTCGAAGCGTGCCAACTGCTGGCTCGAAGCGAGCCAGCTGGCGTGCCTGCGTGCGATCGACTAAAAGAGTGGCTCCCGCGGGCGCTCAGCCTGCAGACCACGTGCCGTAACAGGGCGAGATTCAATGAGTACCCCTCAAAAACCCCAGAAGAGCAGCCGCGGAATTTGGACCATCGCCATCGTCTTTGGCGGGCTCTTCTTGCTCTTCTTGGTCTTCGCGGTGTTGCTTTTCAACTCCGTCTCGCAAGGACGGCTGGGGGAGAACCAGATCGGCGTCATCGAGATCGAAGGCCCCATCACCAACGCGGATCAGATTCTGGCCGACTTGAAGCACTTCAACGAGCAAAAGGAGATTCAGGGCATATTGGTCCGCATCAACTCGCCAGGGGGCGCAGTGGCGGCCAGCCAGGAGATCTACGAGGCGGTCAAGAACTCCGAAAAGAAGGTCGTCATCTCCCTGGGCAACATCGCCGCCAGCGGGGGCTTCTACATCGCCTGTGCTGGGCCCAAGGTGTTCGCGAATCCAGGGACGATCACCGGCTCCATCGGCGTGATCTCCCAAACCTTCGAGGTCGACGCGCTCATGGAGTACCTGAACCTGAAGGTCAACACCGTCACCAGCGGTGTCTACAAAGACTCGGGTAGCCCCTTCAGGGATTTCACAGAGAAGGATCGCGTGCACTACGAGGCGCTGGTCACGGACATCTACGACCAGTTCCTGACCGCCGTCGCCGAAGCCAGAAGCATGTCCAAGAAGGACCTCGCCCCTTATGCCGATGGCCGAGTCTTCACCGGCAAGATGGCCTACGAGGCCAAGCTCGTCGACGAGCTCGGAGGCATGCAGGCCGCCATCGACTGGCTCGCCGAGGATCTGGACATGAAAGGCAAGCCCACGCTGGTCTACCCGCGGCGCGACGCCGAGGGGTTGCTCAAGCTGCTCTTCGACGAAGGCATGTCTTCCATGGCCGACAGCATCGAGTCCGCTGCGACGCCCTCCTTCGAGTACCGCTACATGGGGCCTGGAACTCGGTGAGCTCGTGTGGAACGCCCATACACCGCGCGCTCGACGGGCCGCAGAGAAGACTCCGCACGTTGGCGACGTCCGCCCAATGGGCGCCAGCGAGAATTACATCGAGGTGAGGTCGTGAGTATCCGCGTTGGTTTGCTGTGTGTGGTTTTGGGGAGTTGGATCGTGGCGTCGGTGCCGACAGCGTCCGCTGAAGAAGGCGAGCCCCGCTATGTCGATCTCCCAGACGCCATCTCGCTCGCCCTCGTGCGCAGCCCCCAGATCGACGCCGCCCAGCTGGCGAGCCAGAAGGCGGCCTTGAAGGTCGACCAGGCCGGTTGGGGCTGGACGCCAAAGTTCGAGCTGAGTTCTGTCATCGCTCCACAGCCGAAGGCGGATGCATCGGACACCGATCTGGAACTCTACGACAACCTGACCTCTTGGGGCGTCTACACCAAGAATGAACTGAGCATGGTCATCCCCATCTTCACGTCGTTCAAGCTCTCGACCGCAGAGGAGCTGGCCGAAATAGGCCTCGACGTGGAGCAACTCAGGGAAGAAGAGGCTCGCCTGCAGGTCACTTACGACGTCATGAGGGCCTTCTACGGCATTCAGCTCGCCAACGCCCTCAAGGTGGTCTCGAACGAGTCCAACGACCTCGTCGCCCAGGTCGACCGAGAATACCAAAAGCTCGCCGACAAGAACGACGGCAGCGTCAAAAAGACCGACAAGTACCGCATCGAGATGGCCTCCAGCGACGTCGCCATCGGAGCCGCCGAGGTGGACAAGATGACCGCCCTGGCCATCGACGGGCTGCGCGTCCACACCGGCCTCGAGGGGGCCTTCACCGTGCCCAAGATGCGCTTCAAGCCCGATGAGCTCGTGCTCAAGAGCTGGGAGGAGGTCCGCGACCTGGCCCGCGAGAAGCGCCTCGACCTGCGCCAGCTCGCCAAAGCCTTGGAGGCCTCGCGCACCTACGCCGACCTCAAGTGGCTCAACTGGTGGCCCGACTTCTACGTCGCCGCCCAGGTCAGCCTGTCCTACAGCAGCGCTGCGCCAGACATCCCGGAGGCGCTGCAAAAAATGAGCTACTACATCTACGACCCCTACAACTCCTTTGGCGCCGGCGCCCTGCTCGGCATGAAATGGAAGCTCGACCCGGTCAACCAAACCCTCACCGTCGAAGAGGCCCAGACCGACGCCGACCGCGTCGCCGCCCAGCAGAAGCTGGCCAAAGCCGCGGCCGAGCTCGAGGTCGAGCAGCACTACCTCAACGCCATCACCGCCCAGAAGCAGGTCGAGCTCACCAAGAAGAGCCGCCGCAGCGCCAAGCGCCTCATGATGCAAGAGCTCGTCGACTACCAAGTCGGCGGTCAAGGCGTCAAAGACGCCATCAGCGGGGTCAAAGGCTACACCGAACAACGCGTCGCTTACCTGATGTCCCTCTTCAACTTCCGCGTCGCCCTGGCGCGCCTGCAGCTCTCGTGCGGCGCCGAGTCCATCGATGAGCTGCTCGGCAGCGGCACCCTCGAAGACTTCGGCGAAGCCGTCGAGGAAGACGACAGTGAATAGTCCTCAGCACCAGGGCGTCTCTCCTTGCATGGCAGCCCCGCACCTCTCGCAACTCCAACTGGAGCGCAGATAATGAAACGTATTCCCAAGACCCTCCTCCTCACTTTCCTCACCTTGTTCTTGCTCGTCCTGAGCCTCGGCACCGCCTCTGCGGCCGACGCGCCGAAACCCATGAAGTGGGTCAAAGGAAAGGTCGAAGCCGCCCTGGTGATCCTCGACAAAAAGGTGACCGCCGAGCTCGAGAAAGCCCGCAACGCCGAGCTGCGCACTCTGATCGACTCCATCGTCGACTACGACGATTTGGCTCGGCGCTCCCTCGGCGACCACTGGGAAGAGCGCACCGAAGAAGAGCGGACTCAGTACCGAGCGCTCTTCAAGCAGCTCGTCGAGCTGACCTACATCGACCGCCTCGGCGACAAGGATCAAGACGTCAAGTACACCGTCGAGTGGGACTCCGAGAGCCAGACGGCGTCGGAAGGCCACGCCATCGCCTTCGTCCTCTACGAGGACACCGAGACCGAGCTCGAGTTCATCCTCAAGCCCGAAGCCGCCGAGTGGGCCCTCTTCGACATCGCCATCGACGGCGCCAGCCTCGAGGACACCTACCGACGCAACTACAGCAAGATCATCGACGAGGAAGGCTACCCCAAGCTCGTCGAGAAGATGCAAAAACGCATCGACGAGCTCGAAGCCAAGAAGTAGTCGCGCCGTAAAGCACGAACGAACAGAGCCCAAGGCCTCTTAGCCTTGGGCTCTGTTCGGTCTTGGGGGCTCGCGTTTTCGCGCAGAGCCGCAGAGAGCGCCGGCCCATTGGTTTCCGCACCCTCTGCGTCTCTGCGCGAAGCTTTCGCACCGACAGGAGCTCGCGCCGCTACTCCCAGACGATCGTCGGCGTCGCCAGCGACTCCAGCATGCGCCCGGCGATAATCGCGTAGGCCGCGGCGTTCTCGTTGGCGTTGATGTAGATCGTGTTCGAGGTGTGGCTGAGCGTGGCGATGTCGACGTCTTGGAACCAGCCGTCGAGGTCGTATTGCAGTCGAATCGTATTCGACTTCGTCGAGTCGAACGCGGGCGCTCCGAGGACCATGAGCTCGTCGCCGGGGATGCTGACCTCGACCGTTTTGTCCAAGAGCTCGCCGACGACGATGCGCGCCTTGAGGAGATAGCGGGCGTGTCCGATCTCCGGGACCCATTCCTCGCCAGCCAACGGCGCGGTGGAGCCGTCGGCCTCGACGTTGCCGAAGTAGATGGGGCCGGCGCGGCCCGCCGCGACCTCGAGGGTGTCGAGGGTGGTCCCCGTGAGGAGGTTGACGATCTGGTAGCCCAGCAGTGAGCGGATGCCGACACCGAGGGGATCGCGCTCTCCGCTGTTTGGCTCGAAGGACGGCACGGGATCACCAGCGCTCAGCACGGTCACGTTGCCGATCACCAGGTAGACGCCCAGCAACGTGACGTCGAACTGCGTGCCGTTGGTGGTGTAGCTCGTGGTCGGCCCGTTGGCCAGCACTCCCTCGAAACTCAGGTTGACGGGCTGATCCGGCAGCTCGATCACCTCGGTGATGACATCCTCGGCGGGAGCCTGAATGGGAGGGCCTTCGGTGGAGTCGTCACAAGCGCCGACAAAGAGTGTGGCCAGAAAGAGAGCGAGAGCGGTTCGTGAGCTGCGATTCACCGGAGTCTCCGAAAGGCGTGAGGAGGCGGAGCGATGGCCTTGAAGTGTACACAGTCGCCCACAGCGCGCCAACCCTGCTCGTAGGGTTGCGAGGGACTCAGGAGTCGAGTGGGTTGCCCACGGGGTCAAAACCCGCAGCGGCCAACAGCCGGTTGGCCTCGTCCTCGAGATGAGGGTTGCTCTGCTCGCCCTTGATCAGCAGGGTCTTGGACTCGACATCGTGAGGCTTCCAGATGGGGCTGAGGTGGATCAGCCGGTCGTTCTCGAAGAACTCGGTGAGGATCACCTCGACATGGTCCACGGCCAGATCGCGGGCCTCGAGCGGGTTCTCGATCTTGTTGGGCTCGGTCTCGACGCAGATCTCGAAGCTGAGCTTGGACGTTTGATCCTGCTTCTCGAGCTGACAGCGCACGAGCGCGTGGGCGTGGGCGACCTCGCCGCTGACAGTCAGCACCTCGTCGGCGTGAAAGTTGGCGCCGAACTTCTGGCTGAGCAGCTCGACAATCTGCACGCACAGCTCCTCGCCGAAGGGGGCGGGGGCGTTGGGGCGAACGGGAACCAGACTCTTGGACGTCATAGTGGGTGCTCTCTAGAGCCCATCGTGAGATGGGCTGTTCTGCTGAGGTCGGCCGAATTCTGAGTGTTCTTGAATGGACGTTGAGTGCCCGTTCGGAAATGCCCCAGGTGCAAGGAGCCGACG
>Ga0100381_1002916_pt1 | contig 15051 bp, 13 predicted proteins | sample CryGeymeta201505_FD_80416 | JGI IMG/M metagenome (GOLD analysis project Ga0100381, IMG submission 80416) | Groundwater microbial communities from Crystal Geyser aquifers in Utah, USA - Crystal Geyser metaG 2015-05 | ecosystem: Environmental > Aquatic > Deep subsurface > Groundwater | place: USA...
GAAACAGTCGGTGATAACATATACTGGGTGGAGGTCTCCAATGATTTTGGATGCCAAAGTTCTGACACAATACATCTTGAGGTGTTTCCTCAGGTCATTGTTACCATTGACCAGGATAGCATTTTGGTTTGTCAGGGACAGGATGCACATATTAAGATTTATACCCTCCTCAACAATATTGACACTTTAGTTTGGCATTACAATGGAACATACTACCCTCAAAGTGGTGACAGTCTTGAGCTTATCAATCCTACGGTTTCCGGATATATAACGGTCATAGGAACGGATACCAACAACTGCTCAGCTCAGGACAGCCTGTATTTAAACATTGGGCAACTTCCCGACATCACCATCAGCCCGGATACTTCCATTTGTTATGGTGACTCCGTTACACTTTCAATTACTGGAGGTGTCCATTATTATTGGACAACTGATGGTTTAAACTATACTTATGATTCAACACTGACTGTGTCACCTGTAGATACTACTGTTTATTATGTTGGTGCTGCCTATTCAGACAGCTCTTGTTTCCGGCAAGATTCCATCACCGTAAACGTACGTCAATTGCCGACCACTAAAATTGATTACACCAACGACACCGTTTGTGAAGGATCTCTCGTAACGCTACATGCCACAGGAGCAGATACCTACAAATGGAAGCCAGAGGAAATAACAGATGACAGCCTACAGCTTATTATACAAGTGCCAACAAAAGTATGGCTCGAAGGTACCACAGTTCGTTGTACGGTTATCGACAGCGTAACACTTAACACCCTGCCCACTCCAACCGTGAACCTGAGTGGTATTTATCCTGCCTATTGCGAAACAGATCCCGCAGATACCTTGGTTGGACTGCCCGTTGGCGGAGATTTTTCGGGAGTTGGTGTTACTAACAACCTTTTTTATCCTACAACAGCGGGTCCGGGAACTCATGCACTCGTGTATGCTTTGACAAACGAGGTTGGATGTATTGGATACGACACCGTACTAACAACGGTTTATGGCGGCAATCAACTAATTGATCTCGGCCCTGCTGACACGCTACTTCCCTCAGAGGATCTCATTTTAGATGGGGGTGCCGGCTTCGACAGCTACTTCTGGTCAACGGGTTCTAATGCCCGGTTGATTGTTGTTTTCGGAACCGATTATCCTCCTGGAACTTATGAATATAAAGTAATTGCCCTCATCAATGGATGTACCAGCAGCGGCAGTGTGAACATCACTTTTATCAACCCTGATTTTATTGATGTATCAAAAGAGGGGATCATCAATCTGTATCCCAATCCCAATGATGGTAATTTTACCCTAATAATGCCATATACCAAAGAACAACAAATGGTCAGGCTATTCTCCATGCAGGGAAATCTTGTTTTTGAACAAAACCAGTTCACTTGCGTTGAAAAGGAATGTGTATTAAAAATCCAATTGCCAAATCTAAATACAGGTTTATATACCCTTCAACTGATTTCAGGCGATGAAGTCTATTTTAAAAAGGTCATGATCAGTAAATAATCCATGTTGAGGGTCGTGTTTTAGGCTTATTCACTACTTTTGCAAAAAAATACCTACATGGCAAAAGTATTGGGCATTGGAAATGCACTGGTTGATATATTAACAAAACTGGAAAACGATTCTCTTCTGGAGGAATTAAAACTTCCCAAAGGCAGCATGCAATTGGTCGATGCACTCACTTCGTCCAGTATTTCAACCAAAAGCAACCACCTTGAAAGGGAAATGGCTTCGGGAGGATCGGCTGCCAATACCATTCATGGTTTGGCCCGTTTAGGAATGGAAACCTCGTTTATTGGAACTGTTGGAAACGACCTGACCGGCCAGTTTTTCCGTGATGATTTAATTTCAAGCCACATTACGCCCTTGCTTTTTTTTAGTGAAACACCTTCAGGCATAGCCAATGCCATGATCAGTAAAGATGGTGAACGAACTTTTGGTACTTTCCTGGGTGCGGCCATCGAATTGGCCGCTGAACATCTGGAAGAGGAACACTTTATCGGACACAACCTGATTCACGTTGAAGGCTATCTGGTTCAAAATCATATCTTACTGGAAGAAATTCTTAGAAAAGCACACCGGGCGGGGTTGAAAATATCCCTCGACCTGGCCAGTTACAACGTGGTGGAAGACAACCTGGATTTTTTGCATGAAATGGTAGAGAAATATGTGGATATCGTGTTTGCCAACGAAGAAGAATCCAAAGCATTTACAGGAAAAGCCCCAAAAGAAGCACTGGATGAACTGGCCGAAATGTGCGACATTGCCATTGTAAAGATCGGCAAAGAGGGTTCGATGATTAAAAGCGGACAGGAGACAACAATTATTGGTATCATTGAATCGAAAGTACTGGATACAACAGGAGCCGGCGATTTGTACGCGTCCGGATTTTTGTTCGGTTATCTCAACGACATGGGATTCGAAAAATCAGGAAAACTGGGAGCCCTGCTTGCAGGTAAAGTGATCGAAGGCTATGGAGCTAAAATCAGCAATAGTGATTGGGAATTGATCAGAACACAGATCGACAATCTGTAATTTTTACTTCAACCTGTTAATCAGTAAATTTGGCGGAACAATCCAGTAATCGGGCTGATTGTTCCACCATCCATTCCACATCCTGGTTCACCATGCACTTAAAGTGGTTTTTCGGGCATTTTGAAAAGCCCAGTTTACTACAAGGCCTACACGATAAACCGGCTACCTGAGCAATTTCAAACAAATGTTCTTTTCCGGGCATGTATGGATACATACCAAATTCAGGAACTGTGTTGCCCCAGATGCTGAGAATGGGTTTGCTGAAGGCAGCGGCGATGTGCATCAGACCTGTATCATTGGTAATTACCAGCCTCGCTTGCCTTACCAAAGAAGCCGATTGATTTAACGACAAAGTTCCGCAGGTATTGAGCATTTTCGCGTGTTGACACAGTTGGATAATTTCGTTCCCCCGTTGTTTGTCCTCAGGTCCGCCAAGCAAAACCACCGGAAGAGCCAATCGTGAAATCAATTCTGCTGCCTTTTCGGGCGGAAATATCTTTGTAAAATGCTGACCTCCTATGACCATGGCTATATATCCATTACTCAATGAAGAGGCCATCTCCAAAGGGTTGACTTCCTCTTTTTCAGGGATAAAAAAATCCAGTCCCAGGTTGTCGTTTATAACACCCAGTTCTTTTACTGCCATGAAATACCTGTCGACAAGATGCAGATCAGGCATTCGATTGATCCTGGTGTTGACCAGCAACCATTTTTTAACATTCAACTTTGGAAAAGAATAAGAAATTACGCCCAGGCCTCGTCTTACCTTAAGGGAGCGGAAATTTTTCTGCAGGTCGATGATGACATCAAAGTTCTCCTTTAGCAAGACTGCCATGCATTCATCAGGTGCCTTTTCAAAGGCATGAATGTACGAAATGGATGGATTTCCGACGAAGAGTTGACTATATCTCCTTTTCGTCAGCACATGAAGTTCACAGCCCGTTTGTTCTTTTAGTGCCCTGATGATGGGGGTTGTAAGCACAATATCACCAATCGAACTAAAACGAATGAGCAGTATTTTTTTCACAATCCGTGGTTTTGTGCAAATGTAATGATTCCATTGATCGTACCTTACCTATAAAAATGTCCAATACAAATACACCAGCGAAAAAACAACAAAAAAGAAAATTCCTGTCCAAGAAAGTACTTTTAAAAATAATCCTGGTTGTGCTTCTATAGGCATCTGCCTGTTGGTGACTACCCGATAGTTTAGCCAGGCAAATATAGGTGCCATTAAAAACGATATGGTGGTCGCCAAATTCACCATGAACACCATGGATTTGGCGGCATAGGCAATGATAAGAGAAGCTCCAATAACCATGACCACTAAACCAATTAGATATGGTTTGCCTTTATGTTTTAGGTGTTGATCGACAGGTTTAAAAAGAATAGAATAGGTAGAAGTGAGCACCCTGGGATAAGCATCCAATACGGTGATGGTCGTACTCACCATGGTTGTCAATGCCGCGATACTGACTATCCAATAGGCCCAGCCTCCCAAACTGGTGGTGTACATATTAATGAGCTGTCCCGAAAAGGTAGTCCCGTTAGGGGACAATTGTTCGCCCGTTCCATGCATGACCAAAGCACCCATCACCAGAAACCCCAGGGCCAGCACAGCAGTTCCTATATAGCCAAATCGAAATTCTATCAAAGTGCTTTTCAAATCCGGCTTGTAGCCCAGCTCCTCTATTTTAGCCAGGTTCCATAAACTCGACCAAACGGAAATATCGATGGGTGCCGGCATCCATCCTACAAAAGCGATCAGAAAAAAGATGTCGGCCTGCCTTGTCCAGGTAAAGTTTATTAACGCATCAGGACTTACTTCCTGGTGAATCCCCAGCGCGGCGAATACTGCCACGATTGTCGAAAGGGCCAGCAACACCATGATCAGTTTCATCACCTTGTCGAGCAGACTGAATTTTCCAATCACCAAAAGGAGCATGGCAATTACCAACACCACAACACTCAGATTAATTAAAGGGATGGTCAGGTTAAACACATAGGCAATCAAGCCCACCGTCACCACAGTAACTGTAGCCTGTATGATAAACATCGACAATATGGTCAATAACCCGAACAGCATCACGGCCCACCTGCCAATGCTCTCGTAACCCTGTACCAGGTTCTTACCCGTGGTAACAGCGTACCTGGCTCCAAACTCAAAAAACGGATACTTCAGCAAATTGGCCAGGATAAGTACCCAAACCAGGTCGAAATTGAACAAAGCCCCCGCCCTGGTTGATTGAACCAGGTGCGACACACCTACAGCAGCCCCGGCATACAATAAACTTGGGCCAAGAATTTTTAGGAATCGTTGAATTTTATACATCATGTTCTGGAAAGGATGCACAAAAATAGAAAAGTTTGTCAATAACCACTTATTTTGTATTATTGTCATTCAATCGAAGTCGATTTTCAACACATGCGAATGAAAAAAAGAATCATACTTGCCTCCCTTATTTTTATTGTCATTTTAGGCTATCTTCTCCTGCCACCCTACCTCATCAACGTAATTACTCATGGAAATCCCGGTCTGGATGATTATACCTTTTTCAACAACAGAACAGTAGCTGCCGGCAAACCACAACCATGGAGAGAGTCGCAAACAAAGAATCATGTGGTACTTCCTGATTCTTTCTTGGTACAAATGGAAGCATTCGATCCCGCCGCTTTTTTGATTATTCAAAACGAGGAAATCATTTATGAACAGTATTGGGATGGCTTCACGGAACACACCCTGTCCAATTCATTTAGTGCAGCCAAAAGTATTGTAGCATTGATGGTGGGCATCGCGCTGGACGAAGGGCTGATCGACAGCCTGAACCAATCGGTGGGTGATTTTTTACCGGCTTATGCCGAAGGTGAGAAGAAAAATATCCGCATCCGTGATTTACTCACCATGAGTTCGGGATTAAACTGGGAAGAAGCTTATACAAGTCCTTTTAGTGTGACCACACAAGCCTATTACGGAGATGATCTGCCTGCATTGATGAATGGTCTGGAGGTAATTGATACTCCCGGGGAAAAAAACAATTATTTGAGTAGCAATGCAGAGTTGCTGGCCATGGTGCTTACAAGAGCCACCGGAAAAACACTAAGCGAGTATGCTTCGGAAAAGCTCTGGAAAAAAATAGGAGCATCGGATGATGCACTTTGGTCGCTCGATCGGGAAAATGGTATTGAAAAGGCCTTCTGTTGCTTTAATTCCAACGCCCGCGACATTGCACGTGTCGGACAATTGATACTCAACAAAGGCCGTTGGAAAGGAAACCAGGTGGTCTCCGAAAAATACCTCACCGAAGCCACCACCCCGGCAAGGTACCTGTTGGATGATCATGCCAAACCGGTCGATTTCTATGGATTTCAATGGTGGATTATCAATTACCATGGACAACAAATTCCATATATGAGGGGTTTGCTAGGGCAATATGTATTTGTGTTGCCCGATCAAAATGCAGTCATTGTCAGGTTAGGGTATAAGCGATCAAAAATCTACATTGGCGAACACACCGAAGATATTTTTATGTATTTGAAAGTCGGGGAGTATATACTCTCAAAATCACCCTTGTAAGGGGAAACGGGTTACATTTTCATCCCAATGCAACATCAAGGAACATCATTGTAGCAAATCCTAACATGGCTCCAATGGTCGAAAGGTCGGTTTCATTCCCTGTTTGAGATTCAGGTATTAGTTCTTCGACCACAACAAAAATCATTGCGCCAGCTGCAAATGACAGGGCATAGGGAAGCAAAGGTGTAATTGTCAATACAAGGTATGCCCCGATAACTCCAGCTATTGGTTCTACAATTCCTGATAATTGTCCATAATTAAACGCCTTTAATCTTGAAAATCCTTCTCTTCTTAGAGGAATCGAAACGGCAGCACCTTCCGGAAAATTCTGCAAACCAATTCCTATTGCCAATGCAACTGCCCCGGCAAGCATTCCTGCATCAGGATTATTGGCAAGTGCTCCAAAAGCAACACCTACTGCAAGTCCTTCAGGTATGTTATGAAGGGTTATCGCCAGCACAAGTAAAACACTTCTTTGCCATGTCGTTTTAATACCTTCAGCTTTATCTATTGATAGCCCCATGTGTAAGTGCGGCAATAACTTATCAATAAGCAATAAAAACGCGCCGCCACTTAAAAATCCAACCAGGGCAGGCATCCAAGGCAAGGTACCACTTTCCTCAGCCATTTCTATTGCAGGTTTAAGTAGCGACCAAAAGCTGGCGGCAATCATAACTCCTGCTGCAAAACCCAGCATTGAATTTAATATTTTCTTATTGATGGTTTTAAAGAAAAAAACCATTGATGACCCAAGAGCAGTAACACCCCAAGTAAATAAAGTTGCAAAAAGGGCCAGCAACACAGGATTGTATTCGAGTAAAAAATCTAGTTTCATAATTATTTATTTTTAATATGATTGCAATTGATATTCCAACTGAAACCTAAAGAAAAATAGTTCATTTTCTGGGTTAATCCTAATCCCAAAGATAAATCCAATTGAAGATTATCCTTTATTAAATATGTTAAACCACTATCGAAATTTGAAGTCAATTCTGCAAAATCGGAATACTCACCGAAAGTTTCCACATACATTCCTATCTTTTCCGATAAGCCTATTCCTAAAACCAATGAATACGTTAAATCACCATTGCTGATTCCATAGTAATTATACCCCAGGTTATAACCCAAGTCAAAAAATTTATTTAAACCATGGGAAATAGCTAGCTTATTTATTGTTCCATAATTCGTATTTGTCAGTTCGGATGAACCTGTAGGAATGACTATATGAGAAATAAAAGCGATTTCAGTATTTAGACCCTCCTTTTTTAATACTTGTATTTTTAATCCGAACTCAATATCCGACAAACCAAATTCTGCTTCAGAAGTAGCTTTGTTCTTAAACGCTGCCAATTGTTCAACAAATCTCAGCTCAATACTTTTAGTTAGTCCATATCGGAATAATGCAGTGGGTAGCAATGATAACCTTTCGCTATTATAATTCCCGCTTCCAAATCCTATTTCCATTTGGAAGCTTTTATTCGGAACTGTAGTTGAAGATTCAGTTTGGTCAGGTCTGTCTGTTACAATCTCTTGGGCACTAATTACTTTACTTAATGCTGTCAAAATCAATATCATTATAATTAATCGTGTCATGCTATTTTTTGTTTCTTGCCAATACGCCCAACGTCTGTTTATCCCTAACCGCATCTATCCAATCAAAACCCCTTCCAGCCTTCTACAACTCTCCCTGCTCAATTCAGTGCAATCATATCAATTGGAAACCTGATTAGGTTTAAATCACCTTCGTAGGGTGAAAAAGGATTATAAAATGTTAGTTGGTTTCACAAAGTGATTTGAGTTTTTTCAGTGCTTTGGGCCAGGTTTCCTGAAAATAAGGCTTGAATTCCTGGTTCGAATCCATCGACACGGTAAGCAGGGTGTTGCCCTGGTGATCGGCAAAAGAATAATTTTCCAGAACACCTGCCCAGTCCTCCACCTGAGGCCCGCTGGTAATCTCTTCCCCATCCTTTACAAAGCCCAGATGCTCGATGCTGACAAATTTATCCGGGATATTTTCCCTGATCCGGCTAACCATGCCGACCATTTGGCCTTCGGGATCGTTGCCAAGAAATAATATTTTTGAACCCTTTTCCCAGGAACCTTTATAATGGGATGTCGGGCTGAACTCAGCAGTCCACAATCGCCAATATTTATCTTCAAACATCCTGTTAAAGACTACCTTAACCGGTGCATTGATATTGATATCGAAATGCAGGATTTCCCGGTTTCCTGAGTTCTCCACATATTTCTTAAAATTGTCGAGGATGCTCTGCCATCCGTCGCGTTGCATTTCGGGACTGTTTTCTGATTCAGGATCAAAGGTTTCTGTTATATGGGTACTGTTTCCCTGACTTTTAAAAACGACTTTTACTTTCCGGTTATCATCCATAGTGTACATGATATGATCATTGGTTTTTACTGAGGTATAAATTCCTCCAAAGTCAAAACCAAAGCTGCCGTCGCGGGCTTCCATGCGCGATGTAAACCGTCCGCCCACACGCAAATCGTTTTCGGCCCAGGGTGTGAACCAGTCGTCGGAAGCGTTGTTCCAGTGAAGTATATGTTCGGGTTTTGTCCACCTCTCCCAGACTTTATCAATGGGTGCGTTAATGGTGGTTTCAATAATAATCGACTTTATTTTAGTAGGTTCCATGGCAGTAATTTTAAAGTTGGTAATTAGTTTTTTTGTAGAATACAAACATACTACAGCAGGGAGAAAAAGTCAATGTGCAATCATGACAAATATTGGGGAAATTGCGACAGGGCATAACTTCGGATATATCCGGAAAAACCCGCTATAAAGTATATACGCACAGACTGGTTTTAACCCATTTGTTCCTATAAATTATAGGATATTCCCAATAAAGTTCTGACCATTCCGCCATCAAAATATTTATTGAAGTATGGTGACAGTTCAAATACCACCTGCAAATTCTTGTGTTTTTGAACAGGTTTTACCCTGACTCCGGCACACAATACATATCCATTTGTAAAAGGTAAATCTTCAAGACCATAAAATGGGTTTATATTGATACCCAAACCGGAATAATAATTCACCCAATCTGTTCTTTTCAGATTTACCATGGCGTTGAATTCCAAATTGATATTTGAAAAAAAAGTGTTTGTTTCAATTCTCAAATCTGGCCAAAGCAATTTGTCGGTATTTGAACTTACCGATAAAACCGACTGGAAAGGATAATAACTCAGGGCGATCTGGCTATATATTTTCCCTGTTAAAAACACCAAAGTAAACATGAATATTACCAGTATCTTTTTCATAATGTCTCTTTAAATTTACAATAAACAGGTTTGGGGTTATAATTGTCATCAAACAGCAATGGGTAATCATCCCTGTTAAAATGCTCCCGGATCCAGGAATTCCGGTCACTTACTCCCCAAAATGTAATTCCGTATTGATATCTGGAAGGGATTTCTTTATATAATAATGTGATGGCCGCCAATTTATTGGCCTGCCTTTCTAACAACTCCTCCGTAAGTTCAAATTCCCGGCTTAAAGGGTTTAGAGAAATATCCACTTCCGAAAGGTGTATTTTGAAATCATTCTCAGAAAGTTCTTTTAAAGCAGCTGCTATTTGATGGTTCTCAGGATGCACAACCGAGATATGCATTTGCATTCCGATCCCGTGAACAGTAACACCCCGTTGTCTTAAATTATTGAGCAAACTTAGTATTGCCTTTCGCTTGGTCTCGTTTAAAGCGATGTCATAGTCATTGTAGAACAAAAATGCGTCAGGGTCGGCTTCGTGTGCATACCTGAATGCTTTCTCAATATATGAATTACCGATTTTTTGTTTCCAAATGGTGTTACGCAGGGTTCCATTGTCATTAATGGCTTCATTTACCACGTCCCAGCTTTTTACTTTTCCTTTGAAATGAAGGCAAATAGTTTGGATGTGTTCTTTGAACATCAATTCCCATTCAGATTGAGACCCCTGAAAGTTCATTATCCAGTCCGGTAATTGATTGTGCCATATCAGCGTATGTCCATGAAGTCTTTTGTTATTGTTTTGACAAAATTCAACCAGTCTGTCAGCTTCAAACCAGTCAAAATAGCTTTCCGCAGGATGTAAGTAGTAAGGTTTAAAAATGTTACCAGGTGTAACACTATTGAATTGACTTACTGCAATCTCATAATAATGACTGTCATTATTTAATTCATTCATGTCGATGGCAAATCCAATTGGGAAATCCGAAAACGAATACAAACTTTGCAAATCATCACATTTCCCAATCTCCGTCTTTTTACAGGATGACAAAAGGATCATGAATAGCAAGATGTATTTTCTAATTGTCATGGGTTTGTTTAGAGGGGCTCATTGCTCTTGGTATATAAAGTGTTGGGCGTTTTGAGGCACTTTCAGGACAAGCCGCCACATTTTATTAATGTAACTCACTTAATATTAGTACTATTTGTCCACAAATTAATATGCTTGGCTACCGACTGATATTTATTCATCTTAGTATTCCTATTTTTAATTTGCTACATTTTTTCTGTCAGCTGTGCGTTTGGCAGGCAAGCTCCTTGACAAGCTTTAGTGCAGTGCTGGCCTTTTTGGCTTGTCAATGTGCCAGACTTCGTGCGTTGGCTATGATTGAGTAGCTTCAACGAATTTTACAAATTGGTCTAATGTCCAAATATCGTCTCTATGTTCTCTTGGAAAGCTTAATAAATATGGTTTTGGAACAACAAGTGTTACACCGGATGATTTCATCTCAATAAGTTGATTACTTGAAATTCCTTGTTGAAGTGTAAAAAGATGTTTTTGAGGAATCCGGTCAGCTTCTCCAACAATTTGTCTCCACCTGTCTTTGCAAGTTGTTTTTGCACCAAGAAAAACTAATTTATTACTACCCACAGGTTCTGAAAAGTAAGATTCAATACTTGGAAAGATGAAGTCAGGTTTTTTATTTGCTTCAGTTGTAGCTTGAGAAGTATAAGCTAAAGCCCAAATATTAAACACTTCTGATAAATGATGTTCCAATGACTTTCCTGCCCTGGATTTTCTTCTGTTAAGTATGGTATTCGCCGTTTTTATTAATTCTTCTACAGAAGGAAATGGAGTTCTTATTATGTTTTCATATCTGTTATTCTCGATAAACTTGAACAAATCAAATTCTGTTGATATCCAATTCAATATTTCACTGTCAGGTCTTAATAAAACGGCCTTTCTATCCAAATTAAACGCTTCAAAAAATATATTTCTTGCACCTGTAGCTAACTCAATTGTTGGGGGAAAATCAACGTTTAACTTTTCAACAAACTGACGAAACAGTATTAACAGTCTTTCTTCTTCTGTTAGTTTAGCTGTCTTCTGAAGAATGCCATTTGACTCTGTTGAGGATATACCAAATGAGCTGAAGAACCCATCAATGTCCTCGTCTGCTGACAAAATGAATGCTTCGTAATAATCATTGTCTTTTTTTGCAATTACAAGTAAATCCCCAACATTATCTTCGCTTAAAAATGGAAATCCTCTTCCAAATCTTGTAAGTCGATATTCATTTCTTGTACCAACACCGTAATAAATAAAGCGACTAATCGTTTCGAAGTCGTTTTGCCATTTAATTTTTACAAAAACCTCTTTATTTGCTCCTTTTACGCCAGGAGAATTAAAAAAGAGTTGCCATGAATGTTTTTGAATATGAAAGCCAGCTTGGTGACCACCAGTAGCTCCTGTGTCGTTTGCAGTAATAAACTTACTAAAAGCAATACTACTTTCTGAACATGACTGTATTGCTGAAGTTAAAAGATTATTCATGATAATTATCAAACACTTTAGTTACTTGTTTTGCGACTGAGTGCATTAATGGCATGACTACCGAATTCCCAAATTGACGATATGCTTGATTATCAGAAACAGGGATGATGAAATTGTCTGGGAAACCTTGAAGTCTTGCACATTCTCTGGGAGTTAATCTTCTTGGATTGATCTCATTCTGTGGAATAAGAATTTCAGATCCGTCTTTGTAATATCTGGCACTTATTGTTCTGCTTATTCCGTCCAGATTCGTTAATCCAAATCCAAATCCATTGCCTTTAGCCTTATGCCTTGCTGCATAGTCTTGAAGGTAACTCCATAATTTATCTGATAGTGTATATTTTGTATCAGGATTTTCTTCCAAAATTTCGCGAATGGTTTTGTTTGGTTCGGGAAGGTTGGGAAATTCAAAGTTTTCATTTCCTTTGAAAACATCTCTGTCAAATCCCACTATTATTATTCGTTCCCTGTGTTGTGGAACAAAATGTTGTCCGTCTAAAACTCTAAAGTGGACCGAATATCCTAATTCATCCAGAGCATTGTATATGACTTTAAATGTTCTACCTTTATCATGAGCAACCAGATTTTTAACATTCTCCAACATAAAAGCCTTTGGCTTCTTTTCTTTTAAAATCCTTGCAATATCAAAAAATAAAGTTCCCTGTGTTTCATCTAGGAAACCATGTTTTTTACCAAGACTATTTTTTTTTGAAACACCTGCAATTGAAAAAGGCTGGCAGGGGAAACCTGCCAATAATATATCATGATCAGGAATGTACTTTGCATCGATTTTTGTGATGTCTCCAAAGGGTACTTCTCCAAAATTTGTTTCATAAGTTAATTTAGAGAACTTATTGTATTCAGAAGAAAAAACACATTTGCCTCCAACTTTTTGATAGGCAATTCTAATCCCTCCGATGCCGGCAAAAAGATCAATAAACTTAAACTTCGGATTTTGGGGTGTTGGAAAGGGAATATCCCACTTGAAATTTATTTTTTCCTGTCTTAAAAGAGGAAACTTATCAATATATTTTGATAAATACTCAATTGCAGGTTCTCTGAAATAATGTGTTGCACCATTGTCTAGATTATGGAGATAATGTGTGGTATAAGCTTGTTGATTATCGTCATCGATTAATGGCTGAATTTCAATGTGTCTTCTTATATCAGAGTATTTTACCATGTTTTCTTTCTTCAATTGCAGTTTCAACCACGTCAATGCAAAGGTCAATATTTTTCCTAATCTGCTGGCCCCAAAAGCGAATTACTTTCCAGTTATTTTTAAACAATGTTTCATTTACTTTTTTATCTCTCTCAATGTTACTTTCTATTTTCTTTTGCCAAAACTCAGTATTAGTCTTAATTCTGTGTTTTTGAGACTCCCAATCTTTGCCATGAAAATATTCGCTGTCACAAAAAATTGCAATTTTATATTTTCTGAAAGTAAAATCAGGCGTTCCAAAAACAGCTTTGCTATTTCTTCTGTATCTATATCCTTTTGCCCATAAGGCTTTGGCAAGCAATTCTTCAATTTTAGAATTCTTGCTCTTAATTGCACACATGTTTTTTCTTCTCTGTTCTTTTGTTAAAACATCCATATTTCAAATGTAGTGAATATTTGGGGAGGTATTATACAGCTTTTTCAAACTTTGGTCGTGTGTTGGCTTGTGTGGTTTGCAAACCCGTCTGCCGGACAAGCAGGTGTGCTGTTTTGTGGGCTTGCGGTGGTTTTATCGTCTTTTTTTAGATAAATCATCTATATTGTCTGGTTTTTATACGCTAGGCTGTATTGAGTAAACATCGTGTTTGTGGAGGAATTTGAAAGACGAATCTTTATGTCCACATTGATTTACTTTTGAAACTAAAATGTCGTATATCACACCGACCCCCCCATAAGGTAAATGCAATGTTAGTATTCAAGTTTAGCTAAATGCATTTTTATTTGCTTCCCCAATTCCATAAGCATACTATTCTTTACATTCATACTTAATTGTCGGGTGTGAATAACTAATTTTTTGCCGTCTGAACTATAATGTACCCAAAATTTGTTGTTCTTGGAAAAGATGTATTCGCCTCTGCTAAATCTTTTACCAGAATCAAATTGAACATTAAAAATCTCGTTGATTTGCATTTCATTGTCTTTGTTCCATATGTAATTGGAACAGGCTAAGATTACAATCGGGAATTGTTGAATAAAATTAGATTTAAAAAAGGAGTATTTTCTCTTTTCTAAATTTACTTTGAAATTTTCAATTTGCTGTGCACTTCTTGTTTTAGGAGAAGGATAGTTACTCATCTCACTGATGAAAAAGTCTTTTTGAAAATCAAGTTCTAACTTATTATTTTCGTCTATTTCTCCATGGTAAATTATATCGTGTAGCTTTTGATATTTTTTCCAAGTATCAGAGGTGTTTTTTTTAATAGTCCCCTTAAAAGCGAAAAGAGGGTTGTTGTCCACATTTTCTAGTTTTAAATCTCTTTCAAATATCCAGTTACTTATTTGTCGTGGGTCTTTTTTTTCCTCAATATTCTTTTTCCAGTCAAGAACATTATTTTTAAAGCTGATCGTATTTTGCTGCTCTAATGGATCTAATGATTCTGAGTTCGTTGCAACCTCCTTACCTACAATGAGAATTTTGGCATTTGGATACCCTAATCCAATAAATGAGTCCTTCTCTTCATTTTGAATAATATATTCAAATTCTTTGGTGTAAATCATAATGTATCTTTTAAGTATTTGGGTCTTGGTATAAACGCTTACGTCTGAATATCCTCCCTCATTTATTTCTAATTTATCATCATCAAAACCCCTTCCAACCTTCTACAACTTTCTCTGCTCACTCCTATGCGGTCATCATATCAATTGGAAACCTGATTTGGCGGGCATAAATATAAGTTGATTTATTATCGTACTAATATGCAACTGTTTAATTTATAGGATAACTAAATAATAAAACTATAATCAGCAATAGTACAATTAACCACTTACATCATGAAAGACTTAATAGGTGTGTGAAGAAAACAAACAAGGCACAAGGGAAACTTTGTGCCTTGTTTGGAGGATTGTTAAGTGTTACGAAATTTTGGAGACTGGAAACGCTTCTACTTTTCTCTTTAGTTCCTACGAAGGCCGGAAGCTGAGTTTGAGTGTTA
>Ga0100381_1002920_pt1 | contig 15039 bp, 14 predicted proteins | sample CryGeymeta201505_FD_80416 | JGI IMG/M metagenome (GOLD analysis project Ga0100381, IMG submission 80416) | Groundwater microbial communities from Crystal Geyser aquifers in Utah, USA - Crystal Geyser metaG 2015-05 | ecosystem: Environmental > Aquatic > Deep subsurface > Groundwater | place: USA...
CACCCCCAGCCCCCACCCCAACCCCACCCCCAACCCCACTCCCACCCCCAACCCCAACCCCAACCCCAACCCCAACCCCGATATGTGATAATTTTATTGATAGGGAGGCATAGTTGCAATATAAATTCATACAAAAATCAGAGGTAAAACTCTGGAATACTGATAGAACTGAGCTCATAGTCTTCCCACTGTCTTTCCCCTGTATTGAAAGAATCATTTTTATCAGTGCATTTATTGGATACCGGCACATCTTACCGATTATCTTTATCAATAAAATTCGAGCTTACCAGCGAAGAGATATCATTTGCATCAACAGCCTCACTTGAATATGATTGTTGGAGATTGATGCGTTTTTGATATTGCTTAGCATATGTTTTTAGTTTACCTGTCATATACTCTTTTTCAAAGCCTGAAAGTTTAGAAAAATTTTAAAATTCGTAGAACTAGATGTATTTCTGGATATTCGAATGCTTTTTGAGAATGTTTTGATGATGGCTCTTGACCTGCTTGTCATTTTTTGTGCCAATCAAAGCGGCAAAGTACTTGAATACTCTGGCTGCTTTTTTAGTTGCGTATGATTCATATTATGCAAACTTGAGCTGAAGATAGAAAAAATAAAGATATTCCTCACGGTTGTTCCACTGAGAGCTGTTTTTACCCTTGTTCATTAAGATTATTTGATTAACTCCTCTCCGCTCTTTTTTATAGTTCAAACTGCCTGAGCTGCAAGGGTAGGTAGACACTCTTTGTTCCCTCAGCCTTCCTAAAAGATGTATAAAACATCTAATTTTCTTCAAACAGAGTCAGAAAGGGAAAAACAACAGCGTCGTTGCTGTTTGTATAATGAATTATCTTTATAGGGAAGAAAAAGGTTTTGTATAATGTAGCCTCGATAAAAAAAACATCCGATTTTATCCTTTAAACATAAAAAATACGATAATCTCTTGAAATTGATTCAGAATCTATATGCTTGTCCAATAAAAATATACTTCGAATTTTTCTATTTGAATTTTATTGTTACCCTTGTCAATATATGGGTCTTAGTACATTCTCAAGCAAACGCTCCACACAAAACACTCCACACAAAATAATAACATAAAACAGCCCTACTGCTCGTCATAAATCTTGTAGCAACAATAACTGGCACCCAACATCAAGGTGTGCAACAATAATGTTAGAGCAAGCATCTATGTCAAACAATTTAAGATATGATTCAATGGGTGAATATAATATGCTTTAGGACCCTTATTTACTAATATCACCTCTCAAAGGATATTTTCATTAGAAACTATTTATCAACAACAATTTTTCCTTTTGCTTCCATCCTCGTTCTAGTTTTCCTAAATGGGAACAGGTTTAAGAGAGAAATTGTGTTTATTTAGCAGTTAGTTGGCCTTCATTCCGATATTTTTTGCCTACTGGTCAACTCCCGACACTTTTCCTCGATTTTCCATATTTTCACATACATGATCAATCACCCCATTGAACAGCTAGTCAAGGCGTTTTCCATGTTTAGCAGACACTTCAAAGTATCTCGAACTGTATTGAGAAGCTTCTAGCTCTCCTTCTTTTTTGGAAACTTATCGATCAGCAAGATCAATTTTGTTCCCTACGACTACCTTGACTGCGTCTGGCATCTGGTGCTCCTCGAACATGTCATTCCAGACCTTGAGATTGAGTAAGCTCTACTTTTTGGTCACATCATAAACCATGACTGCGCAGTTGGCATCTTTCATGTAATTGGGAATCAGACTACGGAACCTTTCCTGCCCAGCGGTGTCCCACAACTGAATGCGGTACTGATGTCCATTCCGGCTGACATTTTTAATATGGAAATCGATGCCGACTGTTGGCTAAGCATATGATCCGATGTACATTAGCACCATCTTCGAACTTATCTTTTATATATTTTTCGATGATGGATGACTTTCCGACAGACTGATCTCCTAAGAAGATTATTTTGTATTTGGTCCTTCCTCCTCCTACTGTACTCGATGACACACTCATTATTAATTAAAATTACAAACTATCGGAAATGGAGCTAAATAGACTTCCGAACAGGGGCTTCCTACTTCGTTCGACACTTGAACGATCATTTCTGATTAGGAAACATCAACAATCTATTAAAATTATACCTATCTTAATCTTTTATAAGTTGTACAGCTATGGACGGAATGCTTGGAGATATGTTTGTCACTGAGGAAGAAATGCTTTCCGGTGAAGCAGGACAAATTATGTCTTCCTGGGAGCAACTTCCCAGAAATTGTGCCGATAAACTTCCTTTGCCAGAACTAGCTCGAAAGCAGGGATATCCGATTGGCCTGAAGAATCAAGGAGCCACTTGCTATCTCAACTCCCTTCTGCAAGTCCTCTACTATACACCCGAATTCAGATAGTGCATCCTCAGGCTTCCTCTTTGCGTATTAATTATCTTAAGTAGCTCGATTCTGCGGACAAACCTTCATAATTTGTTAGCTAAGCCAAACAATCCTTCCTCTTAGGATTTCAGCGTCTTTTTTCAGAGATGTCGATGTGTGATCAAAAAGCTGTCGGGACAGATTACCTAAACAAAGCTTTCAAATGGGAGGGTCAACAGCATACTGAGCAGCAAGATATTCAATAAGCCATGAGAGTAATATTCGACACGATCACTCGAGCCCTCTACGGAACATAATATCACTAAATTATGCGTTCCCTCTTCAGAGGCATCACTAATCGTTATAAAACATGTACTTCTTGTGGGTAGACATCGGATCGACCTGAGTAATTTTTCGACTTGATGCTTCAGGTCAAAAACATAAGCTCTGTCCATGAATCCCTGCAAATTCTAACAACTGCTGAAAGCATGGATGGAGATAATGCCATTTTCTGTGAAACATGTCAATGCAAGCAAGATATGTGGCTTGGCACAAGACTTCAAGAACTTCCTTCCACACTTGTCCTCACTCTCAATAGATTTGACTTTGACTATGAAACCTTCCAGAGAGTCAAGTTAAACAGCTCCTTTGAATTTCAACTATAGTTTGATTTATCAGGATATCTCATGCCTCACCCTGAACCTGACCATCACATCTATGAACTTTATGGTGTAGTCATTCATAGGGGCTCTGCTCATGGAGGTCATTACTTGTGCTATGTCCGTGATTTGATGCACTAAACCGACTGGTAGAAAGGACTCATCTAAACCTCTGAGCAAGAGGCTAAGAACCAAGCCGGAAGGGAAGGAAAGGAAAAGGAATAGGAAAAATAAAAATAAAAATAGCAGTTGAAGTTAAAAGAGCCAAACAACAAAAAGCTTCTGGAAAATTGGTATGAGATTAATGACAATATTTCCACAGCCATTGATGCCAACAAGATAACATCCCAATTCGAAGGCAGCTAATCCGCTTATATTCTTTTCTACAGACGCAAGTCACTTCCTGTCAAAACAACAGCAGTAGAAATACCAACTTACTTTGCCGATCCAATCAAAGAAGCAAATAAAGTTATGTAAAAGGAAAGAGAAGCCTACGAATAAGAAAAGCAGCAGATTATTCTCACAATCGAGGACTAATAACACAAGTTGAAAACTTATATGCTCATATCTGATTTCCTACAGGCTTTCGTTGAAGAAGGCTCAGCTCTGGTCATGTAATCCGAACACAACGGACTTCCTTACTATCCCATGCAGGTGGTCAACCATCCTGATGTGCAGTACAAATAAGATGATACAATTTCATCTTTGGGAATGCCTCATGAAACACGTTGGAAAAAATACAATATCACATCTTCATAATATCTTGACATCAAGGATTCGATTGGCAAAGACCGGCTTCCCATGGAATTGTTATTGCTCAATGAAGGAGAACAACCAAAAAGAATCCTAACTCACAGTGATGAAAACTTCCTTATGCTTAGAATGAAAATTGAGAAATTGGAGAATGTATCTTATGAGAACCAGATCATCACTCTTGTTTCTCCCTACAAATAAACAGTGCTAACAGACACCCTAAACAACGATGACTTGCTTCTCCCTAAACTAGGAATATTCCATACAACCCAACTGCATCTCAAATCGAGAGCAAACTAATAGGAGTAGGTTGGGTAAGTCAAGGAGGGGAAGAAATAAAATATAAACTTAATATGTTTTGTTATCGAAAGAGATGACGTGATTGGACTCAAAAGATTCTACTATGAAAAACAAAAAACATTAAGAGATCTTTTCAAGTATTTCCTCAACATGGAAGGAATAAAAGATCATCAGAAGCACCGATTCAGAAAGTAAGTATTACTATATTTAGTCTCAATGGCAATCGACTCTTCTATACTTAGCATTATTAAAAAATCCTAGAAGAGTTGGATTTCAACTAAGAGCTCGTGAGACTTAGACTTGAAAGAGGTGAAATCCCAATCAAAGGTGATATGCTGATCAAAGTTAAAAATCAAAGTTGTCTCTTTAAAAAAAAGGGAGAAGAAGACGTACCATAAATCGAGAGAATATTCGACCCAAACACTCCCATCAAGGAAGTCAAAGAGTGGGCATGCCAATCATATCAGCTATAAGCTCATATGCACAAACTTTACTTGACTGACTGGGTGAAACAACCTATTAGATCTCTCAACAGATAACATTTGACTCTATTTGAGGCCAACTTTGGAAGGGAGGAAACAGTATGTTTGCGTGACATTCACTCTCCAATTGGAGAAGAGCTCGTTCACTTGGAGGTCTTCAGCACCACAACAGGTTGCCCAGACACTGCTACCAAAGAGGGAATTCACATCAAAATCGAATAGTTCAAAACTGTCAATGATCTCAAAGAACTAATGATAGATCATTTGCAGCTTGGTGAGATAGGTCCGGACAGATTGAGGCTGAGGGAAATCAAAAGAGACTATATGTTTGGATCCATTTGGCGAGATAATAACAAATCGGTCAAGGCAGTCACCATCAACTCAACTAAGGTAGTTTATCAAATTCTGGAACAACCTGAAAAACTTACTGATAATCAAATTGTTGTTGTGCTCAAGAAAAGAAACAAAGAAAAGAGAATATATGAAGGAATCACCTAACTCATTTTTGAAGCTGGAAAAACTCCCGCCATTGAATAATTTGCTTAGGCTGTCAAAACTAGATTGGATTGTAAATAAGATCTTACTCTTACTAAGTATGTGCATCACGAGTTTGAATGGATTGAACTGTCAAGAAAAAATATCGAGTTGCTTGCCAAGAGAAAGAAGGGTAAACAGGGTAAGCAACAGAACAAACAAAAAGGAGGACAACCGAAGAAAGGAGAAAATAAGAAAAAAGAAGAATAAGGTAGAGCTAAAAAAGATAATCAAGAGGAAATCAATAATAAAGTTGAAGTATCTTAATCCAATGTTCAAGAGCAAACATAGGCATCAGTCAAACAGACTGAATAAAAAAATAATGAAAAACCAGAGAAACAGCAAAAAGAAGGCAAAAAACCTCAAGTGGGATAAAAACAAACCAAGAACGACAAAAAGAGCGGAAAAGGAGGAAAAGGCGGTCAGAATCAAAATCAGAAAGATCTCAGTGAGTAATGTCAAAATTTAAGAAAAGCTCCTGTATTACTCAAAGATGGTGATATGATTGGCTGGGGCCTATCCTCAGATCTTCAAGGCGACGATCTACAAACAGATGAGGACGCAGCATTGAGAATCACTCTGAAGAAACAGCCAGGAAAGGTAAAAGGAGGAGTTGAGAAAGGCTTCGTCATAGGAGTGGATTTTTGATCCATTATGATGTATTGAATAGTGATAGGATATGTGTTCTGATAGGATGGCTGTTGCTTGGCGGTTTATATTTGAGTCTAAGAATCCCTCGTTATCTGATTGATTTATAAGTGATGAGCGATAAGAACGATAAGGAAGATTATGAGCCTGAGCTTCCCAAGAGAACTCGGAAGAACAAAGTGCCTACTCCTCCACCAACTAACCGCAGCACTCGTAAAGCCAGGAGAAAGGATTCATCAGACTAGAACACATTGCCATAAGTCATTCCTCGCAACTAATTCGAATAGGTTGAAGTGAAGCAGAGTTTTGAAAGCTAAGTCTCAAGACTCATCATTCAAATCCCAATGTCTGAGTTCACAAAGGAAACTTTCAGTCATATTCTGACAAGCAGAGTGGAAAATGTTCCACTTCAGATTCAAGTCATTTATGAAAAGGACAGCGCCTCATGCAGGTTGAAACTTCCTGAGTAAATTGAAATCAAAGAAGATTAGATCATCAGCGTTAATGTCCATGGAAAATTTTCTTGGTTGGTCTAAAATTCAATATCAAGCAAGCATATCAAAGTAGTTCGAAAGACACTAAACAAAGAGGATTGGGAATAATTTGGATGGGTTAAAGTGCCTGTTGTCAACTCCGACTTCTTTATTGTGCTTACTTTCCGAAAATAAGAAGAATTATCGAGCGAGCACTTCGGCCTCATCAACCAGGGTAATACTTGCTACATGAATAGCTATCTTCAGATGCTCTTCAACTTGCCAGAGTTCAGGTACCCTATCATATATGTAGAAAAATTATATTCGCAGCTTTCACGAAAGAATCAGATAAATTTCCAGCAACCCTTCAGATGCTTTTTTATCGCATGTTGACTGAGTAAAAATCAGCCTCCCCTGAAGAATTAATTCGTTCTTTTGGATGGTCGAAGAAAGATGCTCAGGTACAACAAGATGCGCAATAATTTAGCTGCTTGTTTTTTGATATATTGGAGAGAAAGGTGGAAGTCATAGAGCCCCAAGGTTGTTTTCGGAGCATCACCTAACTTTTTTGTGGAGAGTTGATTCACTACATTCAGTGCTGTAATGTGGGTACCGTATTTTTAAAACTGACTATAGAACATAAAATAGTGAAAGATTCTTCGACCTGCATCTTCCCTTGATGCCGACTCTAGCTCTTTCCCTCGACCTCTACATTGAGGAGCAATAATTATCAGGGGACAATAAATATCACACTTAATACTATGGTCTCCAGAACGCCAGAAAAGGTATTATCATTGCTACTCAGGCCTCAGGATATCAAAACTTCCTCCAGTTTTAATGATTCAACTCAAAAGATTCCAATATAACTATAACACAGAGTCCAATTAGAAAATGATGGGAGAGTGCCGATACCCCGAAAAAATAGACTTCAGTCAATGGACGACTGAGCCTCAAAAGCCTAAGCCATACCAGTTATACGCCATATTAGTCCATGAGGGGTCAATGGCTAATTCAGGTCATTATTATGTTTTCATTAAAACAAAAAAATAGTGGATAAAATTCAATGACGAAAGAGTTGAAAAAGCTACGCGATAGAAAGCAACCCATTACAATTACGGAGGATAGACCGACAGCATCGAGTATAACACAAAATAAATGAAGATCAAGATGAAGAAACATCACAACAAAGCCACTGCGTACATGTTGGTCTACGTCAACACTTTGTGGCACTAGAAGATATTCAATGAGGAAGGTTCTGAATTTCCTCAATGGCTGATTGACAAAACCAAAGAGAGAAAATAATTTGAAGAAGAAAAAAAAATAAGAAAGCAATCAATCTGCGATCTACCAGTGTTGAAATGGAACGACCAAATTTTAGGAAAATCCGCTAACACTGGATTTCTTTCCAAGGATATCATTGAAACATCGGAATAAAAGATAGAGTACATCTCAAAAAGTGCTAAGATTGATGAGTGGGTTGCCTAACTTCAAAAAGATTAAACCCATCAAGAAGTTTATCTATACTGGACTGTTCAAGATCGTGAAATTATGATAAGCCTGGGCTGTAGAGGCCACGTCTCAGCTAAATAAATCTTTAGCGAAATCATAGACCCAGTAATTATATACGCTCCTTTGTCCGTCACCAAGGAAGAGTATTTGATTGTTGTCAAGGAGTTGGTCAGCGAAGATGACAATAGCTAATTGGTCTATTCAAAATTAGCCTCAATCAGAAAGGATGCTCAGGGAAAAGATCTCTATCAGCTGATGCTTTCCCTGTACAAAGACTAAAGGCATAGTTTTTACATAGAAGACAGAAAACAAGGGTTGATTCGACTCAAAGAAACTAATTCTGATCTTCTTCCAGTCGCTTCTCCGACAAGGAATCAGTTGATGGTAGTTTTGGTTTAGAGACTTAAGAATGAGGAGGAGAGTGGCCAGTTGCAGCAATGGTACAAATAATAAATGGATAATGTCAAATTTATTGTTCAAAGTGAGTAAAATAAAGAGCACCTTTATGACAAATAACTCAACAAATACGTTACAGTAGCCTAAATTCGTGAGATAATATTTGATTAGATGCTGCCCTAGGATAACCAATATGAAAGCTCCTCTAACATCGTCATAAAATATCGATCCAAAAAAACCTCTAAGATCCTCACTGAAGCAAACGACGATTAAAAACTTAAAGATATTATCAAGGCCGATAAGACCATTTTCTTTAGCTACTCAACCCTGAAAATTAATGAAAGATTGACTCAAAAAGAGCTTAGCTTCTATTATAGACCCTACGGTAGTTTGCAGCTAAGTGATATACAGAAGATCGTTGTGTCCAGAAAAAATGAAAGCAGCGTAATTGATCTGATTTATACAAGTGAGCTTCTTAAAGAGTTCCTTCCTCCTAAGCTAGGTCATAAATACCGCATGTTTTTGCTTTCGAAAGACAGATCCTATATCAATGACATTGTTGATGAAAAAGGATACATTCATAAAAAAGGAGAGCTGATCAATGTCCTTGAAAGGGAAAAGCACTCAGCTCTTGTTATTTAGCAATATGAGCATCAAGAGTCAGAAGAGGAATTGATTAATGTTCTCGTTCATCATGTTGCAAGAACTGGGGAGAAAATAGGAACTCCTAGATGGGAGTATACAATAGCAGGCGGTCTTCTTTCCAACTTGAAATACTATATCCTTGAAAAAATATAAAAGGACGAGATATAGTTTGAAGGCAAGGTACATCAGATCAATCCAATAAAGGTAAGAGTCTTAGCTTATCTCAAGGAGATGAACAGTGCTGAAGAGCTTCCTGAGCCGAGTGAGTTGACTATTGGCGAGAGCAGCAAAGATCAGACCATCCATGATCGCTTTGGAGAACCTAGGCTTTTAAGAATTGGAGTTGTCCATCAAGTGATTTCGAAGAGCCAGCAAGCTCTCAAGCTCCATGTTTAATGATGCTCCATCACTTGCTATTGAATAAATTCAAATAAGATATTACAATAATAGTAATAATCTTGAATATTAAGCAATAATTCAGTCGTAGGGAGAGTTGAGATTATTTACTATATTGTTGCATTTTTTAGATAAGATGCTCTTGATCATTCCAATTTGAATATATATATAACTTACCTGCAATGAGGAAAGAAAGAGCCGACAAATCTGATAAGTTAGATGTATTTCATACTGTATTCAGTTCAAAGAACTTCTGAAGCTTAAGAAGGAACAGGAGCAAAGACTCAAAAAGTCAAATAATCCCTTCCTCTCAGTCGCCAAAAAGCCAGATTACTCCATCTATAATCAGCTCTACAAGTTTGATATCAAAGAAGAGCTCCAGGATTACAATCTGCCTTTTGCACATCCATAAGACCTTCCTCCTGCAAACATCATCAAACCTCTCGCAGCTTCCAAAGTATCCAGTCTCTATGAGGCTAGCGAACCCTAACAAGAAGACTAAGAGCCTTCAGAAGCAGAGAGCACAAAGCCCAACTATTCATAAATCGTGAAAGGACTTTACCGAGAAGGTACTCAGAAGCCACAGAACAAAATTCAAAATGCATTGTTCGTAGATAAATCTGTAAACAACATCTTGAAAACCATCAAAACTGGAGATGTAGCCATATCGTTCTTCGCGAAATATGGCAATACTACCCCAATCAAATTTATTAACTGCATCCAGAAAATCAACAAAGAAGTTTTCAGACCTTATGATCTTGAAGTCATCACCAGCAACGAAAATCAAAAAGAGTCAGCTTTTGATGAGTACTATACTATCTCAGCTCACGGCATCGTCAAAGTTTATTCTGAAAGAATGAAGAAGCAACTAAAATCTGAAGGAAGATAAGATTTGCTGTCAACTGAAGTAGTTGGTTTGTCAGACTGGATGCACGAATCAACTCTTTTCAACATCATCACCAATATAACCTTCTTTAAAAGCTATACGTTGACAAAAGTATTCGGAATTTGGAAGAAAAATGTCAGGTATAGAAATTTCCTCAAAATAAGGCAAAAATTGGTGAGAGACGCCTTTATAGCTAAGCCTACTTTTGCCGAGAATATCATGGAGATCAATCGTTGCCTGTATGATTTGGGCCAGAACAAGACCATCTTCAACAAAATTACAGAAAATAAATCTTGGGATATGAAAGTTGAATTCAATATCGAACAGGATCAAACAAGAAAAATCGCCAACAGCCAGTATGAAAATATTATTGCAAACAAAATGACTGTTGTTGTCAGAAAAGTACAGAATGAGATTTATGAAAAATGCAATTTGAAGGATGTCGAAGATCAAGATGAGATGAAGTTTGGCCAACAAGTCAAGCAAAAACCTATGAACCTGAAAAGAAGATAGGAAGAGGAAAAAGTATATCTTCTTCAGATTGCAAACCGAGATAGAGAGAGATTACCCAACTTTATCAAGCTAGTTGATTTTGTGATGATTGAAACATTGGTGAGCATCAGTCATACCTCTATGGAAATTCTACTTGATTAAATGAGAAATACCAACAGAAAAATGGGTTTATTCAACATCGGTATTAAAGAAGAGCACATGACCTTTGATCCCAATGAAGAAGAACTGAAATAAACCTTGGAAACAACTCTCAAAAATATGGTTGAAGTTGTCAAAGGAGTTCACAGAATTCCTTCTGAAATTCGTCTTGGAAGCGAAGATAGGAATGAAAAATTACCTGACATTGGCCTGATAATCAATCAATCTGTGGCATTCAATGACATAAGGTCAAACATGCTCGACAAAATAAAGCAAGACTTCCAATCTGCATCTGACTACATTGAGGAGAACTATGGACAAGTCAAAATTATCTTCAACTTTATGAACACCTTCCAAATGCCGAACTGGGAAGAAGGAAATGTTACCTTTGAGTAAATTAAAGGAAAAATTCACAAGTTTACAGAATGGAATAACTTTGTTACTCAGAGAGTCAAGGATGTACCCAAAGGATGCCTCAATATCAACGGAAACAAAATAGCTTCAATCCTCACATCTCAACTTGTCACTAAAATAGATGTCTATCGCAAAGAGCTGACCTCCCTTATGGAAAGAAGAATGGCAGAAACAAAGAAGACGATTGAGGCTTTTACAAAGAGCCTTGAACCATATCCTTAATTCTTGAAGGACTATGGAGACTACATTGAAAATTATAAGATGATCATGAACAAAATCAAGACGATCGAAAATCAAAAAATATAAATTGAGAACATGCAGAGTCAGCTGAAAAAGTTAGATGGTAGTGTTCCTTCAACAAACGTCAGAGATCTTCAGCTCATCAAAGAAAAATATGCTGCTCTCCAGAACGATCTCAAGAAAGCTCAAGAATTTATAGCCAAGAAGAGGCCGAATATGGAGGATTCCATCAACGAATCAATAAAAATATTGTCAAAGAACATCAAGAATATTGAAAGCACACTTATGAAAGATAAACTCATTGATGAAAACTGCCCTTCCTCATAGGCTATCAAGGAGTTGGAGGCAGTGGAGAAGAATATTATGAAGCAGAAATAGAAAAATGATGCTTACATCAAGGTTCAAAAACTCATGGAAATAGTCCCTGCTCCAAACAAGGAACTGATTGATGTTGAGGCAAAATTCAATGATCGAAAGCTCCTCTGGAATCATGTCGATAAATTTATTAAGCTTGAAGAAGCCTGGCTTAAGTCTAACATCAGAAATTTCGACTCATAAGATATTCAAAAGGAAGTTCAAGGATTCGAAGCTGCTATCTTCCAGCTCAAAATCAGAATCAGCAACCTTTCAAAAGACGGCAGAGATAAAGTGCTTGAAACACACGAAGCCAGAATCAAATAAATTACCAATCTCATGCCCATTATCATTTCAGTGGCCAACAAAGATTTGAAAGACAAGCATTGGAAGAAAATTTATGATAAACTTGAGCAGCCGATGCTCGCAGGAAAATCCATTAGTTTAACTGAACTATTGACATATGGCATCAGATAAAAAAGATAGTCAATTGAATAAATTTCAGCTCGTGCAACTGGGTAAGCTCAAATTGAGGCTCAAATTGAATAGATTCAATCTAAATGGGGCAGTCTCAATTACATCATCAACAACTACAGAGAAGCTAAGGATAAGTTTATCATTGGGTCAGTTGAGTAGATCATGCAAACCTTGGATGACCATCAGTTGAAAATTCAATCCATGATGGGCTCAAGATACATTGCTGATATTAGAGAAAGTGTTGAAATTATTGAGAAAAGGTTGCTGCTTATTTCTTAAATCATTGATGAATGGCTCACTTGCCAGCGCCAATGGATGTATCTAGAAAATATCTTCAGCGCAGAAGATATTCAGAAACAATTGCCTGAAGAAAACAGAAAGTTCATCTTGGTCGATAAATTTTGGCGTGATACTATGATCAAGACCAACAGAAAGCCATTAGTCTGGGACTGCTGCTCAAGTGAAGAGCTTCTCAAAAAATTCCAGAAGAACAACAAGGAACTGGAATAAATTCAAAAGAAAATGTAAGATTATCTTGAAGTAAAAAGAGGAGCCTTCCCACGTTTCTATTTTCTTTCCAATGATTAGTTACTTTAGATTCTCTCTCAGACCAGAAATCCTCATGCTGTCCAACCTCATCTCAGAAAATGTTTTGACAACATCAACAAAATCGAATTCACAGATGTTGAGGAATCAAGGGAAATTATTTCAATGACCTCAGCTGAGCCTGAAACCATGCCTGAAACAGTTAAATTCAGTGCTTCTGTCTTTACTGAAGGTCCTGTCGAAATATGGCTCATGAAAATTCAAGAAATGATGATCAAGTCTCTTTACGATTAAGCTAAACAAGCTCTAAAAGACTACCCTGATGAAGACCCTTGCAATAGGGAAAAGTGGCTCTTCTCCTTCAATGCTCAGGATATTTTGTTGATCGACCAAATCAAGTGGACAGAAGGTGTCACTTCTGCTATCCTCAACGAGTAGACTAACCCAAAGAAAGGAGTGGCTTCTTACGAAACCTTTATGAAAGAAATGATCAACCGAATGGTGGCTATCGTTAGAAAGGATCTCAACGTTCTTGAACGAACTTTGATGGGAGCATTGATTGTCATTGATGTGCACGCTCGTGACGTCGTGACAGAATTGGTTGCTAAGAATGTCAAAAATTTAAATGATTTTGAGTTTAGCAAACAGCTAAGATATTACTGGGATGCTGAGATTGATGACTGCTTTGTGAGGCAAACAAACACAAATTTCCGATACGGTTACGAATATCTTGGCAATGGACCCAGATTGGTTATCACACCTCTTACAGATAAGTGCTATATCACTCTAACATCTGCCAAGCACTTGCAGTTCGGAGGGAACCCAGCTGGCCCTGCTGGTACAGGAAAAACAGAAACAACAAAAGATTTGGCCAAGGCTATGGCTGTTCAATGTGTGGTCTTTAATTGCTCTGATGGACTTGATTACAGAACTATGGGTCGCTTCTTCAGCGGACTAGCTCAAGGTGGTGCTTGGGCCTGTTTCGATGAGTTCAATCGAATCGATATTGAGGTGCTTTCTGTCATTGCCCAGCAAATTCTTACAATTCAACAAGCTATCAAACGTGATGATATTGAATTTGAATTCGAAACTAGAATAATTCCTCTCAACAAAAACTTTGGTGTTTTCATCACAATGAACCCTGGCTATGCTGGTAGAACTTAACTCCCTGACAACTTGAAATCCCTTTTCCGACCCGTGGCTATGATGATCCCTGATTATGCATTGATTGCTGAAATCATTCTCTTCTCATAAGGGTTTGAGACAGCGAAGTCCCTTGCTAGAAAGATGGTTCAGCTATACAAATTATCATCGGAACAGCTGTCAAAACAGGATCATTATGATTTTGGTATGAGAGCCGTCAAAAGTGTACTCGTCATGGCTGGTGCCCTCAGAAGAAAGGAAGCAAAACTATCAGAAGATATTGTGCTTATTAGAGCCATGAGAGATTCCAATGTTCCCAAGTTTTTGGAGCACGATTTACCTCTCTTCATGGGTATTATTGCTGACCTGTTCCCCAAAGTTTAGATTCCAAACATCGACTATGGAAGTCTTCAGAGAGCTATCGAGAATCAACTGGAAATCAGAAATTATCAAAAGCCAAAGAAATTTTTGACAAAAATTATTCAATTGATGGAGACCATCATGGTACGCCACGGTGTCATGGTTGTTGGTATGACAGGAACAGGAAAGACAACCGTGATCGAAACTCTAGCCAAATCAATGGAGCAACTGAACAAGGAAGGATCGACAGACTACTACCATAAAGTTGTAAAGAGAGAAAGGTTAAATCCTAAGTCAGTCACCATGAATGAGCTTTTTGGATATGTCAATGTTCTTACAAACGAATGGACTGATGGTATAGTCGCTGCCATTGTCAGAGCCAATGTTGCCGACACTTCAGACACAAAGAAGTGGATTGAGTTTGATGGGCCAGTCGATGCTCTCTGGATCGAAAACATGAATACTGTGCTTGACGATAACAAGATGTTGTGCCTATCTAACGGTCAAAGAATTAAGTTGCCAGCCACCTTCACCATGATGTTCGAAGTCAATGATCTGGCAGTTGCTTCTCCAGCCACAGTTTCTAGATGCGGTATGGTCTACATGGAGCCTGTTCATCTCGGATGGGAACCTATCATCGAGACATGGGCTATAACCTTCAAAGAAGAAAGGAAGAAAGATGGAGCTGTGCCCGCTTACATTGTCAACGTGATCGACAAGATGAAAGGCCTCTTCAAATAAAATTTAGCTTGGCTGAGAGAAGAGTGTAAGGAGGTGATTGCAACTCAAGACAATAACCTTGTTCAGAGCTGTATC
>Ga0100381_1002937_pt1 | contig 14953 bp, 7 predicted proteins | sample CryGeymeta201505_FD_80416 | JGI IMG/M metagenome (GOLD analysis project Ga0100381, IMG submission 80416) | Groundwater microbial communities from Crystal Geyser aquifers in Utah, USA - Crystal Geyser metaG 2015-05 | ecosystem: Environmental > Aquatic > Deep subsurface > Groundwater | place: USA...
CCCCGCCCCACCCCCACCCCCCTCCCCGCACCTACCCGCATTCATTGCTATTACCACCACCAGTTTCTCTTGTATCATGCCTGTCGTAGGGTTTTTTTTGATCATTCCTTTACTCGCAAAACGCAGTAAGAGCAACTTTTGTTGTCGCCCGTTATAGTTTCTAAATCACACTCTGACCCGACATCAAAACATAGAAAAAATGGTTCGAACGAGTGGTAGTGGCACTTCATCAAGAGCACGTGGCAGTGGAGGAGGGGCGGCAGGCACTGGCGGGAGCACGGTGATGACGGTCCAGCCTCAGAAAGACAGGCAGAAGCAGAAGCGTGTCCAAAAACGCAAGCAAAAGAAGGCAGCAGCGCCGTCGACATCCTCCTCAAATGCCAAGAAATCCTCCTCTTCCTCCTCCTCCGTTCGCATGACCGCTGGCATGCAGCGCCGTGCTTGCCGCAGTGAGATGCGGCGCGCGCGTCTGATGCGTCCCAAGCAGTTTTTCCCAGCCGCTCGAGTGCGTCGCATGATTCGTCTCATCGTGAAGGAGCACAACGGCACGAATCCCAAGCTTGGTGAGGACGTTGTTCCCATTTTCCAGGATCTTTTGGTGGACCGCGCACGCCTCATCCTCACTACTGCCAACACGAACGCTCGTGATTTGCGCCAGAGTAAAACTATGCTTCCACGCGACATGGCTGCTGCCATCAAATCAGTCAATAATCTCTTTCCTCCACGCCACCAGGACGACGCCATGTCCTTTACCATCGGTGTAGCCAAACGCGGTGAGCTCCAGGTCCTCAAGGCATAAAGAGGTGCACGTGCAAAAATGGGACGCCCATCTCCCACGGATGGATTTTCTCTTTTTTTTGTCTGTTCTCCTTTTTTCTCTGAATAAAGAAATTTCTATCATCATATCTAGTCGTGCGATACGGCGTGGAGAGGAGTTCTTCAGCGAGTTTCTTTTCTTGTATTCTGTTGTTTGTATTTGTGTTCACTGGGAGGACTTTTGCGTGCCATTTATTGCGCGATTCATCACTCTGGATTTTCACCGCCATCATCAGCAGCAGCAACATTGCTCTGAAGAACACAAGACTGTGAGCAACGCCACAAACGAAGACGACGTAAGTGTTGTAGTAGCCATTCCCATGATGACAAGCACAAGAACAACACGGGACGAAGAACGCGGGCTTGGATACAAACATGGTTGTGAAGACAATCATGCACATGAGCATGTTTCGGATAGGAGAACAAGTGTCAACAGTATGAATGACAATAATCACGATGATGATTATGATGATGATGATGATGATGATGATGATGATGATGATGATGATGGTGATGACGATAATCATAACAACGGTGATAATAAGGAGAACGCTGTGCATAACGAGGACTTCCATCGCTATTGCTACCACGGCACGCATATTGTATTCCATGTCTTACTTGCATGGATCATTTTGGGTGCTGTTCTGCTCTTTCTGTGTCTCGTCTTGTTGCGTCGTCTCATCCTTCTCCTGGTCTTGGCTATATTATTTTTTATCCTTTTACGTGCTCCATTGCCGATCTCCTTTGTGCCCCGCCCTTTGCTACAGCTACGCCTACGTCTCATACAACTCTGGCGTCGTTCTCTTTTTTCTCAACCTATTCTCGAGACACGTATCATTGCTCATCATCCGTGGTGGTGCAGTAACAATCACCATCGCGGCCTACAGAATGCACACCACGCTTAGGTTAACAATGATGATGTGATTGATAGGTTATAACAATGGATTTGGCGGCTACGATTAAAATTTACTAAATACTTTATACTAGTATACAGTGAAGATGTTATATTAGAGCAAGAGCAAACAGCTGTGTGGTAGTAGTAATTGTGATCATCGGAACTTAGGATGAAGAGGTTTCTGTGGATGGTGTTACAAAACTGCGAAGGATCAAGAGACCAGTGGTGAACATGGCCTGGAGATTTGTACTGATCGTGTCTGCAGAGGACGAGTCATTGGCATGCAGAGCGGCTGCGAAGGTTTTGGGACGCAATAGGCTCTGGAGCATGGTGACAAATTTGCTATGCTTGGCATCATAGTGGTAGGTTTGTGTCGTGTTCCCTTCCGTAGTGGTATTCAGGCTGCTCACATCCTTGGCAGTCTTGAGAATCCTCCCAGTAATAAAGGAGATCGAGCGACCGGCTTTGAAATCCGATAAATTAGGCGTCTCGGTTCCCCAGATATGGTGTGCAAGACAGATGTGGCGGAGTGCTGCCACAAAGAGGGCTGGGTTCTTGGATTTGCAGCGGTCCTTATTGATAAAAAGATCATCAATCTTGTCTAGCAGTGCTAGAAGAACACCGTCCAAAATCGATGTGGATCCTGCAGCACTGGCGGCAAGTCCATCAAAGAGTTCGTTGGCCATCACGTCCTTGAATTGCTTGTTTTTGGGCTCACTGATGCCAAGCACAATAGCATAGAGCATCTTGGTGATACGCGATATCTTCTTGCGGCGTTCGTTGAGAGCGGCGGTGTTCTCTGCTTCTACTGCTGCTTTTGTTGTTGTCGTTGCCGTTGGTGAGGTGATTGCTCCTCCGTTTGCGGTGTTAGTAGTGTCATTATTATTGCTGCCGATGCTCCCATTGTTGGCCTTGCTGCGTTTCGGAACTGGATTCTCATCGTCATTCGTATTGCTTGTCCTCTTGCGTTTCTTACCCGTTGTCTTCTTTTCTTTCTTCTGCTTCTGCTCCTCCTCCTCCTCCTTCTGGCGTTGCTGCTCTTTTTCTTCCGTGTGTTCTTGTTGTTGTTTGCAATGCTTGCGGATACGGGTGCGGAGACGATTGACGCGGCGTCGATTTTCATCTAGTTTTGCGGTCACTTCATTGGCCAGTGTTTGATACTTTGCTATCTGATCTTCGTCACCCTCATGTTTCTTGAGCTTCTGTTGGATGCGATCACGTTTCTTGAAGAGCTCCTTGCGCTTTGTCTGCGCCTCTTTCAGGTCGGCAACATCATCGTTATTCGTGCCCGCAGTTACAGAAGCCGTTTCAAGGGATGGTGCAGTTTTGGATATCAATGCAGGCGATGGTTGTGCTTTGGTAAACTGATCAAGTGCTGTCTGCTTGATGTTCTTCATTTTCTTCTGTTTTTGCACTTGTTTTTGTTTTTGTTGCTGTGATGACGAGGATTTGGGTGCAGTCGAAGAAGTAGAAGGTTTCTGGACAGTCATCGTCTTCTTCTTCTTCTTTTTCTCGTTGCGATCCTGGCTGCCCATGCCGAGCTCTTTCTCAATGGAAGGCAAGGGACGATTCGTCTTATTCACCACCCCCTCTAGCTCCTCTTCCTCCTTATCATCATCTTCCTCCTGGTAGTGCACCGTGCCGTTGAGGATATCGGCAGATGGCGTGGCAGGTACGGGTGTAATGGCAGGATTGGGTACGTTGGCACGCCAGCGGGGCGGAATTGTGTTCCAGTGAATGCGCGCACAGTAGGCGAGTGTGTCAGAATGGTCTGGGTGTGGGACACGTTTGACAAGAACGCCCTCATGGCCGTCGCGATGCAGGGTGTTGATCCAGACGCGATCAACGTCCTCGGTAACAGGCGCGCCATTATTCGGGGGCTTCACATGACCGTCTTGATCAAAGTAGGGCCATAGAATGTAGAAGGTCGTCACAAAGGAGGCACGATCGCTGCTCCATGCAAATCCAGAAATGCTGCGTGGTGGCACGACGAACTTGACCTCGAGAGGGTCGATAATATAGCGAATGCGTCGCTGTATAATCTCTTTGCCGCGCACATAGTAATCATTACCATTCCAGGCCGCTCGTGCTTCCGGCGTCAGCTTGTTTTCCCAGACGTCGCGACTGATACCAAGCGTGTTGTCTCCATTGAGACGTTGTGTCATGCTGTCTTGCACTTGTCCGCGTTCGGCTGCCTGCGTCAGGCTACGCATCTCCTCGTCCTCCTCGCGACGCACTCCATCTTCACGTTTCATGGCCAGGATATTGAGCAGCTTGCCGCACCTCTCCTGGCTGTGGAGAACGTTATGTTGTTGCTGCTTGCGTGGTAGTGCATTAGGTGCGCGCTGGTGATGTGTGCCGTCCCCCGTAGTTGACGTTTGGTCATGCTCTTGCGTCTCCATCTCATGTTGCTCATACTCATCCTCGTATTCGTGTTCGTCGTCTGATAGGTTGTAATTGGGCGCGCGCGACATTGGCTGAGGCTTCTCATCATCAGAGCTGTTGCTTTTATCACTGATGTGTGAGGGATGTTTCTGCCCGTTTTTCTTTTTAGTGCCATTGGTACTGATGGTCTTATTTGGCGCGCGATTGCTCATTTTTTAGGACGTCTATGTGTTGACACTATGAAATAAGATGCACCGCCGGTGGTAGGATATTTTTGAGACATAGGGAAAGAATCAAAGGATGGTGGCATATTTGCGATGGAAAGAGGGCAGACGTACCTGCTTTGCGTAGTGAAGAAATGAACAGCTGGGCGGTCGAGAAACATGTTTCTCGGGGGAGTATAATTGTGGTGGTAGATGTGTGCGGTTGCGCGTGTATGTGTGTTTGTGTGTGTAAGAGGGGGGGGGAGGATGACAAGAGTGTTTATAAATTGCATCATATCGCCCTACCATGTAAGCATATACAATCTTCGTCGCCATCGTTGCTGCCCAGTAGGATCTATTTATTTATTTTTCTGACCACAAGGACACGTATCTCAATACCTCGTACTGCTGCCCGCCTCCGGCGCCCTTCCTACGAGGCACACGCGTGCTAGTCCTATTATCTTTTTTCTCGCGAACGCTTTCTATCCAATACGCGAACAGTAATGCATGTGTCACATGTAACACATGTGTCGGGTCTTCGTCTGCGTATCGTCATGGCACCAGTACGGGATGCTGATGAGTCCATGGCAGCATCCGATAATGGAGCAGGGGACCGAGAAGACACAAGAACAGCAGGACCAGGAACAGAAAGAGAAGAGTTGAACCCAGTAGGGATGGCTCATTCAGTTTCTTCGCTTTTGCCGCCACGTGTGGGGTCCCCTCCAAGCGCCACATCAAGTTCAAGCATTGCTCCAATCTCAAAGCATCAGCGGGATCAACAAGCGATCCATGCCATGCTCGATCAGCTTCGGCTCACACAGTCACCAGACGAAAAGCGTTTTAATCAAATACGACGTACCCTCGACAAGCTTCACACACGTCTCTTCTGTTCCATGGAGCAATATCGTGCAGCACACAACGACCTCATGCACTGGCGCGAACAACTCGTCATGTGCGCTCCTCACCTGGTGGCCGCCTGCTTTTCGCAGTGTCGTGCGGCCATTGGTGGTAGTGCGGATCTTTCTCCTGCCAATGGACACGGGGCCACTGGTCCCGATGCGATTCCCATGCTGCTTGCAGACGACCATCTTGGTGGCGACACGCGGTATGTCACACGGCGGCGGACACAGCTCGTGCAAACAGCGAACCTGACGGCATGCCGCGACATCGAGAGGGTGCTGGACACGCTAGCGGAGGAGGTGCGTGCGTCACATGACGAATTGACTTTGATCAGGGAAGCACTTTTCGATGTGTGCTACGAATCATCGCCCTCATCATCATCATCATCATCGTCGTCCGGTGGTGACGCGACGCGTGCCAACATGCTTGCCCAAAACGTGGAGCTCGCAAAGGAGAAACACCGCAAAAGCATGATGATGGCTGTTGATTTGCTAACAAAGACAGAACAACTACTTGCAAACAACCGACAATGGCTTCAGAATATCGTGGCAGGACTCGCGCACGAACTCGCAGCCGACGTCTTCTATGACGTCTGAAGGTAAAGCGCGCGGAAAAAACAAGATGACAGAATGGGTGGTGGTGGTGGGGGGGGGTAAGAAGAGAGAGAGTGGGCGGGGTGGGAAGGGACAGATCCAGAGTTTGCATTATGGAAGGGGGACGAGGGAAAAGAGGACGCTGGTCGATGAATAATTGAAATATAATGAAATAAAATTCGACTCTGTATATAATGCGTCGCCGCATAAGTGGTATGTTACTCTTGTGTGCCACTGTCTGACAGCGCCCCCCCCCATCGAACTTTATTCGTTTCTCTGGTGGATTTAACGGCCCACCAATAAAAACGACAAGAACAGCAGCGGCAGCAACTACAATACAATGGCAGTTCAAATGTATGACACAAGCAAACAGCTGCCGGCTATGACGGTGGCAGATTCCAGCACGGGCATGAACCGTTTTGCGCCCTATTTTGGACCAGCTACACACCAACCAAACCTGGTGATGGACCCTTATCGGAGACGCAGCTACGACCACTTTGCGCTTCCAGACGCTTACCAGGGAAGAAACTACTTCCTCGGTACTGTCGTCGAGACCAAAGTGATGAGCGAGGACTCGTTCTACACCCAGGTGCTGTTGCCGCTCCGACAAGTGAGCGACGGACAGGTGCCCGCACGTGGCATCAGTTGGAACAAGTGGATTTTCGATTCGCATTTTGCCGACATTTTGCCCGAGGAAACGCCCGCCTCACTCATCACGAGCAGACGCGAGGAAAGGAGCCGCGCCTTTGTGCGTCGCGGCAAGGCCTTTACCCTCGAGCATGGCTTCATGGAGACCCCCGAGGGTCGTGAAGCATACCGCCGCAATCTTGAGCAGATGGTCAACCTCGTTGCCGAGACCAACAACTTCGACGTTGTCTACGAATTGTTGAATGTCGATGTGGGCGAAAAGGAGTGGAATGCTCGCTTCGGCTACGTGCGACAGGACAGCGTGCGTGAGGCCATCCAGGCCGAAAAGGAACGCTGGGCCATCCTGCAGAAGACAAAGAACGGTTTTGAGAAGATGGACGCCCAGATTAAACAGGACATGCGTCGCAGGCGCGGCGTTGCCGATACCTGGATCCTCCACGAGTCAATGATGACACACCTCCATCTCGTCCCACCAGAAAAGACCGACATGTACTTGGCCGGTGAGCGTGGTCCCACCAATGTGACCACCTACGACGCGACACGACCCATTGCCTACCTTAACGGCAACATCCGCGTCTACCTCTCGCGCTCCTTCGCCGTTGGTGACTACAACACCGAGATCGACCCGTGGCTACGCGAGCGCCAGATTGGCGAGTACTTCCTCATGGCCTCCGAGTACCAGCACAATAGTGACGTGCGCGACTACAACAGCGAAGAGATGAGTCCTGCCGTCTACGACGAGTACAGCGACGAGTATGCCATTCTCTCCTTCCAGACCGCCATCCATAACACCATCCTCTTTGACAATGTGGGCCACCTGCGCACACCACAGAAACATTTTGACGTGCCCAACTGGGAGAAGGACATTGAGAAGGATCCCTTTGTCAAGCCCAGCAACCCACATGGGGTCAACGCCATTGAGGTGTGGGGTGAAATGCATCCCGATTACCTGCCAACCGAGGGTGTCATGCGCATCGCCCGCTCCGCCATCCGTCGTCTTGCCGAGCGCTACAAGGGCGGCGAAAAGGAGCTGAGCAGTATTATGCGGGACGGCCTGAATGCACTGAGCGTTATCAACAGCCGCACCTTGACCAAAGAATACCTTTCCGCTCTCCGCAAGGTCAACCCCGGCGAAAACGCAGGCGATCCATTGGAACAGACGATCCCCGACGGTCGCTTTGTCAAGAGCAACGCCAAGCTGGTATGGAAGCGAAACGCGGCCACCGGCTCCTTCAATCTACCTCCTCTCGAAACGGCACAGGAGAAAACTTCAATCCTTGTCGGGTTTGCCAACTATCCTGGTCTGCTTGCGGTGCGGGAGGCAAGGCGTAGCGGTAACCTACCAGTAGGTTACGAGGATCAGGATTTGGACCGGCTCGATCGTTTCGTGGGTCTCATCGAGGAGATGGCCACCATTGGCAAGCAGCTCTTCCCTGGCTCCGTCTTCCTCGACGAGCGCTTTACCGGCCCGCAGTACACAAAGATGACCAGCGCCTCTGTCCTCATGGACAATTTGCTGGGCACCTACCAGGAGGCCATGTGGATGCCCAGGGCACAAAAGCTCCCTCAAGGAGCCGATCAGGCGCGTTTGAGGGCAGACGATACTGCACTGCGCGAATCTCTCCGTTCTACTGCCATGCAAATTGGCGAGAGCAATGATACTGGGACGAAAACAACATTCAGTGGCGATACGCTGAACCTGTTTGGTGCCTATAGCGGAGACCAAGCAGGCACGGGAAGATTTCCCCTGCCCAATGCCGAGGCTCAAGGTTCTGCCAGGCCGTACGAGACACACGAGAACCGTATCATTCTCTCCGAGCTCTACCGCCAGCTCAATGTCTTTGACAAGCAGCAGGGTGCCTCGGCCAAGGAGGCCGTTAAGCCCTTTTTTGATTATGTTATGAATGCAAAAAACAGCGTCGATGACATTCTCAAGTTTGCCCTGAACAACTATAAGCTCTTCCAAACCGACAGCGCCAAGGCCTGGAAGGCGACCCTTTCCCGTTTGGCAGCTGGACTTGCCGATGCCCGTGATGGGGACCGCCGCCTTGGAACGACTGCGTATGGTGTGTCGCTCTATGCTGAAGGAAACGAAGATGACCAGGCGCCCATCCAGGTGCAGTATGGACAACAGGCCCCACCTGCCCGCGAAGGCACCTACTACCGCACACCCCTGACACTCTCCGCGACACAGATCCTGCAGTTGGCCGAGAGGCCCAACGCCGTTGATGCCACCGTTTCTCGACCCGAGAGCAATGCCTCCGTGGGTGCCAGCCAGCAGGAACTTCGTCTGCTCGGCCGTCAGATTGCCGAGGCGGAACGCAATACGGGACGTGCCGACGTGCGTCCTTCCCTCTCCTCGTTGTACCGAAGCCAAGACCTCGGCCACCTGGGCCGCACCTTTGTCGCGCAAACCGTCATGGAGCGCCACAACCAGGCGATGGGCGATGGCATGGATGTGGATGGTGGTGCCGGCCGCTACAGCACGGAGATGCGCATCCGTGAAAACCTGGCAGATCGTGCTGCCACCAAACGTCGTCGTCTTGCTATTGGAGGCGATACTCGTGGTAGTGCTGCGCGTAAAGAAATGGCCTACTACGGCGTCTATGGCGGCGCAGAGCAGCAAGGAATGGGTCACGACTCGGTGCAGAGCAGCTTGGTGGCTGCTGGCAGCGACGGAATTGACGAGGGTGCAGGTCGACTCACGGAGATCCACAGTCGTTTTGGCGAGCACTACCGCAAGGTTGATCGTAGTTCGGAGAGCGATGTCGTCAAGCTGATTGCAAAAATCTTCCTCGGCACTGCCACCACACGCCAGTCGCTCATGGCGATGGTCAAGAATGACGTGGTTTCCCCAATTGTTTTTATGGCAGCCCGGCCACACATGACCTACAACATGCGCATGGGCGTCAAGATGCTGGCCGGTAGCGGCACGGGAAACACGTTTGTCGGCCAGTCCTGGTTTGAACTCAGCGACGACACCCAAAAGGGTATGCACCATGCCGACTATCGCTACTGGTCCAAGAGCATTGTGCTTGAGCCCAATAACGTCTTCCTGGCCTTTGACATCTTTTCCCAGGAGGGTATCAGTGGTGCTGGCGTGCAGCCCATTTCACTGGCAGAATACGATCCCGCGGCCGGCAAGTTTGGACGTGATCGCGAGGAGTCTTTCTTCTATATCCCACTCCCCTACTCCTCGGGCATCCAGGGCGCCGATAACAGACAGCAGCTTTCCGACACGATTGATTTGAGCGGCCGTTTCCTGCACTTTAAGGTGCTCGGTGCACAGGATAAGGAGAAGCTCATGAAACTCCAATACCCAACGGCGGCTCGAATGAATGGCTACATTGGCTGGCGCACAGAGGAAGCCTATGGCACTGTTCCGCTCTACGACACGAGTCATCCCTGGCGTTTCGAGCAGAATGATACCACTCGCCACTACAATACCACAGTGTGCAAGGGACACCAGCTGCAATGGGACAGACAGGAAAAGAAGCGCACCATTTCAAAACGCAACACAGGTCATTGGGGCAAGCTCACTATTCCTGGGGTCGCCGCGATACGAAACGGCGGTCTCAAGGATTTCAGTGACATTGTTGCTTACTAATTCTTTTTTTATCAGAAAAAAGAAACAAGAAACAAAATTAATCGACGTCTTCTTCCTTCTCCTCATCCTTCTTTTCTCAATTATACTCGTTGCTAGATTGATATTTTCCTCCCCCTCCCTGCCCGCCTTACCAGGTCTCCACTTCCCATCCCCCCCCCCTGTGCCCCCCCCACTTAGTTGTTCACAATAGACATTTTTACATGTGGGCGTATACAATAAAAAACGTTCAACAAGAACCACAAGAACCGCAATAGCACAGCGTGAAATCTTCCCCCCCCCTGCCCTCGTTCCATCCTATTTTCCCACTGTCCTCACTGAAAAATGTTAAAAGATCGGTGATAAATAGGCTGGGCATGATCGATGGGATGGTCATTCGGGCTTGGATCATCAGTATTTTTTTAGATAATAACCTTGGACCGAGGCAACAAGAGACCAAGTGGTAACCCCCCCCCCCAACCGATTGAATTGACGCAACCACCAGTGCGGGGAATTTTTTCTGTTATCCAGGTCGACAATAGTCATCCATCATCATTATTATCATCACCATCAATGTTTGGCAATCAACATCAACAGCAACCGAACAACAAGCCGCCGAATGGTCCCATTTACAAGCGCACCGCAGGAACCACACAAACTCCACTGCATACCAAGCAAGCAGTGGAGGGCGAAATCCCGCTGCCTCTTCCTCCTGGTGGCTCTCCGTTCAGCTGGCGAGGCGTTGCGTCGGGCAGTTACATGCACACGCCTTCCTCCCCTCTGATGATTGGACAGGAGAATGGTAACATCGAGGGCGGCATGACGACGGACCCCACGGTCTCCACAAGCTTCGTGGAGAGCACGCGGCTTGGACGTGCCGGTTGGATTAGTCTGTGCATGGCTTTTCTGCTCTTCCTGGCCGCCGTGGCCGCACTCATTGTAGGCGTGCTCTTGTGGCGCAGCGCTGAGCTCAGCGCTGGTCCGATTGGTCCTGTGGGTCCACCAGGGCCGCAGGGTCCGACTGGCAATGTAACCATCAACGGGAGTAACCCGCTTCCCGTTGGCGACGTGATCTTCTTCAATCCCATAAACACGACGATTCTCGAGGTCAATGGATCATTTGCACTGCCGATCACATGGTGGCACGGCGACGGCGATAATGTTACCACGTGGAGCAGTGTGCCGAATCCTGGGCCGGGCACGGATCCGCTGCTCTGGCTCGAGACGCCCGGCGGTCTCTGCTTGGCCGACCCCTTTTTCTTCAATAACACAATCTACGGTGCGTTTTCGGCCCCCGACTGCCCCGACTTTGCGGCCGGACTGCAGCTCGGACAGGTCGCCTCATTTCTCAAGACGAACACGCCAGCCGCCGATGATGTTACTTTGCAATCGAAAGAGGATCTCTATCTGTGCACGGCGGGCGGGGCAGGCACGGCCCATCTGAACGTGGGATGCTCGCCACGTGGACCCGTCGAACTGGGCGAGGTGCAGACGGTGCTCTCACTGGACGCCAACGCGTGTCTGGAGTGGGAGGCAAATCCAATGGGCCCATTTGGTGGCTCTGGTCTCTGCCACAACGGCACATGTGCGACGTGGAAGGAGGACTGTCTGGTCTTTGATGGGACGGCGGTTTCCTTCAAGAACGGTGCCTTTATCGAGGGCGACCTCTTTGTGAGCGGCAACTTGACCTACACAAACATGCTCGAGTTCAACGTCAGCCAGGTGCCGGGTGACCTCACAGTTGATGGTTGTCTTTTTGCAGACTGCGTCGTGACCAACAACTTGACGGTGGGCAACGAGGCCTCCTACTCCTTTGGTGCTACGTGGACGCAGGCCCCCGGGGGCTCGTGGACACAGCAGAGCTCTGCCTCCTTTCAAAGCAATGTGGAAGTTGTGGGTCCTGCGGTCATGAGTATCCGTCCCAATGCTGCTATCACGCTTAATAATGGGGCCTCCATTTTCCACAACAGCGGCTCACAAACCGTGTACCAGCAAAGCTCGGCACTTCGCATGGAATCCCTCTCCAGCTTCGAGACGGAAACGAACGTACAGGCGAGCTGCGACTCCCCGCTCTTTGACGATGCGAGCGGTTGCATTGACTGTGATGTGGTGGCTGCGTGCACGGGGACGTCCGCGGTCGTTTTCAGGACCACCCGCTACGTGATGCCGGCTGGCCCAGCCGTCTTGTCTGGTCCCGGTCTTGTGGCGCCCATTGACTTTTCCGTACCTTCCGTAGCAAACACGCTCAATGCTTCATTTGATGGCACCGATTACACCCTGCCCGCTATTGGAGGCATCTATAGTTTTACCTACTCGCTTAATATCACGAGCACTTCTGGCTTGATCAGCCACGCAGGCGTGGCCCTCACGACGAGCACACAAACGATCCGTCTCATATGTTCATATCCGCTGGCGATGATCAACCTCGGAACGTACCGCGGCATTGTTTGTACGCATACTGGTTACTATCCGGCGAGCACGACCGTGCGCTTTAATATTCTCGTGGCCGGTGGCCAGATCATCTTCGAACGCAACGGCAGCTATGCGGAGCTGAGCTTGCTCGGCTAAATTTGACAATTGTAACGTGGTGGTGGTGGTCGCCGCGGGGTCGAAACTCGATGGAAAGTATTTGTGGGGTTTTTTATTTTTTTTAAAAAAGCAGAATAAAAGTGGTAGAAGATAGCGCAATAGATAGAATAAGACAAACCACAGGTAAAAATATAGGGGAAAAATAATATCATTTTCGTGTACATAAGAGCAGAAAGGGTGATTATAACGTTACAAGCTCCTGCTATCTCCGCGTTCACCTTTTTCCTCCCTCTTTCTCTTTGCTTTTTCCTTCTTGATTTTTTGAAAAAAAGATGAAAAACAGAGAACAGATGAGACCTTTTGTATGGACCGTTTCCCTAACACTGACCTTTGTGGCTATTTTCAGCACAACCATCCTTCGGCCCGTTCATGCCAGTGGTGTGTACGGCTGCACGCGCACTCGTGGCTACTGGCAGACGCACCACTGTGAAGCGGGCAAACGCGACAACAGCCCACTCCGCATTTCGTGGCCGCCTGCCAATGCTGAGCAACCATGTCTTAATGAACACTACGATCGCGTGTGTGGTCTCAATGGTCTTGAATGGTATGCGCACGGCGAAGGCGAATATGGCATGCGCGCTTCGCTCGCACACCAGTTGATTGCGGCCGAACTCAACATTGAGAGCGGCGCTAGCACCACAGCTATCATTGTGGCTGATATTGAACATGCATACGAACTGCTTGCCCAATATTGTTCTTTCGGTGTTTCTCTGCCCGCCAGTGTCCGTGAGGAGATGGAAGCAATCAAGACACGTCTTGACACATACAACAACGGCAATGCCCCAGGTGGACCTCCACATTGCGACGATGATGATGATGATGATGAGCCATGTCTCACTGGTGAATGGAGTGAGTGGTCAAATTGTTCATTGCCATGCGGCAATGGCACGCAGACCAGCGTACGCCATGTAGATTGCCCCGGTAACGACAATGATCATCTCGAGACTCGCACACGTCCCTGCAACGAGCAGCCTTGCTGTGAGGTAGGTGCATGGGGACCATGGTCCGCCTGTCAGGGCCTCTGCGGCGAGGGCGTTCAGCACCGTGAACGCTCCGTGGTCTGCCATCCCGAGACGCCTTACCCAACGCTCCCACCCGGCACCGAGGACCGCCAATGTGATACCGGTGTGGCTTGTTGTGAATGGAGCACATGGAGCCCTTGGTCTGACTGTTCGGTGCCCTGTGCGCCAGGAGGCATGCAGATCCGCAATCGTACCGAAGTCTGCATCGACCAGAGCAGCGAGCCACAGACCGAATACCAGCAAATTTCCTGCAATCAAGACACGCCGTGCTGCGAATCCGAAGACTGGTCTGAATGGTCTGACTGTTCGGTGCCTTGTGACGGAGGTGTACGCAACAGGAGCCGCGACACGGTTTGCATTGGCGATTGCACGCGCACGCGCGGCCATTGGTCTACCCACCATTGCGAGCGCGAGCAAGCGAGCCAAAACGTCTCATGGCCACCGGCCGATTTGCAGGACGCCTGTGCCGTTGAGCACAGCGTGTTTATCTGCGGCCTCAACGGCCTGCAGATTTTCGCACTCAGCGAGCCTGGCACTGGTGGCTGGGTCCAGCTTGCCAAGCAATTACTTGCAGCCACCCTCAATGAAGCTTTTGGTGCTGTCGTGCCCGATGAGGTTGCAGTCGCCATGAATGGTGCACGGGCTCTTCTCGAAACCGAGTGTGAAACCAAAACCTTTACCGACGAGTTTGTCCGAGCAGAAGCCGACGTTCTTCAGCTGACGCTTGACAATTACAACAATGGCGAATACCCCGAGGCACCTCGCTGCGACGATCCCATCACAGAGATCGAGGAGGAAGTCTGCAATGACTGCCCGTGCTGTGTGACGTCGGAGTGGACACCATGGTCTGCCTGCTCGGCACCATGCAATGGAGGCACCCGCACCCGTTATCAGACCACCACGTGTCTTCCCGAGAGCGGCTTGAATAATACCACCACGCCCCAGGAGGAGGCCTGCAACGAAGCGAATTGTCCTTGCACCATTTTGAATTGCGAGCAGTGCAGCGAAGATGGTACCACTTGTCTCGATTGCGAAGACGGATTCTACAATCACTATGGCGTCTACTGTAAGCCATGTCCAGAGGAATGTCTCGTCGATAGTACCACGTCCTTCCCCAGTCCCACCCAGCCCCATTAGAGTAGTGTGGGAGTGTAAGGGGGCGGGGATTGATTAAAGGATTCTCTTAATTTGTCTAGTTTCTTTTTCTACGCCTCAAAAAACGGGTTTTTTATAGTTTTTTTAATAGAGTTTTTATTCCAATTTGAGAGGAGGGTCACAAAAAACTCGGTTATCTTCTGCTCTTGGCATTGTGGGGGTAG
>Ga0100381_1002942_pt1 | contig 14939 bp, 16 predicted proteins | sample CryGeymeta201505_FD_80416 | JGI IMG/M metagenome (GOLD analysis project Ga0100381, IMG submission 80416) | Groundwater microbial communities from Crystal Geyser aquifers in Utah, USA - Crystal Geyser metaG 2015-05 | ecosystem: Environmental > Aquatic > Deep subsurface > Groundwater | place: USA...
AAGGAAAAATACTTCTTCCCCTATTGATAAAAATAAACTATTACAATTATACAATTACTGCAAAAAAAATAATTGTGGAGAACTTTTAATTGCAAAAGACCAACAAAACAATGTACATTCTATGTTTTTTTATGTTTGGGACGAACTTTCTGCTTATTGTTTAATTGGTGTAACAGATGATAAATATAAAAATGAAAGCTCAATGAATTTACTGTATTGGGAAGCAATTAAAAGAGCTTCAACAAACACAAAAACATTTAATTTTAATGGTGGTATTATTGAAACTATAGAAACATTTTTTAGGTCTTATGGAGGAATACAAACACCTTATTTTGATATTAGTAAAACCAATTCATCCTTACTTAAAGCACTGAATTATAGCGTAAAAAAATGAATGATAAAGAATTATTTAACCAATATTGTTCTGACAACAAAAATCTTCCTTATTTTTTCGACTATGCGTATTATCAAACCATTTATGGCAATAACTGGGATGTTATTTTAGTTGAAAAAGGTGGAGTTGTAATGGGTATAATGCCTTTTATTATTCATAGAAACAAGGGGTTTAAAGTAATAAGACCTGAATTTCTATTACCTTATCAAGGTATTTGGATAAATTATCCTGCAAATCAAAAATACAACACCAAAATAGGCTTTGAGAAAGAAGTTATTTCAAAAATAATTGAACAACTTCCTGATGTTGCTCTTTTTAGGCAACAATTTCATCCAACTTTCACTAATTGGTTACCATTTTTTTGGAAAGGTTATCAGCAAAATACTCGTTATACATTTATACTCGACACAAATTTGCCTATAAATGAAATTTATGCCAATTTCCACAATAACACAAGAAGAGAAATTCAAAAAGCAGAAAAAGAACTTTTTACTGAAGAAGCAACCTCTATTTCAGATTTATACCAGTTAAAAGCGTTGGTTTATAAAGAGAAAAACAACTCAACTTATCCTATTTCATTAAAAACTTTAGAAACAATCTATAGTTATTTTTCTAACAAAGAAACAGGAAAAATACTTTTAGCTAAAGATAAAGAGAACACCATTCATGCAGCTATTTTTTATGTTTGGGATGCAGAAAGTGCATATTACCTTCAAGGTGCGAGTAACACAAAATTTAAAACCTCTGGAGCAATTTCTTTATTACTTTGGGAAGCTATTAAAAGAACCGCTCTTTTAAATAGTCAAAAATTTAATTTCGAGGGCTCAATGGTTGAAAATGTACACCGTTATTTCACTAATTTTGGAGGCAAGCAAGTTCCTTACTTTGAAATAAGTAAAACCAACAACACAGTTCTAAAATTATTACGTTATTAAAAAATTTATTTTAAATATTGCTCAACTAGGTGCTTTTTTGTTTTCACATAAACAACTTATCCGTTTAAGTGGAAAAAAACTAATTCTACCCTTTTATCATATTGTTAGTGACAACAACCCGACTCATATTGCTAATTTATATCCACATAAATCCATTTCATACTTTCGTAATGATTTAGATTATCTTTTAAAACACTTTGAACCAATTTCTTTAAAAGAACTTATCGAAATAAAAAAAAACAATCTTCCTCTTCGGAAAAACTGTTTCCACCTTACTTTTGATGATGGCTTAAGTGAATTTTACCATGTAGTTGCTCCTATTTTGCTTGAAAAAAAAATTCCTGCTACGGTTTTTCTAAATAGTAATTTTATTGATAATAAAGCATTGTTTTTTAGATATAAAGCAAGCATTCTAGCTGATGAATTAACTGCTGATAATGTTTTGGATTTTTCTTACCATCAAGAAAATGAATTGGATGAATTAGCAAAAATTTTTGATATTCGTTGGGAAGATTATTTAACCACTCACCAGCCTTATTTAACAAGTGTTCAAATTCAAGAGTTAATTAATCAAGGATTTACTTTTGGTGCCCATAGCAAAAACCACCCTTTGTATAGTGAGCTGACTTTGGAAGAACAACTAGAGCAAACTTTGTCAAGTTTAGAGGTGATTTCCGCTCAATTTAAACTTGATTACAACGTGTTTTCTTTTCCATTTACTGACGATAAAGTGAAAAAATCCTTTTTTGATGCGATAGCAAATAAAATAGATTTAACCTTTGGAAGTGCTGGTTTAAAAGAAGATAGTGTTAAAACGAATCTTCAACGTATCCCTATGGAAACAAAATTTGATGCTGAAGTTCATATTAAAACCCAATATGTTGCTTATTTAATTAAACGATTGATTGGAAAATGGAAAATAAAACGAAAATGATTTACGATTTACGAATTACGATTGACCATTGACCATTGACCATTGACCATTGACCATTGACTATTGACCATTGACCATTGACTATTGACCATTGACCATTGACCATTGACTATTTGTTATTTAAAATTTACTGGACTTTCTTCTTTCACAAAATCCCTCAAGTATTCATATCTAGAAGTTAAATCACCGTTTTCGCATATAGTTGCTCGTTTAATTACATCTTCCTTATCATTGATTAAATGAGGTAGTACTTTATCAATAAATTCTCTACCAAAATCGGTCGAGGCATCTTTTGGCAATTCACAAGGTAAATTATCAACAGCCATAACTGTAATTGCATCAACATCATCAAAAGCAACTTCTTTTTCAGTGATAGGGTTATATCCATACAAAGGTTTATTAATGGTTGATGGGCGAAGGGTAGATGCAATTGGTCCGTTAATATCACAACTAATATCTCCTATAACTTTTATTTTAAAGTTGGGTAATTTGGCATCATTTCTTGAAAAAATAAAAGGAGCTTTGTTATCCCAAAAATGACCAGTTATATACATATCGGCTACCAGAGCAAATGGCAAAAAATTAGATTCAAATTCTTGAGGTCTTTCATAAAAATCTTTCTTAGAAAAAGGCTTTCCATCTTTACGTTTGTTGTAATCAAGAACAGATAATTGAGTGAAAACAGGTTTATCAAAATTTCTCTTCAAAAAATCGTCTGCACTTACATGTTGAATATTTAACTTAGTTAAAACTTCAATAATCCCACTAGATACTCTACCGTCACCCGTAATCAAAAGTTTAAAATTTGTTGGTAATGCAATATTGGAAAGTTCTTGTTCCATTTCATTTCTATCAGCACATAAATAGGCTCGTTTAAGTTCAAACAACTTAGTTCGTTTTCCAAAAGCATAAAAAGTATTGTAACATCCAACTATTCCAGCATATTTTCCAAAACCTATTAGTCTAACGCCTGATACATTGGTTAATGCTTCATAATCAACCATACGAATTTTTTTATTAATCATTTCAATTAATAAATTTCGATTATATACTTGTTTTTTAATTGTATGAGAGAAATATAAATAGGTTTTATTTGGAATTAAATCGTTAACAGGAACTTCTTTCACGCCCATAAGCACATCGCAATCAGTCAAATCATTGACCACCTCAACGCCTAAATTGGTAAATTCTTCATCTTTAAATCTTCTCACATTACTTGATTGAACGACCAATGAAATGGGTGGAAAATGTTCAATAATTTCTTTACATTGAGAGGGAGACAAAGGAACCCGTTCATCTGGTGGTGTTTTTCCTTCTTTTAAAATTCCAATCTTCATATTATACCATTTTACAAAGGTGCAAATGTAACTAAAATCTACCATAAAATATTAACGAATTAACAACAAGTTGAATCAAAATTAAGTAACTTTGTTAAAGTTCTTTGATAACATTTTGGGGTCGTTTTTGGTTTTGACAGCAAGATGAATGGATATGTAAGCATGTCGAGCATTGTGAGTTGGCTCGTAAATATCGGCTCTCGAATCGCTAACTGGCGAAAATAACTATGCAATGGCTGCGTAATCTCGACCAAGTCGGATTATACTTAATACTTACTCTTAGAGGGTAAGCACCATTAATCTCTCAACAGTTCTGTTCATTAATTGTTGTATTCGAGGTTTCAAAATTTTGAACTAGCTAAGTAAAACGCTTCGATTTACTGGCAAAACACAAGAAGCTTAAGTTTATAATTGGCTGTCTTTAGCCTGTTTTATACCTAACAATTAATTAAAGACTAAACATGAAGAAAGCGTATTGATTCCTTGTTTGGACGAGGGTTCGAATCCCTCCGACTCCACAGATAAAAAACCGATTATTTAATTATAATCGGTTTTTTTTTATACTTTTACTATTCTACAATTTAAATATTACTAAATTTATTTAACCATGAAAAGAAGCTACTTTCTAATTTTATCATTATTTATTACCGTTAATTTAGTTGCACAAATTACAATTAGTAACAATGATATGCCTTCGGCAAATGATATTTACCACATGAGTATTACCACTAATTTACAAGGAAATGACCCAGTATTGACGGGGACAAATTATTTATGGGATTATTCGCAATTACAAGCTAACATTCAACGGTCTGATACATTTGTTACTGTAACCTCAACACCTTTTGCTTATCAATTTTACTTCAATAACATTTTGCTTTATCCAACGCATAAGGCAAGTTACGCAATAAAAGGAAATGATATAAATTTTCAAGTGGTTTCAATGACTGATTTGTTTGATTTTTATAAAAACGCTACTTCTCAATATGCCAATGTTGGTTTTGGAGCTAACATTAATGGCGTTCCATCATCAACAAGAAGAATTCCTGTTGATGTTCAATATGTTTTCCCGCTCAACTACAACAATAATAATATTTCTTATTCTGAATTTTTAGTTTCCATACCAACAATTGGAGATTATGGTCAATCTCAAGAGCGTATTGACACTGTTGATGGCTGGGGAAGTGTGATTACTCCTTTAGGAACTTTCAATTGCTTAAGAGTAAAATCTATTTTAAACATTACGGATACGCTTTACACCTCTCAGTTTGGAATAGGATTAAGTTTTCCGAGACCTCAACAAATCGAATATAAATGGGTAGCTATTGGTTCTGGAGTTCCTGTATTGAAAATAACAACTGCTGTTGGAGGTTCTCAAATAGAATATCAGGACAATTTAATGGTAGGCATTAATGATAATATTTTGCCTATATATCATTTTAAGGCATTTCCTAATCCAGCAAAAGAATCAATTCTTATTGATTTTCAATCTCTAAAGAAAGAACAAATCACCATCAATTTAAAAGATATAAATGGTAAAATTGTTAAACAGATTTATAATGGGAATATTGAAAAAGGTAACAACCATATTTTTTTATCTCTATCTGAGTTTAGTAATGGTATTTACTTTTTAGAAATGAGAATTAATAATCACACAAAAACTGAAAAACTAATTATTGCTAGATGATAATGAAACTAAATAACCTAGTAGGCTAGATTTATTTAATTGAGTAATCAATTTATATTTTTTTCCATGAAAAAGATCAACCTTTTATTAATATTAACGGTAATGACCATTACTGGTAATGCACAAATAACCATAACTGACAATGATATGCCTATTGTTAATGATATTTATAAAATAAATATCACCTCTGATTTACAAGGAAATGACCCTGCTTTAACTGGAACTAATTATTTGTGGGACTATTCACAATTACAAGCTGAAACGCAAAGAGCTGATACTTTAGTTGTGGTTTCTTCCTTACCTATAATCTTTCAATATTTTTTTAACAACAGTTTTATATTCCCCAACCACAAGGCAGATTATGGTGTGAAGGGAAAATATAAATATTCAAATAGTAGCGATTACTGATGTATATAATTTTTATAAAAACTCCCCTACTCAATATGCCAATGTTGGATTCGCTGCCAATATAAATAACATTCCTACTCCAACAAGAAGATCACCTGTTGATGTAGAATATATTTTTCCATTAAATTATAACGACAACAACATTTCCAATTCTGAATTTTTAATTAGCATTCCTACTTATGGAGATTATGGACAATCGCAAGAACGAATAGACACAGTTGATGGCTGGGGTAGCATAATTACTCCTGCTGGTACTACCGAATGTTTACGAATAAAATCTATTCTTAATATTGTTGATACTTTTTATATAGCCTCATGGAATATTGGTTTTAGTGTTCCTCGACCTCCACAAATTGAATACAAATGGTTGGCTGAAAAATCAGGTGTACCTTTCCTAAAAATTACAAATACCCTAGGAATTTATCAAGTAGAATACCAAGATAGTTTACGGTATATAAGACCCGAAATACATTTTAATTTTAAACTATTTCCAAACCCTTCTCATGAATTGATTACATTAGAGTTTTACACTTCCATATCACGTAATGTAGATATCGTGTTTTATGATGTTAATGGTAAAAAAGCAAAACATGCTTACTCAGGAAAAAGTGTAAAAGGCAATAATACCATCCCCTTACCCTTTTCTGAATTAAAACTTAGCAAAGGAATTTATTTTGTAAATGTGTTAATTGAAGGTATGTTAGATAAAACACAAAAAATGATTATCATCGAATAGAAAGATATAGAATTATTTAGGAGCTATCCTTAGTAAATAAATTGCTAATGCTGCAAAAAGAATATTAGGTGTCCAAACTGCAATAAAAATAGATGCTCCAGAAGTTAAAGCAAAGGATGTGAAGATTTGCATAAATAAAATGTAAGCTGCACTAATTAACAAACCTACTCCAATGTGCATACCTATTCCTCCTCTTACTTTTCTGCTCGAAACAGATACCCCAATAATAGTAAGAATAAATGTTGCAAAGGGATAGGCCAAACGTGTTTGTCGTTCAACTAAATATGTTGATATTTTTTCAGAACCTTTGAATTGAGCTTCTTCAATAAATTCATTTAATTTAAATAAGTCCATCGTTTGAACAAAACTGTTTCTACGTTTGAATTCATCTGGTTTTAAATTAATTACAGTATCTTTTCGCAAACCCGATGTAACAATTTCATCTAACCCCTTTATGTGTCTTTCATAATAGTTATTAATAGTCCATTTCTGAGAAATGCTATCCCAAATAACATTATCTGCAAGTAATTTATAATTAAGCTCGCCATTATCGTCAAAGTTTTCGATTGAAAAATTCATTCCTACATTCATTTCAGCATTAAAACTTGCCATATAAATATAAGTTGTTTTACTAATTTGCATGTGAATATCTCTATCAAAATTTCTAAACGTATTTCTATAATAAATTTCTTCGAAAGCCAACCGCTTCTTATTGGAATCGGGAATTAAAAAATTATTCAAATAAAATGTGAAAATGGTTAGTATTATGGATGCGATAAAATAAGGACGGAGTAATCTGTTAAAACTAATTCCACTGGATAGAATGGCAATAATTTCAGAATTACTTGCCATTTTTGAAGTAAAAAATATTACTGAGATGAAAATAAATAATGGGCTTAATTGATTTACTAAATAAGGCACGTAGTTAATATAATAATCAAATAAAATACCAGAAACGGGTGCTTTTTTCTCAATGAAATCCTGAAGTTTTTCAGATAAATCAAAGATTATAATAACGGGTATTATAAGAAGGATAGTAAAAAAAAAGGTTCCTAAAAATTTTTTTATGATATAGTAGTCTAATTTTTTCAAAAGCTCAAAATTATTTTTCTTAATTTTTATTAAAGTCTAGCAGCTAATTGCTTCACCATTTTATTTTTCCACGTTGTAAAATCACCTAACAAAATGTGTTCACGAGCTTCGTTTACTAACCAAAGATAAAAACTTAAATTGTGTAAGGTAGCAATTTGTGCTCCCAAAATTTCTTTCGATATAATTAAATGACGAAGATAGGCTTTAGAATAAAAGCTATCAACATGGCTTGTTCCTTCAGCATCAAGAGGTGAAAAGTCTGCTTCCCATTTTTTATTTTTGATATTGATGAAACCATTTTTAGTGAATAACATCCCATTTCTAGCATTTCGTGTAGGCATAACGCAATCAAACATATCTATTCCTAATGCAATGTTTTCCAATAAATTAATTGGAGTACCAACGCCCATCAAATAACGAGGTTTATCTTCTGGGAGAATAGCAGTTACGATATCACACATCTCATACATTTCATCATCAGGTTCTCCAACGGAAAGACCACCAATAGCGTTGCCCTCTCTTTCAAAAGAAGCAATTTTTTCTGCAGATTGTTTTCTTAAATCCTTATACACACTTCCCTGAACAATAGGAAATAATGCTTGATTGTATCCATAATGAGGCTCCGTTTCATCAAACCGTTCACAACATCGTTTTAGCCATCTATGTGTAAGATGCATAGAATTTTTAGCATATTTATAATCACAAGGATAAGGGGTGCACTCGTCAAAAGCCATAATGATATCAGCACCAATGGTTCGCTGAATGTCCATTACATTTTCTGGAGTAAACAAATGCTTTGAACCATCAATATGTGAAGCAAATGTTGCCCCTTCTTCTTTTATTTTTCTACGAGCCGAAAGTGAATAAACTTGATATCCTCCACTATCAGTAAGAATAGGTTTATCCCAATTCATAAACTGATGCAACCCTCCTGCTTGTTGAATTATTTCTAACTTTGGTCTTAAATATAAATGATAGGTATTTCCTAAAATAATTTGTGCTTTTGTGTCTGAATTTAGTTCGTGTTGATGCACTCCTTTTACTGTTCCGGCTGTTCCTACAGGCATAAAAATAGGTGTTTTAATTACGCCATGTTCGGTTATAATTTCTCCTGCTCTTGCTTTTGATTGTAAATCTTTTTTTTCTAATTTGAATTTCATCTGTTTCCTACTTTATTAACTATCTTTAGCTAAAAACTTCGCCAAAGATAATTATTTAGAATGGAGATACATCTTACTTTTGAAATTTGCGAATAAAATATGGAAGAACTTATTAATAACAATTTTTCGTTTATACCCCCCTCATCATTATGGGATTACTTAGTTCTATGTTATGTAGTTGCTTTTATTACTCAACTTTTCATTATTTTCTTTTTCTTTTCCCGCATTGCTTTCTACAAATCAATACAATCCATTCAGAAAGAGCAAACACCCATTTCAATAATCGTTTGTGCTAAAAATGAAAGAGAAAATTTACTAAACTTCTTGCCATTAGTATTAAAACAAAATTATCCTGAATTTGAGGTGATTGTTGTCAATGACAGCTCTGTTGACGATACGCAAGATGTGTTGAAAGCATTTACCTTACAACACAAAAATTTAAAAATTGTAACCGTACCTGATAGCGATCGTTTTTATGGTAATAAAAAATTTGCCCTTACATTGGGGATGAAAGCCGCAAAATATCCTTTGGTTTTACTTACAGATGCAGATTGCAAACCTGCATCATTGAATTGGTTAGCCAAAATGAGTTGCTATGCTGAAAACAAAAAAATTATGTTGGGTGTTGGAAATTATGAAAAACAACCTGGATTATTAAATATGCTCATACGTTTTGAAACTTTTTTTACGGCAATGCATTATCTTTCTTTTGCTCAAGTAAAAATTCCATACATGGGAGTTGGCAGAAATTTGGCTTATCATTCAGATTTATTTTTTAATAACAAAGGATTTTCATCACATTTACATATACTTTCGGGCGATGATGATTTATTTATAAACGAAGTAGCTACAAACCAAAACACACAAATTTGCATAGACGAAGAAGCCCATACGATTTCTGTTCCAAAAACCACCTACAAAAGTTGGATTCGTCAAAAAAGAAGGCATTTTTTAAGTGGTTCTCACTATAAAATTCAACACCAAGCCCTACTCGGAAGCATTATTTTTTCTCAAACTATTTTTATAGGATTATTTTTTATTTTGCTTTTTCATCCTCCTACTATCTATCTAATTATTAGCCTTTTTCTTATACGACTTATCACTCAACTTATTATTTTTAGGCTATCTGCAAAAAAAATTGGTAGTTTAGACTTGATATTATTTTCACCACTTTTTGAAATCTTTTTTATTTTATTTAATCCTTTTTTAGTAATTTCAACATTTATAATTAAAAAAATAAAATGGAACTAGGCAATCATTTATCTCCAAAAGCACTGATTGATTTTGAATTAGTACTAAGAGCAAGAGATTTTCAAGATGAAAAAGCATATGCAGAATTGTTATATAAATACAAAGACTCCATTTTTTTTATGATGCTGAAAATGGTGAAAAATCAAGATGACGCTGATGATTTAACCATTGAAGCTTTTGGAAAAGCGTTTAATCGTTTGCATCAATATACGCCTGATTTTGCGTTCAGCACATGGCTTTTTAGAATTGCCACCAACAACTGCATTGATTTTATCCGAAAAAAAAAGATGATTACTTTTTCTATAGACAAAGGTTTTGAAGATGATGAAGGCAATCAATCTAATTTTGATATCAAAGAATCTAGCCTCGACCCTGAGGAGCGTATTATTAGAAAACAAAAAATCAGAATAATGCGAGAAATTGTTGACCAACTTAAACCTCGTTACAAAGAATTGATTGTATTACGTTATTTTAGAGAACTCTCCTATGAGGAAATTGCCGAAACTACTGAACTTCCCTTAGGAACAGTTAAAGCTCAACTTTTTAGAGCTAGAGATATGCTGTATAAATTATTGCTTACTAAAAAAGGCAGGTTTTAAAACATACCTCTGCTATTTCTTTCTCCAGTCGCTCGGCTGTGCCGAGTGATTAATATTACTGTTGTTTTTAACAACATCACCATTCATCAACTTTAAAATTACTTTCAGGATTTGCACTACTAAACGTATAACTTTCGGCATTGGTTACACACCCATTTTTAACTGGATTATTGTGGATATATTCTACCTTTTGGTCGAAGATTTCATTATTATACAATTCCGTTGGATGACTAGTTTTTTGCCAAAACTGATACGTTTTATTTTGTCTGCTATATTTTGCATGATATTTAAAAAGGTGTAACAACCAATCTTTTCTACTTTCTTGAGGATTTGTTTCAATTTCGTTGATAATTTTCTTAGCTGTAAAACTTTTAAAATCTCTAATTACCTCATTTAATTTCCCATCTTGTTGTCTTGCAATCAAATGAATATGATTACTCATAATTACAAAGGCAAATACTTCAAGTTGTTTATTTTTCCTACAAAATTCCAAACTTTCAAGAATAATTTCGCAATACCGATGTCTTGTAAATACATCAATCCACCCAACAACTGTAAAAGTTATAAAATAAGGATATTCAGTATTTGCTTTTCTTTTTTCCGACATAGCACTACCAAAGGTAGTAAAAATATTACTCACTCGGCACAGCCGAGCGAGTGGGTAGAGTATCTATTTCCTTCCTATCCTCAACAAATATAATAATTAATTTAATTTAGGAGAGTTAGCATTAAAATAATCAAAAACCACTTTCGCTCTTTTGTTGCTAATGACTTGTTCTAGCTCTTGCAAAGAGGCTTTTTTAATGTTGGCTACTGATTTGAATTTCCACAACAATTGCTGGGCTGTTTTGTAACCAATACTTTCTATTTCAGCTAATTCTGATTTTATGGCTGCTTTAGAGCGTTTGTTGCGGTGGTGGGTTATTCCAAAGCGGTGGGCTTCATCTCTTAAATACTGTATCAGCTTCAAAGATTCCGAAGTTTTGTTTAAATACAACGGCACCGAATCATTAGGAAAATAAATTTCTTCCAACCGTTTCGCTATTCCTATTATGGTAATTTCCCCTCGTAAACCTAACTCTTCCAAACTCTTGAGTGCTGCATTTAACTGCCCCTTCCCGCCATCAATAACTATGAGTTGTGGTAAAGATTGCTTGTCTTCCATCAATCGTTTATACCTTCTGTAAACCACTTCTGTCATAGAGGCAAAATCATCTGGTCCTTCCACTGTTTTTATATTAAAATGTCGGTAATCTTTTTTACTCGGTTTGGCATCTTTAAACACCACACAAGCTGCTACAGGATTTGTTCCTTGTATATTAGAATTATCAAAACACTCTATATGAATAGGCTTTTCCTTCATCCTCAAATCCTTTTGCAGTTTTTCTAAAATTCTATCAGCATGCTTGGTTGGATTTACGTTGGCTTGCTGTTTTTTTCTTTCTAAACGATAATATTTAGCATTACGTTCAGATAGTTCCAATAATTGTTTTTTGTCACCTCGCTGAGGAACGGTAAATTTTATGTTATCGTCCTCTAAATCAGGTTTAAAAGGCACTATTACTTCTTTAGACTGACTATCAAAACGCAACCTCAACTCAGCTATTCCTATTTGCAACAATTCATCATCAGTTTCATCTAATTTCTTTTTTAATTCGATGGTATGTCCCTGAATAATTGCTCCATTAATTACTTTTAGATAATTGACAAAGCCATAGTTGTCGTCCGAAACAATAGAAAAAACATCCACATCATGAATGGTAGGACTCACTACCACCGATTTGCTTTGATAATGCTCTAAAATTTGTATTTTATCTTTGATAAGTTGTGCTTTTTCAAACTCCAATTTTTGTGAATAAGATTTCATCAATGGTTTTAGAAATTTTGTCACACTATTGATATTTCCTTTAATAATTGCCTTAATTTCTTCTATGGTTTGATTGTATTCCTCTTCTTCTTGTTTGTTGACACACGGGGCTTTACAATTACCTATATGATATTCCAAACACACCTTAAACTTATCGTTAGCTATGTTTTCTTGTGATAAATTATAATTACAATTTCTTAGTGGATACAAACTCCGAATCAATTCCAAAATAGTATTCATCATACGCACAGAAGCATAAGGTCCAAAATAGGTAGAACCATCTTTCACCACATTTCGGGTTGAAAATACTCGGGGAAAGCGTTCATTTTTGATACAAATCCAAGGATAAGTCTTATCATCCTTGAGCATAATGTTGTATTTAGGCTGGTATTTTTTTATGAGGTTGTTCTCCAACAACAATGCTTCTATTTCTGAACCTACTACTATGGTTTTGATATCCGCAATTTGTCTAACTAAAATTGCAGTTTTTCCGTTTTCGTGCTGTTTATTAAAATAAGAAGCCACTCTATTTTTTAAATTTTTGGCCTTTCCTACATAAATTATCACTCCATCACTATTAAAATATTGATAAACACCTGGTTTTTTGGGAAGGTTTTTAAGTTTTTCGATGAACATATTTTGAAACATAAGGAGAATTCAAAGTTAACTAAATTTATAAGTCAGTTTTAAATTAAGTGTAATTTGCAACCATATTAAGTAAATTTACGTATTGCAAATAGGTAAATTTACTTTTATAAATATTATTTAACATAAACTACCTAAATACAAATGGTTAGACTTATTATATTTACTTTAATTTATTTTCAATTTTCCTTTATTAATGCCACATGTGTTAGTGTGTCTTCTGATAATTGGGGAAATCCTTTTACATGATTTTGTAATGGTTCGCCATCTGTTCCTAGTTGTGGGGATACTATTTTTATCAGTGCTGGGCATACTGTAAGCATTGTAGCTCAACAAGATTATTCTGGATGTGGTAGTCCCATGTATATTTATATTGATGGTACATTAGACTTCCCTAACAATGGACCTAAATTAAAACTTCCAGATAATTCTTACATTCAAATAAATTCAGGGGGACAAATAACCGCTTCAGGTGGTGGTGGTGGAAATAGTAATAATATTTCTATAGGTGGTACTACTGTATGGAAAGCATCAGATGGTACTCAAACTGGACCTCTTAATTTTGGTGCAGCCCCTTTGCCAATCACTTTAGTTTCATTTGAAGCTGTTGTGAAAGACAATACTGTTCAACTTACATGGATTACATCCTCAGAAATTAATAATGATTTTTTCACTATGGAAAGAAGTTTTGATGCTAAAAATTGGGAAGAGCTATTAATTGTTAATGGTGCTGGAAATAGTAACCAATTTCTGTCTTACATGGAAACCGATTTTAATCCGTTGGAAGGAATTTCCTACTACCGTTTTAAAACAAACCGATTTTGATGGACAGTTTGAATATTTTAATGTAGTACCTGTGCGGTTTACAAAAAACCATACGTTTGAATTTTCGTTATATCCCAATCCTGTATTGCAAAATGAGACACTAAATGTAACTACTTCTTTTGCTGCAGATGAAGAAATTTTGGTAGTAGTAAGAGATTTACAAGGAGAAGAATTTTATTCAAAAGCGTTTATAACCATTGAAAATCAAGAATTTATTGGTGTACCTATTGATGAATCTATTCCTAAAGGGATTTATATCATTGTGGCTAGTTCTGAAAACAGCATTTACAGTAAAAAGCTGATTATAAAATAATTACTTTATAATAACCTCTGTTGCACCTGTGTGGTATTCTCTATAATTAGCATCACAATAAGAAAGTTCGTAGGTATTACTCACTAAATTTCTTAATTCAGTTTTAAGAACTCCAGTTCCTTTTCCATGAATGAATATGATGCGAGAAATTTTTTCATTTTGGGCTGCTTCTATGCATTTTTTTACATGCTGAAGTTGCGTATATAATTTTTGCCAATCTTCTAATCGAGTTGGAAATTCAACCAATTCTTCTAAGTGCAAATCAACTTCAATGGTATTTTCATACTTGAATTTATTACTTTTTTTATATTTTTCCAATAAGGTTGATTTTGATAAAAATGATTTTTTTCTTAAATCATCTTCATCCGTAAAAGAAGGTTTATCAAAGGTGTAAACAGCATGCTCATTTTCATTAATTACAACAACATCAGTCAGAGCAACTTGTTGGATAAACCCATGACTATCATGAACCTCAACAACTTTGTCAGAAATTATTTTAGTAATAACTCCAGAGAGAGCTTCGTTTATAAATTTCACTTTATTGCCTAATTTAGCTTGCATAATTTTAATCTTTAAATAACCACAGAGGCTCAGAGGACACAGAGAACCTCCTAACTTTAGGCACTTCTAAGTATTAACCCAGAAAATTCATGAATTTTCTACGATATAAGTAATACCAACAAATTTAGCTATTTTCAATAACCCAAATTTGGGTATTACTAAATCGGGATTAACCGCTTTGCTTCCCACAGCCCT
>Ga0100381_1002947_pt1 | contig 14928 bp, 8 predicted proteins | sample CryGeymeta201505_FD_80416 | JGI IMG/M metagenome (GOLD analysis project Ga0100381, IMG submission 80416) | Groundwater microbial communities from Crystal Geyser aquifers in Utah, USA - Crystal Geyser metaG 2015-05 | ecosystem: Environmental > Aquatic > Deep subsurface > Groundwater | place: USA...
AGCAATATCATTCGGTTTATCAATTAGTCGCATCTTTAAAGCAGGAAATTGTGGTTTTGATAATGGACTACCTAATTCCAAAATTTTCTTTTCATTAAAGAAAGGTCGTGTTGGTAAAAGATATTTATTATCATCATGTCCATTTTCTTCAAAATAAATTGCATTAGCAATTTTTCCCAAAATAAATGGACTCCTTATAATGATCTTACTAGATGAGGTTCCAAAATCGAATCCTATAACTATATCATTAAATTCATCGCTTTTAACATCTTTGAATTGAGTAAAATAATAATTCATTTTTTAACCTCTCTAATTATTTTAAAAAATATTTATAACACCAATACATATATCTTGTGTAGTAATTTTTAATCCTCTCTTAGATTCAATTTCAATTCTCCTACGATCTATACTATTTTCAAGTAGCTTAACCCGTTGTTCTGTAGCTTTTGCAAGAGGAATGCGGTTTGCTGCATAATGCTTTTTAATAACCTCTTGAAACATCTGTTTTTGAGATTTCAGATGCAGATTCAATGTCTTAAGTTGTATAGATGCTCTGTCCTCATTTTGATTACGCAAATTAATTTGAAACTCTCTGTAAGCATGTTCGGACTCTGTTAAACATAGATTATTAATGATTTCTCCTGTTTGTTTAACATCTAAAGTCGTTCTTGATTCAGGCCAGTCCTTTCCATAATTCAAAGCAGTTGTAACTAACAACTCAGCTTTTTCTTGGGACAATAATATATTTTCCTTTACGGATGCAGCAGCATAAAATAATCTCTCAATGTCTTGTAAACCTTGAGCAGTCCATTTTTGTACTGTAAATACATATAACCCCGGTGAAAAAGAATCCTCGCCATCTTTTTTAAATAACTTTATAGCAACCGATGGATGATAAAATTCTTTTTCCTTGTTTATACTGTCGTTTACAAATCTTACTAGTGGATGTACTTGATTAATTATTTCAACATTTTCCCGCAGGTCTATAATTACTTTGTTTTCGAATCGACATTTAACAGGTCTTGGATCATTTCTTATTAACCTTGTACTTTTATGCAAATCCTTTTTCCTGATGAATGATTCAACAGCATTTTTTGCTTCATTAGTAAGTAAAATATTATACTCATTACCTTCAACAGATATTTGTTTAAACTCACAGCCTGGATAATAATAATTAAAGAACTCTACTATATATAATCTTATATCATTACCGCTTACCCACCGATGTAATTCTCTTGCAGCTTTAACTTGATTTAGAATATAGTCACCATATCTTACTAAATGAGCAGCTTCATTTTCTAATTTTTCTTCCTGCTGCTTTTTATTTTCTAAAGCAATCGCCGTCTGTTCAATTTTTTCAATCTCTTGTTCTGGTGTAAGTTCGTCACGTAGTAAATCAATGCTCAACTTTCTGATAGCGTCGCCTAAAATTGGTTCTAAACCCCCTATAGATTCTTCAAAAATTTTAATCCGGTCATAAAGCCTTTCATAAATTCTTGAATCAATTGTATCCTCATAAAACAAATTCCAGATTAATATTTTTTTAGCTTTTTGTCCTATTCTATCAATCCTTCCAATTCTTTGTTCCACCCGCATAGGGTTCCATGGTAAATCATAATTGACTAATACGCTAGCAAATTGTAAATCTATACCCTCACTTCCCACTTCTGAAGATAATAAAATATTAGGACCTTCCTCTTTGGAAAAGGTTTCAAGAATTTCATCCTTATCTTGTTCTATTCCTCCTTTTAAAACAATGCTTCGTATACCATCTTGGCTTAATCGTTCATGTAAATAATCAAGCGTTGCACGGAAGTATGAAAATACAACTACCTTAGTTTTAGAATTTAATTGAATATATTCATTAACTATTATTTCTCGAAATCGATTGTACTTAGAATCATTTTTCCACAAGTCTTCTAAACTTGTAATTTCATTTGCAATGCGGATTAATTCGGTTACAATAAATCCTTTTGATTCTTTCTCAATATTTACTTCCTCCCCAATGTCTTCAAAAATATCAATGGTTGTATTTTTTCCCCTATTCTGCCAATCTCGTAATGCTGCCGGCATAGAGCTGGACATTTGACGCTGAGGAGTCATAAGTAAAAATCCTTCGTGCTTCAAATGTTTCTGACATAATATGCGTATTGTCTGCGTGACCTTGTTATAAAACTCTCTTTCAGTTTCAGATAATGGAATATATTCCGGGTTTGCTTCTCTTCGGACATGTTGTTCTGAAACATCTCTTCGTCTAGTTCTATTAATAACGTGCCCGGCCAAATTAATCGTCTCTAATTTATATGCTATTTCTAATTTTTTAGTAACATTTTGTATTTCTTTCTCGCTAGGTGGATTTTCAATTAAATATGTTAATTGTTTGCTGTCAGATAGTAATGGATGTGATTTAGCTACTTGTAAAATTTTAATAAAATCGTTCGCATTCACTTTCTTGCTTAAAATAAAATCTCTGGCTTTAACTAAAGGAGCATTTGCTCTCAGTATTTCATCAAAAATCTTTGGTTGATTAAAAGTTGCCTCATCCACAATATTAAGAAGTTGATAAAGGTCCTGACTTCTAAGATGAATTGGTGTTGCCGACAGTAAAACTATATTATCAGAAATGTTTCGAAGTAATTGACCTAAGATGGAAGTCTTCTTACGTTTCTTTGGATCTGGATTTCTTAAATAGTGAGCTTCATCTATAATTAATAAATCAACTAATGGCGTTGTGTATTCATTTCGCTGTAAAAATTTTGCAAGTTGATTTTGAATTCTTCGATCATTAATACTTTCTTGATCCCATCCTTTAATTGGTCGTAGTCCCTGCATACTCGCAATCATAGCATATTGATAATTTGAACCTTCAATAGTAGCCTGTTTCAAAACTTCCAGAGTTTCTCTTGCATCCGTTATTTTTGCATCAACACCAAATCGATTAGCCAGTTCTCTTTTCCATTTAATTCGTAAGAAAGCGGGACAAAGAATCAGCAATCTCCTATAATCATAACGGCTTCGAAGTTCAGTCCATAACAAACCAGCTTCTATTGTTTTTCCTAATCCAACTTCATCGGCAATTAATATTCCTTTGGTTGCTGAGTTCAGAAATTTTATTATAGGTTTAAACTGATATGCCAGAAAATCAGTGTTAGTTGTTTCCATACTATAAAGTAGGTTTGCCAAATGTCCACTTAACCTTACATGTGTCAAGGTACGTCGTAAGTCAATAGCCCTTCCAAGCTTTCCTTCATTATAAAGATCAAGAGGATCTTCAGCACTCTCTGGAATATTATCAAGTTGATCTTCAGGCACATATTGAGCCATATCCGGAAATTGTATTTGCCAGTATTTTAATCCTTCACGGTCTCTTGATTTTCCGGTAATAACCCCTATTCTTCCAGGGTCGCCTTTTAGTCTAATTCTTGTTCCTGATTTCATACGATTTAAAAATAATTATAATCCACATTGATGAAAAGAATGTCATTATTTCTTAAAATTATTAGCAATTAAGCAATAAGCTTTTTCATAAACTCTCTAGCAGTCATAAGTTCTGCTTTAAAGATAGCATCTTTAATTTCTTTCGTTCTGCTTGCAACAAATAATTGAGAAGATAATCCTTCAAATTTATTTTCCAAATCTTCCATCGTCATCGGCTCTCTCGGATCGCCTTTCGGATATTCGAGATATTCGGAAAACTCTTTTCCATTTTTTGTCCGCACTACGACCTTTGACGGCTGCTTTGCAGGGAACATCTTCTCAAATTCTTCCGAAGCAACGCCTTTAATTTTATCAATCACTTCCCATATTCTGGGATCTTTTAATTTTTCCTCAGAGAATGAAGCAGTAGTTATTTTATGATCGACCAACGCAGCGGCGATACAATATGGAAGCGAATGATCTGCTGTTTCTCTCGATTCGGGACGATACTTATGCGGATCAAACAAAATATCGCAGGCACGCGCAATTGTTGTAACCGTTACCTGTTCAATTTGATCATAACTTATTTTATTTTCGGTAACAACTTTTAGAGCAGCGCTTATGTGTGTGTGAGTCAACGCCTCTGTAGGAAAGGCTTTCATCGAACACTCAAGAATTTTAAAACTCTTTCCAAGATTGCCAATAAGTTTAGATAAATCCCATTCCCATTCAGCAATAGATTCTCTTCCCTGCATAGGCGCCGGGCTAACTTGCTGCGTTTTTACATCCCAACCGAAGAAGCAATCCATAAAACCTTCTTTCCCTTCAAATATTGCTTCTGTGCCGGTATATCCTTTTTGTGCCATCAACGCTGCAAACACACCAGCCTGCACAGCCATCGGGTCAACCGTGTTTTTCATCATCGTAAGTTTGCCCGCAGTAGGGCAGCCGATTGTGTGATTATGACTTCCGGAAATACCAATTGCATTTACCATCTGGTCAACAGTTAAATTTAATATTTTACCGGCGGCGATCGGAGATACAAACTGGGTTAAAGTTGCGTGATGCCATTTGCGTTCGCGTACGCCCGGCACTGCAAACTCGCATAAACGTTGTTCAAATTCGTATGCAAGCACTATCGCAACTATTACATCTTCCATTGAAGCACCAACCATTTCAGCAACAGAAAGCGCGGCAGGGATAATATCAGATGGATGGGATGGATCTTCTTTCCAATAAATGTCATTAAAATCGAGCGCTCGAATCATCAGTGAATTTATAAGTGTTGCATTAACTGCCGGAATCTTATCGCCGAAACCAAACAATGTTGCTTCTTTTTTACCCCCCATATTAGTGTAAATATCACGGAGAATGTTAACATCTTTTGTATGATATCCGCCGAAGGCGCACCCAACCGAATCATACAAGTATCTTTTCACTTCATGAACAACTTCGATCGGTAAATCGGAATATTTTAGATTAACTGCAAATTCAGAAATTTGTCTTGATATTGATTTTTTCATAAAAGTATTGCCTATTTAAATTTTATTTTATTGAAGATAATGATTAACGCGATAGAAAATATAGAATTAATTTTCACAAATTCTTCTTCACCCAGCTTTCCAATCCTTCAACCACAATTAATTCCTGCGCAGCTTCGCCTACCGGGTCAATTTTATATTTTTCATTTTCAAAAATAATAAAGGAATTAGCAAAGTTTATTAAAATATTTTTCCCTGTTTTAACTGTTAATTTATATTTGCCATATTTTTCTTTTAGTTTGATGATGAGTTTAGGGCATTCAATTGTGAGATAACCGTTGTTCAATGCATTTCGTTTGAACGTCTCACTAAATGACCCTGCGATAACTAAGCGGATACCTCTATATTTTAATGCTGTGGCGGCTTGTTCGCGCGAACTTCCGGTTCCAAAATTAAAACCGCCTGCAAGTATGTCGCCTTCTTTAACGAGATTGGTAAATTCAATGTCGTAGTTTTCCATCACAACTTCCGCCTGTTGTGCTGGCGTAAAATCATCAATGTATGTGTATTTGCCCGGATAAATTCCATCAGTGTTTAAATTGTCATGGTAGCAGAAGATTAATTCACCTTCCATTTTCTCCGGAAAGCCATCGATAATTTTTACTTTTACTTCAAAGGTTTTAATCTTTTCATTTGTTTTTATTTCATGAATAACTTTAGAATCTTTAATATTAAAAGGTGACTTAATTTTACCTTCAATAGCTGAAGCCGCAACAACAGCAGGGGAAGCAAGATATGCGGACGCTTCACGCGAACCCATTCTTCCTTTAAAATTTCTATTTGTCGCAGAAATGCCGACTTCGCCATCTTCGAGCAATCCAGTTCCAAGACCAATACATGGTCCGCAGCCGGGTGGTAGGGGAATTGCTCCGGCTTCTAATAATGTTTGCCAGTCTCCCCGTTTTTCAGATTCAGCCTGCACCTCACTTGAAGCGGCTGCAATATAAAACTCAACACCATCGGCAACTTTATTACCTTTAACAATCTTAGCTGCTTCAGCGATGTCATCAACACGGCTGTTAACGCATGAGACAAGATATGCTTTATTAATTTTTATATCGATTAATTGTGAAACCGGATTTATAATTTTAACCGTGTTTGGTCCCGAAACAAATGGCTGAATAGATGATAAATCAATCGTTAACTCTTTAACATAAAAAGCATCCTCGTCAGCCCTGGAAATATTTGCGGTAAGTTTTTTAATTGTATCTTCATTAATTCTTGGGTGTTTACCATTTCTATCCTTGTCTGATGGTACGCCTTCGAGTCCGCGTTTAATGATAAATTTATCTCTCGCTTTAAGCCAGTTAATTGTTATTTCATCAATCGGAAAAACTCCGGCAAGCGCGCCCCATTCGGTTGTCATGTTTGCGATAGTAAGTCTTTCATCAACAGAAAGATGATTGATGCCGTCTCCGCTAAATTCAATTGCATGGTTTAAAACTTCATCGTTATTAAAAATTCCACAGAGCGCTATTATCACATCTTTGCCGGTAACGCCGGTTTGAAGCTCACCATTCAAGACAACTTTTGCAATTGGCGGAACCTGCCACCATGTTCGCCCTGTTGCCCAAATAGCTGCGGCATCTGTACGCACTATCGGAGTGCCGAGACAACCGAGGCCGCCATACATGTTCGAATGACTGTCGGAAGCAACTGCCATTGTACCTGGGAAAGCATAACCCTCTTCACACATTATTTGATGCCCGATACCGCGTCCTGCCGGATAAAAATCGGCGCCCATTGATTTTGAGAAAGCCTCAATCTTTTGATATTTCTCAATATTTTTTTCACTTTTATCCTGGACGTTATGATCGAGAGTATGAACAACCTGCCGCGGATTTGCAAGCTTAGCTGCACCAATACTTTTGAATTTCGAAATAACAGCGCCGGTGTTATCGTGCGTCATCACATAAGCGGGACGGATGGATAGATAGTCTCCAGCGTGAACTTCTTGAGAAGCATCTAAACCAACGGCATACTTTTGCGCGATTTTTTCTATTAGTGTTTGGGGCATAATAATTCCTTAGTTTTTTAGAGAGTCAAACGTCAGTGGTTATAGAATTTCTTGATCGAAATATGAAGTGTGACAGTTTCACGAATAATCCATATAACTCCTCATCAAATTCTTGTATTAAATATTTTTCTAATTATCCTAATTCTCGTTCTATTTCAAATTACTTATCGAGTTCGACTCATCATTTCCTAAACACTTATCTTCGTTTAATGCATCGAAGCAAACTGAAAGAAGATAAATGTAAAAAAAGAAACTGTTTGCTCATCAATTAAGCTTTCAATAAACATTTAGCATCTTTTATCACGGATTTTGATTTTTAATGAATTACGCTTTAAACGGCTCAAAGCTAACAAAATCTGCATGGTGAATAATAATAGCTTCGACGCTCCGTGTTCCTAAGTCTCCTTCTTTTGAGTGGTAAGCGATACAATGCAAAACTTCCGATGGAAGATTGAAACGATCAGCAATAGCTACACCGCTGAAAGGGTGGCGTAGAAGTTTTCCCGCTTTACTTACCGTTAACTTACCGTCAACTTTATCATATTCGAATAATTTTCCAATGTCAATTAAGATTGCGCCTGCAATTAAAATATCCATATCAATTTGAATTTCATCACCAAAATTTTCTTTCATCCTTTTTGCAATATCAACAGACAACTGAACTGCCGTTCGCTTATGGTTCATAAAAGTAATGTTACAGTCTTTAAGCAGCAAAGAAAATGGCATAGTTTGTAAATCTTCAATCGTAAGCACACTGTTTTCTATTGCGTAAATCCAGGCTTTGAGAACTTTTTCGCGAAGACTGCTATTTTCAATCAAGTTGATTTCAGGCCAAATTTCTAAAACTTTTTCATTCATTATTTTACTGTTTCGATTATTTAATTTTTATTAAGTGCAAATTATAATTGTAACTGGCAGAAAAAAGTCAAACTATATCTTTGGCTTGACATTTAGTGATTTAATGGAATTATAACTTCGCAATTATCGCATCGGTCATTTCTTGAGTCGTGCATGCGCCTTTGGAGAAGACATCCGCGCCGCCTCTTAATTTCATCATATCGTAAGTACGAACCTTTCCTTCTTCAACAACATCAGCTATCGCGATTCTTACTTTATCGGCTTTCTCTTTCTCACCAATATGGTCAAGCATCATGCACGCGCTTAAAATCATCGCAATCGGATTAACGATTGAAGGATTTAACATTTGATATTTTGGCGCCGATCCGTGAGTTGGCTCAAAGACTGATACTTCTTTACCGATATTAGCGCTGCAGGCAAAACCAAGTCCGCCAATAAGCCCGGCAAATCCGTCGCTTATAATGTCTCCAAACATATTTTCAGCTACTATAATACCGTAATCCTCAGGATTCTTAGTAAGCCACATCATCTGTGCATCAATGTTTGTATCTAATAACTTAATGTCGGGATATTCTTTTGCAGTTTGACGGGCAATTTTCAAATACATTCCGGATGTTTCTCGAAGTACGTTTGGCTTTTCACAGACGGTAACATTTTTATATCCGAATTCTTTTGCGAATTCAAAAGCTGCTTTGAAAATTCTTTCTGTTGCTTTTTTAGTAACAATACGTGTTGAGATAGCAAGTTCTTCAGAGGGTGTATCTGCAAATATTTTCATTTTGGGATGTGTTTCTAATGCTTCACGCACGTTTTTCGGAGGATTTGTCCACTCAACACCGCCGTACATTCCTTCCGTGTTTTGACGGAAAATAACTGTGTTAACTATTGGTTCTGTAAAACCGCCCCTGCTATCTTTTCGAATAAAATTTAGAGGATTACCTTTGAACGACCGGCAAGGTCTTATGCAAATATCAAGATTAAAATGCTGACGTAATCCTACGATTGGCGAAAAATAAACGTATCCTTTGTTTTGAAGTTCGGATGCAAGTTCGCGCACTGCATCATCTTTTGGCTTACTTGTAATTGCGCCGAATAATCCAATTTTATGTTCTTGAAGTAAATCAATTGTTCTTTTTGGGAGCGCATTTCCTTCACTGCACCAAAAATCCCAGCCAATATCTGCATTTATATATTCAGCTTTAAATCCTGTAGCGTTAAGTACTCTAATTGCTTCCGGGAGAACTGTTTTTCCAATACCGTCGCCCGGCATAGATACTATTTTTCTTATCATAATAAATTCCCAAATTCTTTAAAAAATTACGATTCAAAATTAGAGATAATAAGATATGCAAGCAAGAAATAAAGGCGTAATTGAACTTATGGGCATCACTAATCCGTTAGTTAACGGACAAAATCAATTGTCATTGCGTCCCGCTTTGCGGCATTGGGAGCGAAGCAATCTTAAAATTCTACACTGGGATTGCTTCATTCGAGGACTCATTCGCAATGACACTTAGTTTTTAGAGATGCCCTTATTATAAGGAGTTTCGCCTCTTAAAAATTTGGCGGGATCCGTTAGCTAACCGATTATTCCCGGTTTTCATTAGGCTTAAAGCAAGAGTTAAAATCTTTACTTGCGATTATTTAAAAACTTTTGAATACTTTACGATAATATTATTAAATTCACTACCGGAAGTTTATTTTTTTTAATTAATGAGTCTGCTGGAAATAATTTGACGAATCAATTTAATAATAATCAAGGTTTGTTTTACCGTGAAAAATTAGAAGCGCTTAAATCAACTTTTACTGATTTAAATGTTGCCGGTATAGGAGCAGAGCAGTTCACTTCTTTAATAGAGTCTTTGAATACATTTATTGATGATGTTGAAAAGACCTACGGCGAATTTAAAATTATAACCGAATCTTCGTTAGATGTAATTTTTAGATTATCAATAACCGGCAAAATTATTTATATCACCCCATCATGTAAAGATATTTTCGGCTATGAAGTAGATGAACTTGTGGGGCAGTCTTTTGCAAGATTTATTTCCATTGATTCGTTAAAGGAACATTATGAAGCTCTGCGTCAGCTTTTTCGTGATAAGAAATCTATAGTTTATACATCTCAAATATTAAACAAGAATGGAAATTTTATTCCGGTAGAGATAACCGGAAAAATGATTGAACTCAATAATAAATTTGTTGGGCAGGGGAATATAAGGGATATTACTCAAAGGTTAGCCTCCGAAGAAAAGATAAAAACTTCCGAAAGTACTTTTAGAGAAATTTGGAACCGCTCATCAGACGGTATGCGCATTACAGATATTGAAGGTAAAATTGTTATGTGCAACGAAGCATACTGCCGTATGGTAGATAAAACCCAGGAAGAAATTGTGGGTAATGAAATTGCAATTGTATACAATGAAGAAACCAGAACCCACGTATTATCGAAATACATAGAAAACTTTAGGAAACGAACATTAAAAGAGAAATTTGAAACAAGTGCAGTTTTATGGAATAATAAAAAAATATTTTATGAGGTGACAAATTCATTTATTTCATTCGATAATAAAACCGGGTTACTGCTTAGCATTTTTAGGGATATTACACAACGAAAAATTTCCGAAATCGAATTACGAAAAAAAGATAATCTTCTGCAGGGAATTACAGAAGCGACAAAGGCTTTAATATCGGCTCAATCCAACGAAAAAGGTTTTTACTCCGCTTTACGGATTTTGGGAATTGCTGCGCAAGTTGATAGAGTTTACATGTATAAACATCTGGTTAATGAAGAAACAGAGGAGATGTATTTAAGCATAATGCACGAGTGGCATGCTGAAGGAATAGCCGCGCAGATTGAAAACCCTCAACTTAAACGACTCTCTTATTCCCGATTCGGAGCTTTGCGTTTTTATGAAAACTTTATCGAGGGGCATACGATTTCATCCATAATTAGTGAACTCCCTCACGAAACCCGTCAGCTTTTTATTGACGGCAGTATAATCTCAATCATTTTAGTTCCCATTATTGTTGATGATGAATATTGGGGATTTATAGGTTTTGATGATTGCCACACCAAACGAAGATGGACTGAAAACGAAGAGAGTCTTTTAATAACAATGGCAACTACACTGGGAGCGGTGATTAAAAGAAATACACAAAGACAGGAAATTATAAAGACGAATAAAGAACTCGATCTTGCGCTTGCAAAAGCTGAAAACGCGGCAAAAGCAAAAAGTGAGTTCCTTGCTTTGATGAGTCATGAAATTCGTACACCGATGAATGGCGTTATCGGTATGACCGGTCTTCTCCTTGATACAGAGCTTACAGAAGAACAAAAAGAATTTGTTGATACAATTCGTTTAAGCGGCGATCAGCTTTTAGTTATTATTAATGATATTCTCGACTTCTCAAAAATTGAATCGGAAAAACTTGACCTTGAAAACCAGCCGTTTGATATTAGAGACTGCATCGAAGATTCGCTCGATCTGTTGGCTTCAAAAGCTGCCGAAAAAGGACTTGACTTAGCTTATCTAATAGAAAATAATACTCCCACAACAATTAATGGTGATGTAACAAGATTAAGACAAATCCTCACTAATCTTGTTTCCAACTCTGTCAAATTTACCGAAAGCGGAGAAGTGTTTATTTCTGCTTCCGCTGAAGTAAAAGAGGGTGAAGTTTATGAACTCCTGTTTTCCGTTCGTGATACCGGTATGGGTATTCCTGCTGACAGAATGGACAGACTATTCAAATCATTCAGTCAGGTAGATTCTTCAACAACAAGAACACACGGCGGCACCGGACTTGGGCTCGCGATAAGTAAACGCCTTTCAGAATTGATGGGTGGATCAATGTGGGTTGAAAGCGAGTTCGGAAAGGGAACAACATTTTTCTTTACGATTAAAGCAGAAGCTGTTGTGTCGCAATCGAAAATTTATTTAAAAGGTCAAACCCCCGAACTTAGGGGAAAGCGCGTGCTTATTGTTGATGATAATAAAACTAATAGACGAATATTAAAAGTTCAGACAAGTTCCTGGGGCATGGATCCTATTTCAACAGAATCCCCTTTTACAGCTCTCGAATTAATTAAATCGGATGAAAATTTCGATATAGCCATACTTGATTATCATATGCCATTAATGGATGGTATTACACTTGCAAAAGAAATTAGAAAAACTAAAAAAGGGATTAACCTGCCATTAATTATGCTTACTTCACTCGGTAAGAGGGAAGACAAAGAAGATCAGGATTTGGTCCGGTTCTCTGCATACTTAACAAAACCGATAAAGCAGGCTCAGCTTCATCAAGTGCTGCTAAAAAGTTTGAGCGGAAAAAAGCAGGTGCTTCATGAAAAAGAATTCAAACAAATGAGGGTTGATCAAAAACTTTCCGAAAAATATCCGCTACGCATTTTGCTTGCTGAAGATAATGCAGTGAATCAGCGTGTTGCTCTTCGAATTCTGGAGAGAATGGGTTACCGCGCCGATCTTGCAGGCAATGGAAAAGAAGCTGTTGAATCTGCCCGGACAATTCATTATGACGTTGTATTTATGGATATACTAATGCCCGAAATGGATGGTTACGAAGCAACTAAAATTATGGTTGAAGAATTTTCGGAAAATACTCGACCACGAATAATAGCCATGACCGCCAACGCAATGCAGGGTGATAAAGAAAAGTGTCTTGAAGCTGGAATGGATGATTACATCAGCAAACCAATTCGCATTGAAGAACTGCAAGCGAAAATTGAAAGATGGGGCAGTATAATTAATGAAGAAAAGGATATAGTTTATTCCTCGCTAATTGAGAAAAAATCGATTCCTAATTTGATTGATGTAAATAAAATTTCTTTCTTGCAGGATCTTCAAACAGAGGAAGACATGGTTTTCTTCAATGAACTATTAGATATTTATATAGACGATCTCCCTAAAAGCCTCGCTAATATAAAAGATGCAGTTGAAAAAAATGATCCGAAGAAACTTCAATTTTATTCTCACAGATTGAAAGGGAGCAGTTTGACTCTTGGAATTGATTCTGTCTCAACTCTTTGTTTTGAAATTGAAACCGCTGCGCGCTCGGAAGCAATTGACGATAAAACAAAAAAAGATGCCGGGGAATTACTGCTCCAGTTTGAAGAGTTAATCAAGGAATTAATGCAGTTAAAAGAAAAATATATATCAGCCGGATCTTGAAATATTTTGGGAAAAACAAGAGCTCCATATAATCGCACAATCTCTTTAACTTTAGCTGAACTTAAAAAATTCAACACGCTAAACCTTACCTTAAAAAGTAAAACCGTTGAAAAGAAAATTACAAATAAAATTATTCGCGGCAATTTTTTCGATGTGATTGATTTTTTACCTGATGAGTTTGTCGATTTGTTATTTGTTGATCCTCCATACAACCTTAACAAAAATTTCAACCAATCAAAATTTAAGGAAATGAAATCGGCTGAGTATGAAGAATATGTTGATTCGTGGCTGAGCAAGTTAATTCGGCTTCTTAAACCAAATGCATCCGTTTATCTCTGCGGCGATTGGAAATCGTCAAATGCATTGTTTAATGCTGCCTCAAAATATTTTCTCATTCAAAACAGAATAACATGGGAAAGAGAGAAGGGAAGAGGTTCAAAAAACAATTGGAAGAATAATACGGAGGATATTTGGTTCTGCACATTGTCGAATGAATATACTTTCAACATTAATGCTGTAAAACTTAAAAGAAAAGTACTTGCCCCCTATACAGATGAAAATGGTGTGCCTAAAGACTGGCAAAGAAGCAGCGGCGAAAACTTTAGAGAAACTCATCCATCCAATATTTGGAATGATATAACGGTTCCTTTCTGGTCAATGCCTGAAAACACAGATCATCCAACCCAAAAGCCTGAAAAACTTCTTGCAAAAATTATTCTCGCAAGTTCGAACCCGGGTGATATGGTTTTCGATGCTTTTCTTGGCTGCGGAACAACAGCAGTTACAGCCAAAAAATTAAACCGTAATTATTGCGGCGTAGAAATAGATGAAGAGTTTTGTGCACTAACCCAAAAACGATTACTGATGGCTGATGAGAATAAAACTATTCAAGGATATGAAGACGGAATTTTCTGGGAAAGAAATTCATTAAACTTAGTAAAGAAAAACGGAACTGGAAAAAAAGCTTCAAAAAAAAATGATTATAACTTGCAATACGATTTTAAATTGTGAATTTTTGCATTCCAATTTTGAAATATGGGCGCCGGTTGGCAGGTAATTGCCCAACTCCGTCAGGTCCGGAAGGAAGCAGCGGTAAGTGAAAGCTTGTGCAGCCGGTTGCCCAATTTTTTAATAAATTTTAACTTTTCAATTTCCTCTCCCTCAATAAAATTTCAAGTTACGCAAAAACTCTTAAAGGTCGCTCCTATGAAGCTTGATCTGCCTGTTGAGTAGTGTAATTACAAACAGGACGCACCTACGAGGCTAAACAAGTTTGCAGCTCACAACGTACGCAGAACTTGATTTACGAAGTCCGTTAGCTAACGGAGATTATAGAAGATTTGCTTCGATTTACAATCTAATTATCTGCTTTTTGCGTAAGGCAAGTTAGCAGATTTGTTAGTTTGCGTTACGTCAGGAGCGAGCTGCTTGTAGAACATAATGAATGACAATCTCCGAAAAGCTCCTTAGGAGCGACCTATCCAGAATGTTCTAGAGTTAAGGAATGATATTTTCCCTGTCTACTAATTATCTGTTAAGAGTTATCGTTGCCTGAAATGTCCATTCAGTAATTCGTCAATTCTTTATATATTGTTATTAAAATTTATGCAATTATTTAATGGAGATAAAGATGTCAAGAAAAGCTATAGAAGGATTAAAGCCGAAAATTTTATGGCAAAGATTTTATGAGATCAGCCAGGTGCCGAGACCTTCAAAGAAAGAAGAAAAAATAAGAGAATATTTACGTAATACTCTTAATGAAATTAAAATTGATTTTGAAGAAGATGAAGTTGGCAATATCGCAGCAAAAGTGCCTGCATCTAAAGGTTATGAAAAAGCAGATGTTGTTGTATTGCAGGGTCATATTGATATGGTATGCGAAAAAAACAAAGCTACGACA
>Ga0100381_1002971_pt1 | contig 14869 bp, 20 predicted proteins | sample CryGeymeta201505_FD_80416 | JGI IMG/M metagenome (GOLD analysis project Ga0100381, IMG submission 80416) | Groundwater microbial communities from Crystal Geyser aquifers in Utah, USA - Crystal Geyser metaG 2015-05 | ecosystem: Environmental > Aquatic > Deep subsurface > Groundwater | place: USA...
GCTTACGATATAATATTTTCCTGGACTTTTGGAGGTATTTAGAAGGGAACATGACGCTTATGGGAGGTTTGAACAGCTCTTGCCTCAGCTCATTTTATTATCAGATATTACTCATGATGTAAAAGAAGGAACGAAACGAAGCTCAGGAGGAAAGGGGCCTTGAAGAGAGGAACAGTTCAGACTGGGAATGCTCAGAGCCTTCAGAATAGGACGAGGGACTAGTCAGTTAACAGAAAATAGACGACTTACATAGTTCCTTAGACAGACTTCGATTATTTGTTGGCAGCTTGCCTGAGGAGACAATTTCCTCAGTGCCGACTTGTGTGGCGGAGTACTACGACAAAATGGAGGAATACAAGCTAGATCGCAGAGATTAAGTAGTGTTGTTGGCCTAGCGCCGGCTCACGAAGTAAAATTGATTTAAGATTAGAATGCTTCGGAACAAGAAAATCAAGAGGAATTGGAACAACGACGACATCTGTCTCTTAGTCTGGGTCGTTTCCCAAAGACTTCGGATGCAGGGGTACAACCACTTCTCCGAATTTGTAAAAACATTTTTATTTAGGCAAAGGAAGACTGGGAATTCATTTCGTCACTCATCTCAGGCTCTACATGGCAAAAGTGTAAATTTCGATGGCTGAGCCTCAAAAAGGTTAAACTTGTCACAAACAAATGGTCTAAAGCATAATCTAAACTCCTCAGCGAGGTCATAGCTTAGAATCCCAAAATTCACTGGAAGTCTATCGCTGAAAAATTATATTAACATAACAGTGCTAAAAACAAGGTTTTTAGGACTGCAAAGCAATGCAGAGAGCACTGGAATTGCTTTCTTAACCCGAACATCCAAAAAGGACCTTGGACCATCCAATAGGATAGAAAACTCCTTGAGTATGTTCAATAACTGGAGGGTTCTAAGAAGTGGTCTGAGATATCGAAGTTCATGGAAGGCAGGACAGAGAACGCCCTGAAAAATAGGTTTAATCTCCTCATGAATCGTCAGAAGAAACTCTCCAACATAAGTGCTACCGAGAAGAGACTTGTGAAGGCTTGCCTTAATAGACTTATCCTCGAAGAAGGGCAGCAGTAACAGCTTGGTTCTGCTCCTCCAATTTCCTTCGAGGCTGCTCAGGAATCAGAAGTTGAATAAGAGAGATAGTTGCCTCCGACCAGGCAAGCTCCAATTGTCCCAACAGTAGTAGAAACGAGTCAGAATAACTCCCAGCAGTTTTCTTTTGGAGACCCGTACAATGGCTTTTACAATTACATGCCTTCGAATATGGGTCTAGGATCGGGTAACTCAGTTTACATCGGCTTTGTCTTTCCGAATCAATTTTTGTGATCATGATATTCTACCAGTCTTAGTAATCTATCTCTTTGCTTCGTCTTATCAAAAACAGTCAGCTTCCATGACATCGAAGAATATGTGATTTAACAGCGGGGGGCAAGCTGACGTTTTTATGCATTTTCGCTTCTTTTCTATCTAATCTTTACAGTTATCAGCACCAAAGAAAATGATATTGATGGCAAGTGATATTTTCCGATTTTTTCTCAATATGATAAGCTATAGAATTAGAATACAAACTCGATCGAAACTAAGTAACTCAACCATCCCAACTATCACAAAAAATGGCTAAAATAAGCAAATAGTATAATTCAACAGTACTAAGACTTAGAAAATGAGAACTGAGTGATGTAATAAGGACAGCTTAAAGTGTAGAATATTATGCTTTGTGGTTTATTATTTTAAAAGATATGATTGGAATCAACGGATTGGGTAGAATTGGTAGACTCGTACTCAGAGCCAGCTTCGAAAACCCCAGAGGACTCAACATCTCAGCTGTCAATGACCCTTTCATGGATCCCAAGTATCTCAAGTATCTTCTCGAGTATGATTCTGCCCATACTCGATTCCCTCACAAGGTTGAACTTTGGGAGCACGGAGTCACTGTTGACGGACAAAAAATCAGACTCTACAACGAAACTGATCCAGCTAAGATCCCTTGGGGAGAACACCAAGTTGCAACTGTTTGTGAATCAACTGGAAAATTCTTGACCACTGAAGGATGCCAGAAGCATATTCAAGGAGGTGCCAAAAAGGTCATCATTTCTGCCCCTCCCAAGGATGACACTCCTCTCTTCGTTTACGGAGTCAATCACAACGACTACAAATCCAACCTTAACATCGTCTCCAATGCTTCATGCACCACCAACTGCTTGGCCCCTCTCGCCAAGATTATCCATGATACTTTTGGCATCACTGAAGGTATAAATGCATATATGTAGGTCTCATGACCACAGTTCATTCTGCAACTGCTTCCCAGGCTGTTGTTGATTCAGCTGTCGGAAAAAACAAGAGCTACAGAGGAGGAAGAGCCACTGGAGCCAACATCGTTCCTTATTCAACTGGAGCTGCCAAAGCTTTGGGCAAAGTTATCCCCAGTCTTAAGGGAAAAGTCACTGGAATGTCTTTCAGAGTTCCAACCATCAATGTCTCAGTTGTTGACTTCACCTTCAAGACTGACAAAGAGTGCAGCTATGAAGACATCTCAGCTGCTGTCAAAAAAGCTGCTGAAGGAGAGCTTAAGGGAATCATGGGTTACACTGAAGAAGAAATTGTCTCTTCCGATATCCTTCATGACCCTCATTCTTCAGTCTTTGACAAGCAGGCAGGTCTTTCCCTGAACAAGAATTTCCACAAGGTCGTTTCATGGTACGATAACGAATGGGGATACTCGAACAGAATGATTGACTTGGCCAAGCATGTCCATAAAGTCAGCGGAATCTGATTCAATAAAATCTATTTTAAAGAACTATCAATAAGTTAGTAGCACAACAGAGTATAACAAATTTACAACAGTTATTTTTGGGAGATTATCTAACCTGATTGTCGCCTTCTTTCGCCTAACCTTTTGAAAAGTCATCAAAGATCGAAGTTGGTCAAGAGTTCTAAACGGTAGTGTTTGAGTTAGCTATAGAATTTAATTTATGCAAACGAACAATTACTCAGCCAGTCATACAATTAGCAATTTCATGACTCCAGAAGCAATGCTCCAGGGATTGATTGATGCCCTGGCCAATCCTTGCAACTGCGCTTCATAAAATGCGGAATGTTAGTGCATGGAGGAATAACTCAATGAGGAGATCAAAGGCCTTCAGAGTGAGTCAAACAACATTCGTTCATAAATAGTGGAGGTTTAGCAGTTACTTCAAGCTAGAGACCATCTATATACTGAACTGGATCAACTGCGGGAATAACGGGACCAGATTGAAACTGAGATTGATGGATGTATGACCTACGAGCAGACATAAACCATTCATTGTTCAGGTTCTCGATAAATGAACGAAAGACTCAAGAGAAGGATATATGAGGTAAGAGAGTACATTCAAAAAATGACTCATTAAAATCAAAAAATTGAAGAAAGCATCATCTCTCACCAATACCTTCAGCAGGAACAAGAGTTAGTTTTCAGGCAACAATAAATGAGGCCTCAATATCCAGCTTACGAAGGCAAACGAAGAAACACCTCAAACATTGAAACCCTTATTGAAAAGATTCATGGTAAACAGGAGTAAGCATGGAAAAGAGTGAAGAGGCAGGAAGAGGACATTCAAAGGAGGAACATGGATGCCAGAATGAGAAAGACAGGAATGAGTGGAACTAGAGCATATTATAGTCCTAACGCCAGGACTTACTATAGTCCTTCCCGATAAATATATTGACTTGTATATCAAATAGTAGTAGTAAATCAATCAATCATGTCCACAAAGCCTCAAAATAGTAATCGAGGTCCTTTTTCTTGATGTTCAATAAACCAGCCAGGTTGAATTTTTTTTCAATGACTGGTCTTACGTCCTTGACTTGACTCAAAGATTTCAGGAAAGGAATCAATTTTTTGAGCTCTTTGTCACCTTCCTGACCATAAAAATCCAAAATAGGAACTCCATTGTTGAGCTGAAGCCCAAAGGCTTAAACAGTGTTATCAAGGATAACTATATCTTTTAGCTATCTATTTTTCACAATACGCAGATCCTTGATGAAATGCCCTTTCTTCGTTTGAAAACAGTTGTCTCTGGTTAGCATATCATTGATCAGGACCTTATCCCGATTCAATCGGTTGATCACAGCCTAAGCATATGTCTTTGATGCTGCTGTGAAAACATGGATCTAGTAGAACTAAGACAACTCTTCAAGGAATGTGAGAGTGTAAGGTCGAATAAGTAGCCGATAGTTTGTTCCTGATTTTTATGTTCCCCCTGATTCTTTGGTTTTGATTATGGTTTCATCAAGATCCAAAAATAGAAATTTTTTCTTGCTATTGTTGCTCTCTTTTAATTGCTGTGAGCTATTTTAAATAAAGGTGGTGGAAGGCGGTTTCAAACGTTTGATAGCATACTCGACTCCAGAATGCAAGCGACTCAAATATCTTTTGTTAACGATTTCAGACTGGTCTTTGAGGAGGTAGCGGTGAATAGACTCAAGAGTTCGATTGGCTTCAACGATTGGTTTCGGCTAGGTGAGAGTTTCCTATATAAGTCCATATTTGAATTCGTCACTCCATTCGACTTTCTTACTCGGAATAAGAACTCCTTTCTTTCGAGATCGCCCAATATTTTCAGATTCTTCCTTCAATGGTTTTTTCGAAACAGAGTTTTCAACTAAAATTTATGTCGATTGCTCTAATATTTCAGCCCCTTTTAAGTTAGAGTGTATTGTTTCTTTTTGTGGAGTTTTGTTTGATTTTTTGAGAATATTGATAACGCTATGTTGATTGTTATGGAGTCCTTCCATTATAAAACCCCTGATAGAATTAAATTATAGAGAATTTCTTCCATTTGCTTAGTTATACAATAGTCTGGGCCCAGGGGCAACTGACCTGATGGAGGCAGCAAACAGCAGATCCTTATAGTATAAGATATCTCTATGGACGAATCTCTAGAATAATTTTTTAGGACGTTATTTATTCAAAGCTATCCACCCAGTTTGGTCATATTTTGAATGTTTTTTTCTATGATTTTAAGCAAAAGCAATCTAAATATTCCTTCATGAGCCAAGTTATTCATCAGAAACTTGTCTGTTTTTGAAGATGGCGAAGTAGCATATCGTTTGATTTAAATATTTTATTCAGGGCTAATAACTCTCACAAAATTGGCAGGAGCATACTTTGTTGATTATTCTTTATTATTTTATCGTGAATATCATGAGGTCATATTTCAGCAAGTTCGCCATGGCCCAGGCCAAGCCTAACCCATTCCAAAGGGTAGCAGCCAAACTTGAAGCAGCTGGAAAGGTCCCCCTTACTTACTATAATATCAGGGAGCTCAATGACGAAAGACTCGATCGTCTACCCTTCAGCATTAGAATTCTCCTGGAAAGTGCAGTCAGAAACTGTGACGAGTTTGAAGTCACCTCCAAGGATGTTGAGAACATTCTCAGCTGGGAAAAGCTTGCTAGCAAGCAAATCGAAATCGCCTTCAAACCTGCCAGAGTCATCCTCCAAGATTTCACAGGAGTCCCCGCAGTCGTTGATCTGGCTGCCATGAGAGGTGCTATGGCTCGATTAGGAGGTGACCCAAGAAAGATCAACCCACTCTGTCCTGTCGATCTCGTCATCGATCACAGCGTTCAAGTTGATAAGGCAAGAGTCAAGGATGCCTGGAAGGAAAACGAGTAAATATAATTCAACAGAAACTATGAAAGATTTGAGTTCTTAAAGTGGGGATCCACCGCCTTTGATAATTTCTCCATCGTCCCTCCCGGAAGCGGTATCGTCCATCAGGTCAACTTGGAATATCTTGCCAGAGTCGTACTTCAAAATAATCAAAACGTTGTCTACCCTGATTCAGTTGTCGGTACTGATTCCCATACCACCATGATCAACGGTCTCGGTGTTGTCGGCTGGGGTGTTGGAGGTATTGAAGCTGAAGCTGTCATGCTTGGTCAACCTATTTCCATGGTTCTCCCTGAAGTCATTGGTTACAGATTCACAGGCTCTCTCGGAGAAAATGTCACTGCTACTGATCTGGTCCTTCAGGTCGTCAACACTCTCAGAAAGAGAGGTGTTGTTGGCAAATTCGTAGAGTTTTTCGGTCCTGGTGTTGCCAACCTCAGCTTGGCTGATAGAGCCACTATCGCTAACATGGCCCCTGAGTACGGAGCTACCATGGGATATTTCCCTCCTGATTCTGAAGCCCTCAACTATCTCAGAATGACCAACAGAAGTTCCGACCGCATGGCAGTTATTGAAAAGACCCTTAAATATCAAGGCCTTCTTAGAGATTACAATGCCAACGATAACATCAAATTCACTGATGTTCTTGAGCTTGACCTTTCCACCGTTGAGCCTTGCATTTCTGGTCCCAAGAGACCCCACGATAAAGTTGCTCTGTCTAATGTCAAGAGAGATTTCACCGAGTGCGTTCCCAACAAAGCTGGCTTCAAGGGATTCGGTGTGACTCAGGATAAGATCAACACTGTCCACAAATTCAAATACTAGGGAGAAGAGCACGAATTGCGTCACGGAAGTATCGTCCTGGCTGCTATCACCTCCTGCACCAATACCTCCAATCCTGACGTGATGGTGGCAGCTGGTTTGATCGCCAGAAACGCGTTGGCAAAAGGTCTCAAGATCAAGAATTTCATCAAGACTTCTCTATCTCCCGGATCAGGTGTCGTCACCAGATATCTTGACGACTCAGGATTGAGTAAAGCTCTTGACGAGATTGGCTTCACCACTGCTGGTTATGGCTGCATGACTTGCATTGGTAACAGTGGTGAGCTTCCTCCTGCTGTTGGAGAGGCTGTTACTGCTTCTGATGTTGTAGCATGCTCAGTTTTGTCAGGAAACAGAAATTTCGAAGCTAGAGTTCATCCTCTTGTCAAGGCCAATTATCTTGCCTCTCCTCCTCTCGTTGTTGCTTATGCTCTTGCTGGTAGAATCGATATTGATTTCGAGACATAACCAATTGGTAAGGATTCTAATGGCAAGGAAGTTTTCCTTAGAGATATTTGGCCCACCAGAACTGAGATCAGCAAGGTTGTCAAGGCAAGCTTAAACCCCGAGCTGTTCAAGGAAGTTTATGAAAAGATTGCCAAGGGAACCGAGAGATGGAACAACCTCAAGACTGAAAAATCTCTCCAGTATAACTGGAAGGAATCCTCAACTTATATCCACAATCCTCCCTTCTTCAAGACCACCGAACTTGCTCTTCCTAAGATTGCCAACATTAACAAAGCCTATGCTCTCTGCAGTTTCGGAGACTCGATCACCACTGACCACATTTCACCTGCCGGAAGTATCGCCAAAAATTCACCTGCTGCCAGATATCTCAGAGAAAAAGGAGTCAAGGATTCTGATTTCAACACTTATGGTGCCAGAAGAGGAAATGATTAAATCATGGCAAGAGGAACTTTCGCTAACACTCGAATAATCAACAAGCTGGCTCCCAAGGTCGGCCCTCAAACTACCTACATTCCTACTGGTTAAGTTTTGGATATCAGTGATGCAGCTTTCAGATACACAAAAGAAGGCCACCAAATGATTATCTTGGCAGGTCAAGAATACGGATCAGGTTCATCCAGAGATTGGGCTGCTAAGGGTCCCTATCTTCAGGGAGTCAAAGCTGTAATTGCTCAATCTTTTGAGAGAATTCATAGAAGCAACTTAGCAGGTATGGGTATTTTGCCTCTTGAGTTCACCAACGGATAAAATGCAGACTCTCTCGGTACCTTACATTTAATTTAGGTTTGACAGGAAAGGAGACTTTCGACATTGATATCAGATAAGGCAACTTGCAGGTGTCGGAAAAGTTGAAGGTAACCACCAGCACTGGCAAATCTTTCGAGGTCAAGGTGAGGCTGGACACCGATGTCGAGGTTTAATATTTCAAGAATGGCGGTATCCTCCACTATGTCTTGCGTAGATTGGCGAAGGAATCCCACAAGGAGCAGGCATGATTCACCACAAATATCATTATTTATCATAATACACTCATCACTCTTGCTTAATTTTCTCACGCTACTCGGCCTCCTTCTGGTCAGCCTGCAATTTGGTCGTGTACTTCTTGATTTTCTCGACGTAAGAGTCGTGCTCTTCCTTTTCGCTGGCCTCATTCGCCTCCCTCTGTAATTTGTTGTTGTATTATTTTATTTTGGTCAAGTAGGCATAATGCAACATCTCGCGAGATCCTCTGAAATCGCTCAACGATTTTTGCTAGCTGATGATGGTGATGACCTCAGCTAGGAACTTGGCCACTGATACAGTACGTATTTTTTTGTTCTAAATAAACCATATAATGTACCTCAACTGAGTGTTGGATTGAATTCGTCATGATGAGTTCCTTGATAGGATACTGGTCGATAATGTTAACGAGCTGATCATTGGTACAGTGAGCATGAAAACCGTAGCAATAAACATTCCTAGCTCCTCCTTTTTTGAGAGCCTTTGATAGATTCTTAACTGTATTACCACTTCTGATCATATTTGAGTATAGAACCACATCTCTGTCCTTAAAGTCTTCACCAATGTATACTCCCTAGTTGTAGAAACCCATTCCACAGTTGAAATTGAATAGCTTGAATGTTTTGTACAAATGGTTGACTGTCCTCAAATGCAATCTATTTGATCGTGAGCCCACAATCACTGGGTCTTTAACGCCGGCGTAGATCAGATATGGAGCAGCAAGTTCAGTAGCGTCGATATCTACGAATCTGGAAGTAAAAGCAAATCCTTTAGGGGCGCTCATGGATGTATTGAGAGTTATGATTTCATCGCATCCGAGAGCTTCCAGCATTTTGACCAAATCTGAGCCAAAACATGTGAAAAAGTCGACTCCTTCGTTAACGTCTGTCCACTAGCTGCTGGAAGGCAGTGCATATGGAAAAAAAGGCAGGATAGCTGTCACTGTCGCAGCACCATTTTTCTTCATAGTGGCCACAGTAAGCAGTAATTCGATGATTCCATCGTTGACACTCTTGTCTTCGAAGTTCTTTATGATGAAGACATTCTGTCCTCTTACTGAATCCAGAATTTGGATATTGATTTAGCCGTCATTGAACTTGGTACTGTTGAGGCGACCAAGACCGATATCCAGATGACTGGCTATTTATCTGGCTAGCTTTTAAGCATCGAGGGAGAAGAGTTTGAGGGTTTCGAACTAGCTTTGAAGAGAGGTCAGAAATATTTTATTGACTGTGGTTTCGATTTCAGTACGAGGTTCATGTTCCTATTCTTGATTATGGGGTTTCCAGTTGGCTAAGCAAGGAGCCACGAAGCCACCAATCACCTTCCTAAATAAGTGCCGCATAGCCACTCGATTAACTAACCAAATACATATCTTGATATAGGACACTATTGACAGTATTCTACCATCCAAAGGCATTCTTCACACCAAGCCTTCATACACACCACGATCAAACAAAATAATCGATTAGTTCCAAGAAATATCAATTAAATCAGCGCAACTGCACGTTCCTTAACTTTGTTGCTATCTACTCTCGAATCTTCATTTGATATCTGGTGATCTCATTGTTCTACAAAGTGCGGTCTAATGAGCGGAAACAAATGCGGTATCCTTTGGCTACTCTCTTGGTTTTAGGGTCCTCGTAGGTCATAGTTTCTTCTACAGTTTCAATTAGATCACCCCCAATCTCCCTGATTATTTCAAAAAGGTCATTAGGATTGAAGTCTTTATCTATCCACATAGACAAATCTTTGTAGCATTGGGGGTATTTGCTGTACTATTGGAACTATGAAATTTGTCCTTGGGTGAATTGCCTGAGGAACCGAGGGTCCTGAGACCAGAAGAGCCTGACATCTGGAATTTTGAAGAGCTTCATGGCAAATCTTTCAAGGCCGAGGCCTGCAGCCCATCCAATCTAGTTTTGTCGGCCACTTCTCTCAAGAACATTAGGATGAATGACACCACAGCCTAACATTTCTACCCACTTGTTATCGTAAAAGATCTCCAGCTCAAAGGAAGGATGTGTGAAAGGAAAAAACGCATCGACCCACCTCTTGTCGCATTTTCCAAACAAGTCGTCTGATATTTTTTATAGGGTTTGTTTGAGGTTGTCGACTGTCTCGTTGACCGATACTTTTGATTTATCTCCCATCATGCCGACAGCTTCCATCTGGTGGAAGACAGGATAGTGAAATCTATCAATTTCATCTCTCCTGTATACGTCACCTCAATTAATCAAAAAATACCGAAGACCACAAATCTATCTAGACCCTTTTTTAGCATTGTGAGCTGATGTGCACTGGTATGGGTTCGAAGTAAGGTCTTTTCGTTGAGATAGTAGGTATCACTTTTGGATCGCGAGACATGTTATTCAGAGATGTTCAGGGCATCGAAGTTGCTGAAGGTATCAACAATAGGATTCATGTCTTCTTAGCTCTGAGTGCCAACATTTTTACCACATACCTGTCTGTGAGACTGGCCTTGATACGTTCCTTGATGATTGACAGAGGGTGATTGCCTATTTTCAAGAGTTTCCTATCCATGAGGTCGATGACACTGTTGGGAACATTGCTGTACTAACACTGTAAAGCTTGTATTTGTTGTTTGATTGACGTGAAATAAAACCTGCGAAAGATTTTCATTTTTTATATTAATTTAACAAATTAAATGAGGTGATGAACAATATTATGTGTGAGTGATGATGCATACAGAGCTTTTTAAAACTGACCCCCTATATTTTTACAACTAGACAAAATTGTATTAAAGAGTGTGAAAGGGAGAATATAGGCAACGCTTCAGGATTGATAGGGATCAAGTAAAACATTAAAGGATGTCAACTCAGACAGATCAGGCCTCGAAAAAGAGCTAGGCTACTCCCTTGAGGTATATCACAATTTCGTTTTTGCCCAATTTGGACTTGCCGAATAATCGATCAACAAAAACAATGGGTACCTCTTCAATGCTTAAACCCATTCTTTTAGCCCTCACCAAAATTTCCATTTGGAAAGCATATCCTTTGGTGGTCGTTTTTTCCATCAAATTTTGGAGAACATCTCTAAATCATTTATTTTCTTACTTTTTGTACAATCTGAAGCTTCCTGTAAAGTCACTGCTGTTGATTGATAGAACAAACTTGGTTACGAAGTTTGCTGTTCTGCTGGTTAGCTTCCTGTAGAAACTCCAGCCTTCAACTCCTCCGTCTTTGTGATAGCGGGTGCCTGTTACGATATCTGCATTGGTCTTGATTTGTCGCCTGAATAAGTCCACAATTGTACTCGATCATCACTGGAATATATTTTGGGTGATGCGACAAGTCTGCGTCCATGATGATCACGAATTGTCCCTGGCAGAGCTTGAGGCCGTCTCTGTAAGCTGAACCAAGTCCTAACTTTCCAGCCCTTTCCAGCACTTTCTGCCTAAATATATGTATACGATATTGAGTTTTTTGAAGTATGAGGCCAGGTCATGTGCAATTTACTTTGTGCCATCAGGTGAATTATCCTCGACAATGATGATTTCAAAATTGAGCTGACTAAGTAGCCATAAATCTTACTGTTTTTCTCTGACCCCGTCCAGGATGTGAATGATGATGGGCAAATTTTCTCTCTCGTTGTAGGTTGGCAAAATGATAGAGTATAAACTTTTGTTACTCATTCTCTATTTAATTTATAACACATCAATATCCAACACTATCTATATCATCTCAACACCTTCGACAACTCAAGAGCTATTGATTCAGGATTGTAAAGACCACTCTCTGTACAGAACATGGTTATGTACTCTGGAAGGGTCAGGTCGATTGAGATTGTCTTTACTTTTCGTTGCTTGTGTTAGGTGTAGCGTTGGGGAATGTCGCGTTGGCAGAGATAGGTCTTTTTGAGAAATTTGTAGGTTTCGGCAAATACGTAGAAAGGTTTACGAGCATTATGGGCCAACAGAGCTATTATTGAGGTACCTGCTCTATTGAGAATAGCCCCATTGTCCAGGATGACCTCAGCACCTACAAGAACACAGGTGACTTCAGGTATGTAGTAGGCGACCTAGTTATCATTGATGAGCTGGCAGTTGACACCTTCCAGCATCAGCTATTCGTATAGCTTAATTCTGAATATTGTTAATCATTACCCTTCTTCTAATGAGCCACTTTTACACACATAGACAACCAGATTGTTCTCAAGACTTTTAGCAAGCTTTTTGAGACTGAGACAAATTGATTTGGAATATGAGTACACCAATATTTTTTTGGCTGTATTGTCTTTCAGAAGGACGTCAGCATGCTTAACGATTCTGCTGGTGGCTGAGGATAAAATTTCAACTAGAGAGCTAGCTACTGTTTTGAGGCCTTCTTTGAATTTTTTGATATCAGACCCGTGGGTCTTGTAAACTGATCGGGTCATGGAGTGGAAGAATTGTCTCAAAGACTCGAAACACAAAGCATTTCGGTATTAGATTAGTTTACTTTAGCTGTTGTCTCCATTGAAATATTGGATAATTTCATCAGATTCCTTCTGAATGAGTTCGTAGATTTCTTGGAGGGTGGTGATGTCTATGTGAGCTGAAAATTACGAGTGTTGTTAGTGATAGTGTCAACTAGATGTCTGATGAAAGCCACGCTGTAGTGCTGCTCCTGAAGTGAAGAAATAAATCTTTCTAAATTGCCCTGACTGCTCATTTTTATGATTTCTTTTATTATTGTATTTAATGACAACAGAGGGCGATGCCTCATGGTCTTTCCAAATTTCATTGAGGCTAATTGTGGTCTTTCAGATTTGAGAATCTATTGAATGTTGGCCCTTTGTAAAAAATAATATGATGAAATTCGAAAAGCAAAGAATTGGGCAGTCGCATTCATCTAAACTTGAAATTTCCAATCCCGACTACCTTACTTTTAGGAACAATCCATGTGAAAATACGGGACGAACAGTATATAGTCAGCAATTCGATTGCCGCAGTCTAGAAAAATACCCACCTGACGAAGAAATGAGTCCACTACCCAAGTACAACTTCAAAAAGAATAATCTAAGGAACGTCCGCAGTCAAGAAAAGTTTAGACAAATCCACGAGGAGCTGATATTCGAGAGGAGCAACGACGAAAACGGATAGATCGGAAGTAGTGTGTAGGTCGAGCGGAACTAAGAACTGAAAACAAGAATTGGGCAGTTGATAAAGAACATAAAAAGGGCACAGAAAAAGCATAATATTTTAGAGGAGGAAATACTAAACGTATAGAAAGCGATAGAGGACAACAGCTAGGAATTGGCTCGGCTCAACGGTGACATACATGAACTCACAGAAATTTCAGAAGAGAATGTCAATAACTACAACAGTATGCTTGTGAAGATCAATGAATTAGAGGAAGAAGCACGAGCTCTCAGTTAAAATGCAGGATTTCTCGAGAGAGAAGCCAAAAAAGGATAATAAGATATTCTGACCGTTCGAAGCAGAGATGGAATGTCAGGCTAAGGCTACAAGAAAATGATGGAAGGAATGAGAGAATATTAGCATATCACCAACGACCTCAGCAAGCAAATCTCTCATTTTGAGGAAGAAATTCTCAGAATGGAAAATCAGTTGTAGCAGTTGGGCTAGCTAGATCAGGATTTAAGACAAGTCTGATAGTTTTTATATTTTAGAGTGCCAAATGGTCCGACAAACTAACAGGTAGAGGTATACACATCATTCGAACATGGTTGGGTTGACTGCACTGATTTGCCCCCTTTTAGCCTTCTAAAGTAGAGTAAATATATACTTTTTTGGTCATTTTGACAGGAGGTTTAGGACGAACAGTTTGAATTGGTTCGTCTGGTTCGTCATTGAAGTAATTGTGCTAGTTGGAAACATACGAACTATCTCGATCAATGTGATCGATTGAACTCTCCTCAATATTGAGTTCATGCTCTTAATTCTTACTCATCTGCTCAAAAACAGAATTCGGATTGGGTGCTTCCTCATCGAAGGCTGTCTAACTTGGATAAGACTCCAAAGATTTGATAGGTGGTCTCTTTGCTGTTTTTTTCTTATGAGGTTTAGGCTTATTCCACTCAACATTGACTGTCTCCAATTGCTGGCTGTTATTAAAATGTGCCAAAAAATTGCTATTGTCCTCTTCATCTTAAGCTTTCTTCTCGGTCATGAATTCCCTGTCATTCCTGTCTTAATTCTAGTGATGAGAGGGGTAATCATATTGCTGAATATTTTCCTCAATGTTCTGGGGATCAGGATGACCATAGTATTATTCATAGGCAGGAGTCATGGCTTAGGTAGGTTGTGAAGGGCTAAATGTTCCAAGGTCGTCTTGATCTTCAGCCTGGCCGAAATTGGGACTGTTACTGGTAGGAACTGGAGTTTCCTAAAGATTGTGAGCTGAGTTCGAAAAATAGCTTAAAACCTGACTATTCTGCTATTGACTTTATTCAACTTAGTCTTCAAAAGCATTATGAAGAGTACTTACTGGAGCCCTTATAGCAGGCTTCTTTTTTGGTTTGCTGCGAGCAGGTGGAGGCACAGGAGCTTTCTTATTTTGAGGAGGAGCTTGAGGAGTCTCCGGTAAGGGAGAGGCTTGTTATTACTGAAGATGAGCGAACACTTAAGATGGATTTTACGGTTCTTGTTGTAAGTTGTAAGTTAAATCTTGTTGCTATTTGGGAGGGGATTGCAGATTGGCAAACACATCTGCTGGATTCGATGGCTCACGAGCCAACTATTATTGCTGTTATTGAGTATTGTAGACAAGTGAATGCTGAAACACGGATGTTTCTGCTTTTTTCTTTGTATTTTTTGCTGGAGGTGGAGGAGGAGTGATCTTTGGGACGGACTCTATTTTTATGACATCCTGGGGTATTTCTTCGCTCTGCTCGGCTTACTTATCATTGTATTCTTGCACTTTGTTCTTGAACATAGCATTCATTAC
>Ga0100381_1002988_pt1 | contig 14813 bp, 14 predicted proteins | sample CryGeymeta201505_FD_80416 | JGI IMG/M metagenome (GOLD analysis project Ga0100381, IMG submission 80416) | Groundwater microbial communities from Crystal Geyser aquifers in Utah, USA - Crystal Geyser metaG 2015-05 | ecosystem: Environmental > Aquatic > Deep subsurface > Groundwater | place: USA...
AGCTCGCTAGCAATATCTTGGATTGGTGCAATTCCTGATTCATTGGCTAATGCATCCAAGAGTAGCGCTGAATCTTCAATATCGGCTTTGATACCGCTCAAAAAGGAAGCAAACGCCTCTTTTTTGATCGTATTTACTTCTTTCTTCCACTCTTTCTCTAGGCTGTCGAGTTCTTCTGCGCTGGAGATTTCAGAGCTTTCCATCCATTGACGCATTTGCAGGAGACAGTCGAAATCCAGTTCCCACTGAAGGCGTTCGGCGTCTTTATAGCGCTCATGGGAACCAGAGGTAGAGTGCCCTTGTGGCTGAGTGAGCTCCTGAACATGGATCAGCACAGGAGTATGCTTTTCGCGGCTGATGGAAGCGGCTTCTTGGAAAGTCTTGCACAGTGCAGCATAATCCCATCCGTTTACGCGGAAGATTTCAAAGCCCACACCTTTATCATTGGTTTGGAAACCGCTAAGGATCTCTGAAATATTTTCTTTGGTGGTTTGGTATTTTGCGGGAACAGAAATTCCATATCCATCATCCCAAACAGACATTACCATTGGCACTTGCAAAACACCAGCCGCATTGATGGTCTCCCAGAAACCACCTTCAGAAGTTGAAGCGTTTCCAATTGTTCCAAAAGCCACTTCATTCCCCTTATTGGAGAAATCACTCATTCCATGTAGTTCGGGATTATTACGGTAGAGTTTAGAAGCGAGTGCAAGACCTAATAAGCGCGGCATTTGTCCGGCTGTTGGTGAAATGTCAGCACTCGAATTATAGCGGTCGGTTTGTGGTAGCCAGTTTCCTTGGTCATCCAACATACGTGAACCAAAATGCCCGTTCATCGAACGACCTGCTGAGCAAGGTTCTGCTTCGATACTTGGATGCGCATATAATTGGGCAAAGAATTCGCGGATATTACTCATGCCTGTAGCAAACATGAACGTTTGGTCGCGGTAGTAGCCTGAACGGAAATCGCCTTTTTGAAAGGCTTTGGCCATCGCAATTTGAGCCACCTCTTTTCCATCCCCGAAGATGCCAAACTTGGCTTTTCCTGTAAGAACTTCCTTTCTTCCTACCAAACTTGCCTGACGGCTTTGGTAGGCAATTTTATAGTCGTTTAATACTTCGGTTTTGAATTCGTCTAGGGTCAACTCTTTGCTTTGTGTAGCCATTCGTTCTCGCTTAATCTATCAATAATCAAAGCTGTTGCAAGTCTTGCAACGCATTCATCAAATCGGTGATGAGGGTATTGTCATCTTCAATGGCATTTCCCACCACCACCACATCGGCACCCGCTCGCCAGGCATCAACAGCCTGCTCGGTTGAGCGAATACCTCCACCCACAACAATGGGCACTTGAACCCCATTCCGTACAGCGGAAATCATCTTGGGGCTCACCGGATTCTGTGCGCCAGAACCGGCATCCATATACATCATTTTTAGTCCGAGCATTTCGCCCGCTACCGCAGTGCACATGGCAATTTCAGGTTTATCAGACGGTATAGGAACCGTGCTGCTAATATAAGAGGCAGTCGTAATCCTTCCGCCATCAATGAGCATATAGCCCGTTGCAATCGTTTCTATGCCTGCCTTTTTTAGGTAAGGAGCTGCGACAACATGCTTTCCAATAAGTAGCTCAGCATTTCTGCCTGAAATAAGACTAAGTAAAAGCAATGCGTCGGCGCGTGAATCTATCTGCAGTTCATCGCCGGGGAATATCAAAACTGGGATATCGCTCATTGCCTTTATCCGCTCAATGGATTCTCCAATCGTTCCTGAACTAATCAGACTGCCACCTAAGAAAATGAGGTCCACTCCGCTTTGATTGCATCGCTGAACACTTTCCTCCAAGCTCTGAATATGATCAGGGTCGATCAGCACAGCCAGCATTTTTTGGCCTGCCGCCTGCTTATGAACCAATGAATCGTATACAGCGTTGCGCATGAGCAATTTTTTGCAAAGAAAAGCAATTTATGGGAACTAGCAGTGAATTCTGTGGTGCTAATGCACTTCGTAGAGGCCTTTTATCCATTGTTTGAATTCATTTTTTCGTATTGATTGATAACCGTGATTCTCTGCAACAAATTTGTTTTCACCATCCAAGGCCAGCCAAACGGGCCAGCCATTTATGTTCAAACCCTCTACGCGACTCGCTAAATAAAAGCTTTTTAAAGATGGATGATCGCGTTTATAAAAATACAATTCATCAATATTATGCCGAGTGATAAGCATAAACGTAACACCAGGGAACAGGTCTTCCAAGGAATCGACAAATATAAAAAGTGAGTCGAAGGGAGTTGGACCTCCTTCAAAATAAATGAGCACTTTAGGCCCATATAAGTCAGCAAGATTTGTTTGATCGCCCATCACATCCATCAAAACGAGATTGGGGAATTGCTCACCGATTTTGGGTGAGGAATCAATCGCCATAGGTTCAGGCTTAAATACCGTTTGCAAAGGAAGGCTTTGGATCTTTTTAATCTTTTGAATGATGGAGATATAGGGCACTTCATTCATGGAAGAATAACTGAATGACCTGTTTTTTTCAAAGGGCTTCATATAAATGGAGTCAGCTAGGGTAATTTCCTGAGAAGAGCCTTGATTGATTAGACGCTTTTCGCGGTCAAATGTATAAATCCAGCAAGTGTAATTCGCCATATTGTCCGTTTTCATGCGTAAGGTCTTTATCTTCAGCACTCGGGTTGTGGGGTCCCAGTGGATGGATGAATCTTTTCCTTGGCGGATAAAGTTTTGAACGAATGCATAGGGCTGATCCGCATCTGTTGTCAAGTAGGGGTTTATTGCCAATTCATCGAAGGCATAATTGAATTGCCGTGGGTAGGCGTCCGGAAATCGCATGTCATACCATTGGCGGCGGCGTTCACGGAAGGCATATTCAATTTCACCGTTATTTGTAAAATAGATACCCTCATCTTCCTTTTCAAGTAAAAATAGGGAGGGCTCAGTGGTTTGATGGAAGAAGGTAAGCTTACTGCTGTGCTCGGAATTGATGGTATCCCCCTTAATAAAATAATCCCGGATTTGAATTTCCCCACTCTTCCATGATTTCTCTTGCTCATTGCTCGCCTTTAAAAATGCCAGCAAGGAATCATGCTGGGCATGCAGGTGAATGGAATGGAAAAGAAGAAAAATAAATAGCAGTTTATACATGTTATTTTTTTCCCTTGGAAGCACCCAAACGGTAGGTCATTGGCAGCATATTTCCATATTTTTTCAAACGGAATTTACCTTTTTCAAATTCATTCATCTTTTTAAAAATCTCATAAGGAGAATAATCATATTCCGTAAAATCATCGATTTGAAGCCCGGCATTTATTAGTGCCTGAATCACTTCCGACAAACCATGATTCCAAGAAATAAAGTCGGCGCGCATCTCAGAATCTTTTGCCGCATAATTTCCTTCAAGGGTTTCTATGATAGGAGCATCGTTCAAATAAGGGTAGGCAATCTTCTGCTGAGCATCATCAAACATCCAGATTACCGGATGAAACTCAGCAAAGACAAGTCGCCCTTTCGCCTTCATAAAATGATTCACCGTTTTCGCCCATTTATTGATGTCTGGTAACCAGCCAATGGTGCCATAAGAAGTAAAAACGATATCGAACTTTTCCTTCAAGACTTTTTTCAATCCATAGACATCGCAGCAGATAAAGCGGGCATCGAGTCCTAATTCATCATTTAATGAATGTGCCAGATGGATGGCTGTTTCGGATAAATCTACACCAGTAACCTTGGCTCCTTTCCGAGCTAGGGAGAGCGTATCTTGTCCGAAATGACATTGCAAATGCAGAATTTTCTTTCCTTTTACATCGCCCAATAATTCCAGCTCAATTGGTTTTAGGGAGTTTTTTCCATCGCGAAAGGCATCCATCTCATAGAAGTCGGATTTGATATTGGATTCTGCCCACTTGTTCCAGGATGTTTTATTCAGTTCGAGGTAGTCTTTTTCTGGTTTCATGTTTTTAACTCATTTTAATCTAGGATACAATCATACACCAAATGCCGCAATGCTTTGGTAACCTTGCGTTCATCTTCGGATAGGAATTCGATCAGGTCGTTTATGAATAAGAAATTAGGACTTTGCATTGTTCGCTGGGGTGTTACAAATTGAGCGGAAAATGTTGGTCCAATAAATGCCGCCATAATTTTGGCCAAGTCGTACAATGACGGTTTTTTTGTCTGGGCGGATATAAATGTATTGTCCTAAATGTCCATCAGCATAAATTTCCCCTTGCATTGGCATCCACCATTGGTATTGATAAAATAGTGCGGCCCCATTGCTTGAATCGCGGGCATAAGTTTGTTGGATCCAAGTTCGAGGGATGACCTGCTTGCCTTTCCACTCGCCATTATGGATCATCAGCATACCAATCTTGGCAAAATCACGTGCTCTTGCATTGATGCAACAAAAGGCCTTTTCGATGCCATCCACTTCGTCAATACTCCAGGTTGCCGGATATTCCATACCAAGGGGTTTCCATATTTTCTCTTCTAAATAGGCGCTTAGCGTTTTGTCTTTTAAGGCGCGTTTAAGCACAAGACCAAGGAGCTGGGTTGTGGCACTTTGATACTCAAATTTGCTATTTGGATTCTTCTTTGATTTCAGCTTAAGGGTATTGCGCTCCAAGTTTCGACCATAATAAAACTTGGGGGTTTTTGAGAATGGATTGATATAGCTCTCTTTAAAATCGAGGTCGGCCGTCATTTGAAGGAGGTCGATGATTTTCATGCTTTCAAAGCCTCGTCCGGCCATTTCTGGCACATAGTGAAGTACGGTGTCCTGAACGGAATGGATGAGTCCGTCTTCAATGGCACAGCCCACCAGCAAAGAAACGATGGATTTAGCCATGGAAAAGGAGGTGGTTATTGAACTATCGGCATAGCCATTAAAATAGGATTCGTACTGAATACTGTCGTTCTGTATGATTAAAAATGCCACTGTCTTGCTGCTTGGCAATAGTTTTTCGAGATCGACAGAGTCTTGCCCCATTCGCAGAAATTGAGCGTACTGCGGACTTTGCGCATAGGGAATGGGTGTAACTGAGGTGTCGTTTAGCACCACGCGCTCGGGAAATATTTGGTGGTCAGTAATATCGGCAGTAAAATACCAGATTGAGCGGCCCACATGGCAAGCACTGATAGAAAGCGTGCAGAATAAGACAACATAAAGGGATTGACGCCAGCCAAAATTTTTCATGGCTTGAATTTCGGTAATTCTCTTTAAAGAACAAGTAATGATTTCTTATCTTTCCCCCATGAAAGTGGGAAAAAAGAGCCTGATAGTAATGCTATTGGCGATGATAGCAATTCTTGTTCTTCGCTTGCTCATTGCGGATAGCGATAAAACGCTCACTTGGGACGTATTCGGCTATTACCTCTACCTGCCCGCCTATTTTATTTATGGCGACTTAAGCCTCCAAAATATGGATTGGGTGAATCAGATTATGGAAACCTACCATGTGTCTGGCACCTTATATCAGGCCATTCAGATTGATTCTGGCAATTGGGTGATGCGTTATCCAGGCGGTTTGGCCTTGTTAAATGCGCCTTTCTTTTTTATAGCAGATGCCTTAGCTTCCCCAATGGGCTTTGCCCGTGATGGGTTTTCTGTGCCCTACCAGATGGCCTGGATCATTGGAGGGATATTTTATGCCTTTGTCGGATTGATTTATGCGAGAAAGCTGCTGCTACAATTTTTCTCAGATGAATGGACTGCCCTTCTGCTCTTACTCATCGTCTTTGCTACGAATTATTTAGAACAGGCCACTTTTAGCAATCCGCTTGCTCATAACTACCTCTTTGCTCTTTATGCACTTGTTCTTTATTTGGTGAGTAAATGGAAGGACATCATCCACTGGAAAAGTGCATTGGCGGTTGGTCTGCTCGGCGGACTCATTGCCATGTGCCGTCCGAATGAAATTCTTATCATCCTTATTCCTGTCCTATGGAAATGTTCTCCTTGGAGCAATTCATTGGCGTATGGAGATTTCTTGAAAAAGAATGCAGTGGCAATTGGGGCAGCAGGTCTTGGGTTATTTGTTGGCGGCTTTCCTCAAATGCTCTATTGGCATTCGGTAAGTGGTGAGTGGTTTTTCTATTCCTACCAAGACAATGGCGTAGGCTTCGATTTCGATCGTCCGCATTTGCTTAATTTCCTATTTTCATTCCGTAAAGGCTGGTATATCTATACACCAATAATGCTCTTGGCCACGCTTGGTTTTATTCAGCTCTACAAGTCCAACCGAAAATTATTTATTCCTCTCTTCAGCTTTTTCCTACTCAACCTCTATATCGTTGCCTCTTGGTCTGTTTGGTGGTATGGAGGGGGAAGTTATAGTTCGCGTTCTATGGTGCCTGCTTACCTGATTATGGCCTTTCCATTAGGTTATCTTCTGATATGGTTGAAGCAAAAAGGCAAAGGGGTATGGACAGGCACAGTGTTTTTGATTTCAGCTATGATGCTCTTGAACCTTTTTCAGTTCTGGCAATTTCATGCAAAGATTATCGACCCGGAGCGCATGACAGCTGATTATTATTGGAGCGTATTTGGCAAAACCTCGGTACCGGAAGGAGCTGAGCAGCTTCTCCTTGTGGAGCGCCAAACCACAGCCATTGAAAAGATGCCGGAAGACACCAGCCACTTATCCCGCTCAGTATTGCATGAAGTGTGGCTAGGCACCACGGCAGACCAAGACAACAGAGTACAGCTTGAATGGCCCGATGAAAGCTTGGAGGCTGTGGCATTTATGGATGAGAGTCATCCTTTTACCAATGCATTTGAGCTAGGGTATACTGAAATTACAGATAAGGAATACGCCTGGCTGAAAATCAATACCACCATCTATATCCCAGACTCAGTAGAGGCGGAAGCACCTATGTTGGTGACCCAGTTTAATTATAAAGACAAGCCCTATAAATATACCACCACAGAATACCTTGGTCCGCAAATAAAGAAGGGCGAATGGCAGACAATCAGCATGGATTACATGACTCCAGAGGTGCGTACAAAGAAGGATAGGTTGAAAGTGTATTTGTGGTACCGAGGAAAGGACCCAGTCTATGCACGAAGTTTGGAAATTATTAAATATGAACCTAAGCGTCCTTAAGCGCTTCTTTCACTTCTTGCACCACGGCAATATCAGCGGGTGCCCAATCCAGAATGCCTAAATCGGCTGCTTTGAGCCACTTCATGCTGGCATGTTCCTGCAAGTGTATTTCCCCATAAATGATTTCTGCAAAATAGGGACGAAGTTCAATCGTTTGGTTTTCGTATTCCCAGCTAACAGTATTCAGGCGCATGACAAGTCGGATATTCACCATGAGCTCCTCTTCAATTTCTCTGATAAGGGCTTCTTGATCACTTTCATGCCCTTCGATTTTTCCTCCGGGAAATTCCCATAGCCCAGCATTCAACTGCTCGGCTCCACGCTGAACTGCGAGAACCAATCCCTCTGAAACAATTACAGCACAAACAACGGGAATAATGGGCTTTTGCATATTAGGGTTCAAGGATGCGCATTCGTAGGTCTCCGATACGCGCATATTCTAGGCTAAGAATATGAAATTCAAAATTATCAATCACTAGGGTTTCTCCTTTTTCCGGAAGACTTTCATAGCGCGAAATGATATACCCACCTAAGGTTTCATAATCACCATCAGGGAGGTTGAAATCGTATACCTCATTCAAATAATCCACCTCCAAACGGGCAGATAGCTTAAACTCGGTATCGGAAATTTTCTCCTCAGTGAGTTTTTCTATATCGTGTTCGTCTTCTATCTCCCCAAAAATTTCTTCGAGAATATCTTCAATGGTGACTATACCTGCCGTTCCGCCAAACTCATCTACGACAACCGCCAAGCTTTTTCTGTTGGCAGTAAATTTCTTGAGCAACTCATTCGCAGGCATCGCCTCGGTAGCTATCACAATTGGTATTAAACTAGACTTGATACTTTCTGGCTTATGGAAGAGGTCAACCTGGTGCACATAGCCAATGATATTATCGACGGTTTCCTTGTATACGAGCACTTTGGAATGTCTATTTTCTATAAAAGTATCCCAAAGCTCTTCCATGCTATCGTTTAACTCAACAGCCACTACTTCGTTTCTCGGAACCATACACTGGCGTACCTTAACTTGGTCGAAATCCAGGGCATTTTTAAATACTTCCGTATCCAGCTCCGAATCCTCTTCGGTGTCCATATTAACACTCTCTGAGATATAATGGTCGAGGTCAACCTTTGTGAAAAGCAACTCTTCTTGGCCATTATCTCCACCAGGAATCATCTTTAAAAAACGTTCGGCTAACCAGTTAACAGTGCTTACCACCGGTAAAAGAATATAATAAACTAGCTGAAAGGGGAAGATCATGGTAGGCAGCAGAGTGTCGGCATTTTGATTGAAAATCACCTTTGGAAGAAATTCTGCAAAGACCAAGATCAGGAGGGTGGAGATGGTTGTTTGTATAAGTAAATCAAATAACTCATACGACGACCATGGAGCCCCAGCAAACCATTCGCGTAATATCCCTTCCATAAAGATACCATAGATAACAAGCGCCACGTTATTGGCCACAAGCACTGTGCTAATGAAGCGAGAGGGTCTCTTTAAATATTTGGAAAGTATGCGTCCCCAAAGTATGCCCTGCTTGTTTTTAAGCTCGATGCGTAGTTTGTTGGAAGAAAGGAAAGCGATCTCTATGCCTGAGAAGAAGGCCGAGAGAATAAGCATGGATAATATGATGAGTCCCGAATGACTGTCCATTGATGCGTATAACAGCACAAATTACCGCCTTTTTTTTGGCTTTGCGTTTTTTCTGCCTGCTTTTCTTTTTAGGAAGAGAAGAGAGAAGCAGACAATGGCAAATATATAGAAGACAAAGAATTTGGAATGTTCGCTTCCTTCATCTATCCATACCCATGTGCCAACGATGAGCGACAAGCTTGCGAGCACAATCCAGGCTATTCTATTTACTTTCTTCATCTACACTGATGGTGCCTTTTACCTTGAATATTTTGTATTCCGAAAAGTCTTGATTGGCTTCAAAGCCTTCGCCAAAAATAATGTTTTCCGGTGTGGTGATTTTCACGAACTCATCGGTATGGATTTTTCCTGTGTTTTGGTCCCAGATGAGTTTGTCGGTATTCAGCTTTTCTTGCTTGTTGTTGACCACGCGTACATCATTCCGTAGTTCTACAATTTTCTTGCTATCGTAGGAGATCCCGTATTTCGACTTCAATGAATTCTCAACTTTTCCGTTTGCACCATAGAAGTAGGCTGTAATTCCTTGGTCGAAGATGGTGAATGGTTCTTCTACTGGATGCCGCTCAAGTGTCGGGGCATAAATAATCGCCTTGAGAGAACCGGAGTCGCTATAGTGCATTTCGACATTCTCAGCAGTTTCAGTAAAAAAGGTGTCGTTCAGTATCTTTTCCACTTTTTCCTTCTCCGCACTCATGTCGCAGGACCCAAAGAAAAGGGCATAAAAAAGCCCGAAAAGCATGGCTTTATATCCAGTTCTGAATAGCGATACTTTTCGGGCTTTGATTGACATAAGTCTAATTATTCTACAAATCTAACCTTGGTGCTCAAGTTCGGGTAGCATTTCAAGGTATAAGTTGATCCTTCTGTGATACCCAAGAAGAATGCCTTGTCTTTTTTCGGGAAGTATTGACTATAGGTAGCAATACGTCTGTTTGCCGCACCCGCAATACCTGAGTCAACCGCTTTGGCCTTGATGTATTGGTCGACAACTACCCAGTAGATAGCCGAAGCATCGAAGTCTTTGCAAGCACCTGCTGCTTGCAAGTATGAGTCACCAATCAAGATATAGGCTTCACCCTTGTTCGGGTCAATGGCCAATGCTTTGTCGGCATAATTTTTTACCTGGCTGATATTTCTGTTGATGAGAGCAATTTTTGCCATGGTAATATAGTCGTTGACCTTCTTGGCGTTTTCCTTCTCATTGTCTATCGCTTTCTGGTAAGCTTCCAGCGCTTTGCTATAGTTTTTCTTCGCTCTGAATGCATTGGCCAAGTTACGGTAACCAAGTGCGTCAGGGTTAAGTTTAAGGTAAGCTTCAGACACTTTGAAGTACAAATCCGTATTGGTACATTTTGCATTGTTTAAGAAGAGAAGGATTTTCTCCATCAATTCCACATTCGTTGGGTCGGCCTCAAATTTTGGGTTATAAATGGCAGCAAGTGAAGGACAATCAAGATATGCAGCAGCAAGGCTGTTTAAGTTTTCTTGTGCCACATCCCAGGCCTCCTTTACGGTATAAACGGAAGTGATATTTGTTTCCGTAATTGGTTTATCCACGGTGATATCAATACTATCGATATTGGTGATGGTATATCTAGGACTGCTATAAGATGGCTTGAGGGTAAAGACCAATCCTTCTTCCAAATCACTTGCATCTTCAGAGGTAAAAGTATTTTCAAGCACATTATTGATTTTGAAATTGCCTCGGTAAAGGCCCAGTTTGATACTGCCTTCTGGGTTTTTGATGTTATAGTCAACAATCTCAGTAAGTGTTTCGTAGGCTTTTAGGATATCTTCTTTGCTGCGTTTTCCATTTTTCTCAAGTAGGGTGAGTGTTCTGAAATAGGCAACAATCAAATTGTCTTCACTGGCATTTCCATCAAGTTTAATGGCTTCTTCGATAAGTTTTAATCCCGCTTCAGGGTTATTCTTGTCGAGTTCCAAAAGCGATTTCCCCCACTTTCCTTTCACATATCCTTCTCTCCCAAAATATTTAATACGGTTGGTATAAATCATACCAATGGTGTCGAGTAGGGCTTTTTTCTTTGGTTCTTCTTTCGCCTGTTCGTATTTCCATTCGTAGATTTCTATTCCATCGACATAGGTTTGCTCGCGAAAACATGGAGCGTTATGAAACACGTATAACCAAGCTTCATTGGCCGCTTCGAATCTTTTGAATCTTACATCCTCATGCATCAAAGAATAGTTGCGCAAGGTGAGCGCACTGTCTACCCCATTCGGATTGCAACCTTCTACTTGTGCAGAGCTCTTGCCTCCCATCATTAGGGCGATAAGGAGTAGAATTGGAGAATAAAATCTAATCATCTTTTTGGTCATTTCCTTACTGTATTTTGCGTTTGTTAAACCATTTATCGTTAAGTGATACACCGACCACAAATCGCCAATAGTTTTCTTGTATTAAGTTGTTTGTTAAGGTTCCTCTTTGGAAATATTCCACCGCAATATCTAAGCTGGAAAATACGGTTTCATATTTAATCTCTTCATTAACAGTTCGTGTTCTTAATGGTATACCCATGCCAAAACTGATGCCAAGATCAGTAATGTCGGTATTATCGAAGTTCATATAGGTCTTTCCATAACGGGCTCCAAAACGGTATTCGGTTTTGGCCAAGAAGAAAATCTTCTCATTAAAGAAGTCGGTGGATGGGCGGAATGCGAAGCCTATACTTCCCTGCCATGCGTCTTGTAAGTTCTGGGTTTCGAATGGGGATGAAAACTCGGTCCAGCGCTGCATGCGGTAGTCGAGTGCCAGTCGCCATCTTCCTGTCCCTTCAGAGAGTACATACCCTACGCCAAAGGTGCTTGGTAATGTCGTTTTGCCGGTTTGTGATTCATCTAAGAGTACAGTATCTAAAACAAATTCATTTGAGCCAGAAAGGACATAGGTTCTGGCGTAGAACGTTCTGTCGTTATTTATTTTTGATGATAAAGAGTAGGTAGCTCCAAAATTATGCTTGAGGTAGCTTGAATCTTTCCGCACGATGTTTTTCTGCAACAGAGAATCATAAAAGCTGCGTTCTTTCACGCGCAACTGCTTGGTCCAGTACTGGGCTCCACCTTCGTATTGAAAGCCATGAACATAGTCGATGGAACTTTCACGGTAGTTTTGTTCTGGCGACGACGCGCTGTATTCAATCGAACGCGCTAAATCTGTTTGTCCATGAAGAAAAGAAGCTTGTAAGCCAAGGCTGAACTTATTGCCAAAGCTTTTTCCTGTTCCTAAAAAATAGCGGGTGATGCTTCCTTTTCCGCTGAGAATATCGGTATAGCCACCTTCAGACTCGTCATGCTTAAAAACGATATTATAGCCTAAGCTGCTGTATGGAGTTGCGCCAAATACGAAACCCCAGGTTTTGTTTTTATTGACTTGAAATCCAAGTGTCAGGTAGTTTAATGCCGCTCCATTGGTTTTAAGGCTCTGGGTTCCTTGGGCAATGGTTCCAAAATAACTTTGTGCACCAAACTTAAAATTAGTTTTGTTCAATGCACTGTAGGATGCTGGATTGACCATATACATGTTCAGGGGATCTCGCATGCCAATGCCCGTTTGTCCCATTCCTTGCTGGTCTGCAAAGCCAGGATAGAAGGTTTGTCCCATACCAAATCGTGAGTAGGGTGATGAGCTAAGAAGCTGCGCCTGCAAGGAGTTCGCGCAAAATAGCGTTAGGATAAAAACGAAGAATGAGGCTTTACGCATTGAGCGATTGCTTATAGTTTTGAATAGTGTTCAATCCGATCAGCACCAGATTTGGCGCTGCAAATATGTCCTTTTTAAGGTTCTTCTCAAAGAAGGGAGAGTCTCCTCCGGTTATTAGCACCCTTAAATTGGGATATTTTTCGGTGTATAAATCTATTTGTCGGCCAAGTTCCCCTAAAACGCCTTGCTTCACGCCTTGGAGCATGCTGGTTTTGGTACTGTCTCCAAGATGGCCTTCTAGGTCCTCCCATTCTAACTCCGGAAGTTTACCTGTAAATTCATGCATGGCTTTTAATCGCATTTTTATTCCCGGACTAATCGCTCCTCCATGATAATTTCCTTCTTGGTCAAGCAGTTCATACGTTATACAGGTGCCGGCATCTATAACCAAACATGCGGTGTCTGGAAATAGATGGTGGGCCCCGCATACCGCCGCTAAACGATCTCTACCCAAGGTAGACGGAGTCTTATAGCGAATGGTTACAGGTAACGCATCAAATACATCAAGTACTTGGTAACTAAAGCCCAGTTCTTTTTCATCCGGAATGGCGTGTACACTAGAAATAAACCAGTGGATGGAAGGATGATGGACATGTGCTTTTTGCAAAACCGCCCATTCGCCATAGGAAATTCTGCCGCTTTCAAGTAAGGTATTGTCTTGAAAAACCGCCCATTTCACTGCGCTATTTCCTATATCGATGATGCCGTTCATGCGTCTATCCACTGTATTTCTTTGATGGAATATTGTTTGACCTCTCCCTCTTCTTCCACTTCTAATCGTCCCCATTGGTCGACCCCCTTTACCCTTCCCTTGAATAAACGTCCATTTGACTGAAAGGTTGTGATACTTCCATAAAAGAGCAAGTTCTCGTGGTATTCCTGCCAAATACGCCACTCTTCGGGCAAGGAGGCCAATTGCCATTCGAGTTGAGATATCAAAGAATCATACACTTTTTTTAGTGGAATTAGCTGATTGGTAAAGCTACGCAAAGAAGCGGCTTTGGTAAGTGGGCCAAAATTTTCCTGGTTCACATTTATACCTATTCCAATGATGCTGCTGGCTAGGAGGCTGCCTTGCACGCTGTTTTCAATCAATATGCCGGCGAGCTTTCTCCCTTCATGGTAAATATCATTTGGCCATTTAATGGAGGCTTTTGGTAGGAAGAATTTAATGGTATGAAGCACCGCCAATGAAACTGCCATATTCACCAAAAATTGTTTTTCGGCAGGGATTTGCAATTCAAGGGCAAGACTCATGTAAATATTTTCTCCGGATTCACCTTGCCATAATTGTCCCATTTGTCCTTTCCCGGCCGACTGAAAATCTGCGCGGATTGCTGTGCCATGACTGATGTCACCTGCTTCAAAGAGCTGTCTTGCCAACTCATTTGTTGAGCTGAGTTCAGCATAATGAAGCGTGATGGTCTTGAAGCTTCGGATATAGGGAAGAGAGTTCGTCAAAAAATTGCCGTAATTTGCGCACAAAAATAAGGCTTCTACGCTATGGCGAAAAATAAGAGTATAGATTCAGCAAGATTGTTGGCAGATGTGATTGTAAAAGGGATGGAAGAGAAGAAGGGAAAAGACATCGTGCTGATCGACTTGCGTGAAGTCAAAGGCGCAGTCACCGACTTCTTTGTAATCTGTGAAGGAGAAAGCGACAGACAGGTACAAGCCATCGCTCATTCTGTGGATGATTTCGTAGAAAAAGAATTGAGTGAAGACCCTTACCACAAAGAAGGATTTGAAAACTCAGAGTGGATTTTGCTCGACTATGTGAATGTGGTTGCCCATATCTTCATGCCCGAAAAGCGAGAATTTTTCGCACTCGAAGAACTTTGGGGCGACGGAGAAATCACCCGCTACTAAAAATTCGGCGAGAAGTCGTGGCCTTTATAATGGTCATGGATAATCTGAACGGCCTCCTCTGGTGAATCGGCAAGCTTAAATAGATATAAGTCACCTGGACTTACCGTTTTTTCCTTTTCCAGCATTGTTTGCTGAATCCAATCGATTAAGCCTCCCCAAAAGTCTTTGCCCATCAATACAATGGGAAAGGGATGGATTTTCTGTGTTTGGATGAGTGTCAAGGCTTCGAAGAGTTCATCCATGGTGCCAAAGCCGCCAGGGAATACGACAAAGGCCTGGGCATATTTTACAAGCATCACCTTGCGCACAAAGAAATAGTCGAAATGAATGAGCTTGTCGCGGTCAATAAAGTCATTGGCCTTGGTTTCGAAAGGCAGATCAATATTCACCCCTATAGATTTTCCTCCAGCACGATTCGCTCCCTTGTTTCCCGCTTCCATGATGCCGGGG
>Ga0100381_1002991_pt1 | contig 14806 bp, 19 predicted proteins | sample CryGeymeta201505_FD_80416 | JGI IMG/M metagenome (GOLD analysis project Ga0100381, IMG submission 80416) | Groundwater microbial communities from Crystal Geyser aquifers in Utah, USA - Crystal Geyser metaG 2015-05 | ecosystem: Environmental > Aquatic > Deep subsurface > Groundwater | place: USA...
CCCCAACCCCCACCCCAACCCCAACCCCAACCCCAACCCCAACCCCAACCCCAACCCCTTGCATATGCATTGAGTTTGTATAAGAGTGTTGTAATTTGATAATTATACATGAAAAAGGTCAAGCAGGTGGTACTCTTCTTGCTAGTCGTCATCACACTCTACTCCACCATGCTCTTCTACCTTCTCATGTCCGTCCATGCCGACTCCCGGCTTCAGTAAATCGACTACCTCGAAAAAATAAAACAGGAGCAGCCTCATAAAGTTCTCTATATCGATCGACTGGTCCCTATCAGCTAAAGGTACTCACCATCACATCCAGATTGCAACACTTCAGTCTGTCTAGGGTCAGTCACAAAGAACCCAGATCTAAGGGCTGTTAGTTCGGCTAATTCAGACAAGGAGTGCTGCTGATCGGCGCGTCTTCCTTCGACCCGATAACAATTTATTCCAAAGTGTTGAGAGAGCTGTAAATTGGAAAGGAGTCTGGTTGCATTCCCGAGGTCTTTGTGCTCAAAAAGTTACATCCGCTCATTCTAAGCAGCGAATAGAATATAAACAAATACGCTACTGAGATAGGCGAAGTGCTCAAATATTTTACAATTTAGGCCTAATTTTAACTGAGCATCCTCACTCACTAGGAAGGAGCCCTGTTAACCTTGGTCTACTTTGCTCGAAAGACAATAAATTTGCTGTTTCACAATGTCGTATAAAAAATCAGAGCTGTGATATTGATCGATATCACCCATCCCTTCCTGAGGGTTTAGTATGATCCACCTTACAAATTGCTAGCTATGCTTAAGATGGAGGTCATGGCGTCAAGAGATAGGGTAAAAATATTCAACCGGTTGAAGTTTGTGATAGTGACCACACATAAAGAAGATGGATTGAAGGAACACTTCTTCTATAAAACTCCCAGCACTCGCTTTCTGTTCGGTCGGACTTTGCTTATCTCATCAAGATAAATGGCCAACGTCCATTATTTTCTCCCTCCGAATTCTCTCAGTTTTCCACCTCTGGTTCGAAGATTGGCACAGTTTATCGCCAAAGATTTCAAATCTAATTATTCTGTTTCTGAAGCACACGATTTTTTAAGATACGGATAAAGCTACTCGTACTAGCGAAAGAGAGAGGAGGAGCTGAAAGAATGCATAGACCTATCAATGGCGCAAGGTAGCATTGGCTTAAGGTAGAAAATTAGGCTCTCGTGAGGCAGGGCTGCGTGAAGATGCTGCCTTTCCAGTTGTAGAATGAGTAAGCTTTGATGATGTACTCTGCCAACCACTTTTAGGTCTACTCCAACGACTATCATCGGGTCTATCCTTTCGATAACCTCACAGAAGGCTCCATCTACCTCTTCCAAAGAATGACCTATCCCCTATACATCATCAATCCATAAACTGCTCTGATCCACCTCAGCCGGCAGAAAATAGCCAGCCCTAGCAACCCTCTAGATATGGATTAAGACGAATTACTCCATTCCTCACAACTCCTTTTTACCAATTATTCTGTTGTCCGTATTTGTCCCAACGTCATTCTCACATTTCCTCTGCATTTCGCACAAGGCAACATCCATCGCAAGTTTCTCGGCTAGGGACAATAAAAATGTTTCACGGAGGAAAGTCTTTTTTAGAATTTTTCATGGTAGCTCTTTCTCAACTGGTCTCTCTTCAGAAACATGGTCATTTTCACTCTTCTGTGTTCGATCCTCCGCAAAGATGCAGTCACCGATCGACTGGTCTAGCAGTTCTCAATAAATATGATAATTCTGATGAGTCATGAGTAGGTCAGCAGCAAAATTACCTGTGGCATTTATATTCAATCTTTCAGCATTCTGGTGGAATATCTAAGCCGGGCTATCTTGTACGTTGTGTCCTATTTCACAATCAACGAAAATTGGGGCTCTTTTACGTTGCTGGCAGTTTCGGCTATTTGTATGGCAGCCTGTTTCTTTGATCTTTTCAACTATTGGAAAATATTCGGAGTTGTTGTCATTTTCTTCATCAATAAACAAAACTTACTACTCTTCATCATCAAATTGTACTTCATCAAAGAGGAGTTTCCTTATAACTCCAGTGGATTCGATGGTATTACAAATCTGGGCATATTGACAATGTGGCTGTATACCTCCCTAGATAGCCATAAACTACCACCCGCTGATGAGTCTTCATGGACAGCAGACCAGGTCTTCACTACAGCTCTGCTCCTAGCGATCGCTGTAGGCGTGGACTTTCCGGGCAGCATGATCGAGACTATCATCACAATTTACATGAAGCTGTTCATTGTGCTGAGAATGCTGAGAATCCTTCGTAATCGTAAATAAAAATGATCTAAGAGAAGCAATCACCTGATGAAATTATTAATAATCAACTCTTACTCTAAGAATTAAGAGTATGGTGAGCTCTTTAGCCGTGGCGCTCGAGTGAAGGTGTCAGAGATTTTCGTCTTCGGATTAGATACTGCATGTTGAAGTTTAGAAACGGTGTTTTGTTATTTGGTTGAAACCCTGATCGTCTAGTCTCAATGGCTTGATCCTTCTCATCATACAGCTATAAGACTTTCTTTTGAGAAGTGTGACTTCTATCTTTCCTCCTTTTCTGCCTGCCCTCATGCTCCTGCCTTATATTCTAAGGGGACATTGATGCAGTACTCCGGAGTCCGTTGATTATCCTATTTTTCTTCCTCTCCATCGAAATGAAAAAATTGGGTTAATCAAATAATTTTTTCGATGGCAGTTTCGGCTTGAGGGCTGAATGCTCTTGCTTGAAGAGTTATCGATCTTCTGGATTGGTCATTGGGATGGTGCTGTATTGCTTGATTTGTGCTGCTTTGCGTGTCATTTGAGTTCGTTGGAAGAGATACAGCTTTTGCTTGAGAGTTAGCTGATGCTTGGAGTCTTTGTCCTCGAGGACTGAGGGTGATAGCATCAATAAAATAATAAATGGATCTCAAAGACTATCAAAAGTTATGCTTGTTTGGCATATGAGCCTTGTAGTGCTTTCCCTTCTGAGTTAGCACTACTTTGCCGTTGAAGAAAAAGGCTTGCCAATTGATAGTTTCCTTGACTCCCATCAGCACCTCGCTTTCTGTATATATTTCTGAGGGCAGATGAGAACCATTTACAAAGTTGTTGTAGTCATGTGTAGGTGGTTAGTTCAAATTTTTTGAAGCCTTACTGGCAATATCTTCCTATCTTTCTTCTTAACGCTCATGAATGACTGATTATATTTTGAGCAATTTTCCTGGAGATCTGACCTATTATACCTCTTCAAACATCCCAAGGCTGAAACTTTCTTGCTTGCCAATGAGATTCAAGACTGGTGTTTATGGTAGTTCTTCTGCCTCTTGATCCTGGTTTATTTTGGACTCTGTCCTGTTTAATTTAATCTTGTTGGGACTATCCATCTGTGAAGATTGCCTTCTGATCAAAGTTGGACTATGATGCATTTTTTCCAATTTCTTCTTCTCCAAAACTTGCTATTTCTCGACTGCTTTCCTTTGCTCGATAGTTTGATAGGAACTGCCTGGAGGGAAGCTTGAAGCTAGTTCTCCAAAAGCTGGCAAAATATTGTAGTGGAACAACTTTTGCTTGCCAATACCTTCCTCCTGAATATAGAATTATTCCATTTCAGGCTCATATTTGACGTTCCAAGTCATTGACTTTTATTCCATTTTTGTCTACACCTGCACTTTTTGGTCCTCTTCCTCGGAATGAACTCCTGAAATTTTCCAATATTTGATTTTTTAACTGTGATTGCTATACTTCTGCCTTTTGGTATTGAGGTCTCTCACGTTTTGCTTATACTGTTTCAGTTTCTTGATCACCCAGTTTTATCCCTCGTCAACATTTTGCTCTTAGATGTACTCAATAACCCTATCGATTTCTCTCATCGCCATTTCATACTCGCAAATGCTGTAGTAGAGAAGAGCTTTCTAGACGCCTAACATATTTTTGAAGTAAGCTGCTTGGATTTATGTTGTGCTCTTTTCGGCTTGTTCTTTCTTTTTGATGTGACATAGTGCAGTCATGTATTTTTTATTTCTAATCGCTTTGAGAAAATTGTTATACTCAAAACCTTCCTAAATGGCTTTTATCAGCTCAAGTTTCTGCTTGAGGATGCCCACCATTTCTGCCTTTTTGTAGAGCGACTCAGTCTATCTAATTCTTTTTGTCTCAGCTTCTTCTATTGTGCTCTTCAATAGTTCAACTTCTTCTTTGATAACCTCATGAAATTCCTATTCATTCACATGGTTGGAAGCGAGGGTCTTGGCTACTAATCCTTTTTGGCTGTCATTAGTGGCACTCAAAGTCACATGCACTTTTCCCTCGATCGTATTATGAATATTTTTGACGATGAACTCAGTGTAGGGAGCAATGAGGTAGTCACACCCTTCTTTGTAGAAAGCAAATCTCTAGATGTTGAGGTAGTTCTTGATGTGTGTCTTGGAAAGCATGGGGATGTTCTCGAATTCGATAAACAGGCAGTTATTGGAGATGTTGGAACTTTTAGCATTTTCGTTTGACTTTCCACACATTAGAAGAGACCTGTTGAATAGAATGTCGCCTATTTTCAAGGCTCCCATTATTGATCTGAACTCCTTGAAATTACTGTCGTTGATATAAACAAGTAGGTTTTCTTTGTTCATGACTTCATCTTCAAAACTGCAAAATGCTGCTAACAAAGTGAGGATAAAGCCTGAAAAAAATTTGGCTGCCAGAATGGTCGTCAATGGATCTTGGAAGATCCTCTGAATGACACTAGCCAAGCCATGAGGCAAAGAATATATATAAATGGTCGTAACTTGCAATTCCAGATACGTCGAGCATTGATCGACCTTACTTATGTAAAAGTAATTGAACTCCTCCTCTGTGACATCAATCAAAAAATAAGATTTGCATCTGTAGAGGCATCTTTTTATGCTGTCCTTCATCGCTTGGAGGAAAATTGGTTTTGTTACATCGCGAGTGATGATGGGAAAACCTGTCCTCCACATGATGCCATAGCGATAGAGAAATTATTCGTGAAGGACGGTTAGAGCTTCGTCTAGATTTTTGTTGGAGTTTGGCAACTTTAGAAAAGAGATGTGATACTATTTGGTTAGTTTGAAATTTTAGTCTCCAAACACCTCCTTTAAAATCTTATTTTTTGACACTATTGACCCTGTGAGCTCGAAAATTTTAAATTTATTCTCTGAAATTTTCTGATGAGCTTTGTAAAAATTCGGTAGTGATTTTTTGATGAAAATGGTCAAATTGAGTCGAGGGGTCACCATGACCTCGATAAAATCTCTGATTTTGCTAAAGTTGTAATGCACGAAATGGATCCTTTCAGCTCTGACCTCTTCTTTGATTTTATTCCAGTTTTATTTCAACGGTTTTTCCTTGTCCATCATGATGACCTTCACATTTGCCAGGTAGCTATCTTTGTGCATTTGAATGTCTTTCTCAAGCAGTTTCTTGTACTACTCGAAGTAATCCTCGGCCTTGATGACCAAAATCATTCCGTTTATGATCTTCTCGCGGTTTGATGCCATGTAGTTTTATTAAAAATCTTACCTGTTTGGAATGATGGTTGTCATAAGGCCCATCTCTGAAGTGAACTTGTTGACCTCTTTTTCTTTGATTTTATAGGTTGTAATTTCATCAACTGGACCTGTCTCGAACTTGATCCTGAATCCAGCCTTTTTAATGAGTTCCTTGACTCTCTGATCCAGATACTTTCTCACCACCTCATCTTTGTGAATGTTGCTGTATATTTATTCAATTTTATCTTATTTCTCTTCAGCATTGTACATGTAGACTCTGGTATCAAATTTTTCCTGGAGAAGATAGCTCTTGACATTTTAAATTTCATTGATATCACAGTCAAATGTCAACAAATAACTGAAGGTTCTTCTTTTGAACTGTTCTTTAAGTTATGTCATATTTGACACAACCTTTATCTTCATTCTTTCCACCCAGCCTTTTTCAGTGATGTCCTTCGACTTTCTTTTCTACAGCTAGGCAGTTGGTTTCAGCAAATAATTTCTTAGCTTTTCCTAAATAAAATCATTGTGTATCTGACCGTAAGAGATGTGCGTATAAATTATTACATTTTCAGCTACAATCGATGTTTCCTCAGCTACAATATCACAGCAGTTTTTTATAGCTTTAGCAATAGTCTCGATGCTTTCGTCATGCATCCACAAACATTGCTTTATTTGCTAAATTTTGTCGTCTGTTTGCTAGTGATATTCCTCTCGGCCGTAAGCCCTAATATCACCATGATAGATGATTTCTGACTCAAATTTGTGTATTTTTTTCATATCTTGCACGAAAGCAAAGGTGGAACTGTTGCTAACTACAATAAAATCATAGTAGTTACTGATCAGTCCACTCTTGAAATCGTCTTAATTGAAATCCGTGAATGACGAGGTAATTTTTTTGCCTAAAAAATGAACCCACTCTTTCTTCATCTTCTTTGATTAATCCTTGTTTTGCTCAGTATTGAGGATTTTGACAGCAGTCCTCCTGTAGAGATCCTTCACCATTCTTCTGAACTTGAAATTCATGGATTCCTGGCCCTGGGGTTTGCTGAGAATGCTACTCTTGATGATGTTGATGTCCTCCGCCACAAGATGAATGTAGGGTTATTCAGATTATGGAATTTTGAAATCAAATGCTTTGTCAACCAAAAGATAGATGACCAATTGCTACATATCATATTTTCGGACGAGGGAAATGATCTGGTTTCTGATGAGATGGTGACTACGAATTCGCTTTCCTTCGAACTATTTGTCAAGCTATAGCAAATTTGAGAATGTTTTAGCTACGATTGAGCTCTATTTGATTTTATCCTTGATTTATTCTTTTTAGTCTTTGAACTGATCCAGTTCTGCTTTCTCTCGAATGATCAAGTAAGGCAAATCCTTCATATTTTGATTTTCCAGGAAGGAGCTGAAACTGCGTTCATAATGACAATTGAACCTCTTGTCATTTTTTATCGGCTAGAAGTCTTCTTATTTTTCGAGTTCGTCAATGACGACAACTTTGATAGCCTAGTTGGATCCTCCCATAATATAACTGAGCCGGCAGTTTTATAATATAACTGATGAAATAGACAATCAGCAGGAGGTGAACTTAGGATTCACAAACACCGTCTTGTTATGCATAGCATTGGAGTATTCTGAAATTTGAGTAAGTTGGATATTGTTATTCTTCCTTCGAACTTCAGGGTTCACCAGCATGTTTAGCTCGTGGTTGGTCGTCTCGTGATTCTGGTTGTAGGACGATACATTCAGATGTTGCTTCCAATTTGATGAACTGTACTGTGAGGTGTTTATGATGTTGTTTTCTATTGGAGGGGGACTGACTAAGGAATTAAGTACGCTCTGGTAGCTTGCGGGGCCAAGATAGAGGGGCTTTCGGGCTACTGTTATCGGAGTTGTTGTTGCCGGAGTTCCTACATTTCTTGGAGGAAGGTTTGCTTGTAATCTGGCAGTTCTTCGTTATTCATAAGTTATAAATTTATTAATGATAAAACTTCTGCATTCATTTATGGCGCTACTCATGGCCACTCTTCTTGCCTCCGCCCTCCCAGATGGCCTTCATGGAAGAGTTACTCACACTTGAGCTTCCAATCGTGCTCACCTTTGGCAATTTGACCATCGGGCCTGTAACATCTGTTCTTCTGATACCGTTGCCACTCTTGTTCATGGATTGTGTTGGGACGTTAGGAGAAGGATTCGACATGGTGCCTGAATGTTGTTTGTTCATGTGCATGTTTGAACCTGGAACGTTGGTACTTTTGTTTCTTATATTTTTGTTCTGCTGAGGTCGTTGCTGGAAGCGAGCTTCGTTTGCTTTTTCTTCTCGAATTTTTTAGGCCAACTTAAGAGCGATGTTTTTGGCTAATTTTGGCATTTGCTGCTGACGATTGTTAAGACATCCCAAAAAGCTGAGATTTTTCATGCCATTCTTGATTCTTTTGTTATTTTTGTAGATCAGATCGAACCCACCAATTTGCTCTTCCTCACCCGTCAATCTATTATTAGCCCACATTGTACATTTTTTAGAGGTTAACGATGGTCAGGACGTCATCAAGCAATCCATTTTTCAACTTTCTATCTATGGGAGTATTAGCTGTCATGGAAGGGCTGCCATTGATCTCGATCAACCAAGGCTTCAAATTGGCATCCAGCATCACATCGAACCCATATAGTTAGAAGCACCTCTTATCATTCGATATCACCTTACTGGTGGCAATTAGGGTCTTGATGGCTAGCTACTGGATCTCGAAGAAAGCCTTATCAGTGGCTTCCTAGCCATACTTCGACAAGATGTACAATCTCATCTTATCGAGCTGGTACTTTCCACCTCGTTCCTAGTCGTAGTTGTCGCTATTCTTCTGCACCGCCACGTTAGTCAGATGAGTCTAATGGCTGTAAATGTCGCTGAGGTCGTAGCGGTAATGGGTGAATCTGGCAAATCCCGATCTGTAGAGATAAACAGTTAGAGGGTTATGGCTCGTGACAAGCACATACAGCCTCAGATCGAACTTTTTATGCCCGATAAGTAAAGGGTTGTGAATATAACGCTGAACAATGTATGCTTCAGGTTGGTTGGACGTGTCCGACCACTAACTTATATCTCCTATGGCTCTGAACAAGAAGATACCCTTTCCCTGACTTCGGCCGATCTAAATAAAAACACCTGTACAGGTTTCATAATCCAGACACTTTTCTGGTCTTTGCATCTTTTGAATTCTTCAGCAAAAATGGGGTACTCGCTTGGCAAGTTGTAAGTCAGAGGGATGTAGTCATAGCCTGCAGCCTACTCCGTCCTTCCTTCTCTTTCTGCCGTCTTTTTGTACCGTTTGACATTTTTGCTCAACAGATCTTTCCTGCAAATTTCGTAGAAATTCCTAAAATGGTTGATTCTTTTGTCAGGAAAGAGCCGTATCTTATCAAGAGTGTCGTTGATGAACTACTTTTCGCACCAGTAGATATTCCAGTCGTCATCTTCTGTCTGCTTGTACCCCCGTCGGTTAAGGGTCTCCTGAATACAATTGGTGAAGAAGGTTTTGAATTTGATATCGCAACTGGATAGGCAAAGGCGTACTAGGGAAGTGGATAGTGCTCCTTCTTGATTATTTTTCGAAAATACTCCGACATCAAATAAAATAATACCAACGGAAGCACAAATATCCCAAAAATTTCTGTTTTATGACCAGAAACAAGGTTTAAATACAGAGGAAGTCATTTTTAAGCCATTAAAATATCTATTCATCCTTAAAATCAAGTAAATCTGAGCTTTTTCCAGCAACAGTACTCATACACCTTACTACTTCTATTAGATCAAATATCCTCATTCCATAGACCTTTGTTTCACCTTAAAGATAATAAAATATATGAGTTATAAAGCGCTCCTCTTGCTCGGACTGCTCCTGCCACTGCTGCAGGCCTATACAGATATCACCTTGCTCAACTGCCCTGCCCAATTCAACATCACCAAGTACAACGTCACCACAGATACCACCATCAGTACCATGGGCCCCTTCATCTACGCAGGATTTTCCTCATCAGCATCGACAGAACGAGTCAACTAAATAGTCATCAACGGTGATTATCAAAAACTAGAGTAGTACTAGAAATAGCTAATGGTGCCTTACATTATCATGGGAGTCGTCTATGGCGTATTCTACATCTTCACTGTCTTCTGCTGTTTGTTCGATCGCTCCTGCCCTCCTAGCGAATGTATCCGTCGAGATTTAGACAGCAATCCCTACTCCAAGCGATAGATCAGGTTGTTTACAATTATTCTGGTAGTTTGTGCTGTTGGAGTGTTGGTCATTAGTATAATATCCTATTCCTTCGTACCGGAAATGAAGAATAACCTGGAGATGACTAGCTGCAGCATGTATCTGACTCTGGATACCGCCATCAACGGTGATGGTGTATGGGGCGGCTTTACCAGTCTGAGAGATAAAATAGGAAACATAACAAATTTGCTGTCGGCTGCTGTCACACAAATACAGATATACTTTCCGGGTGATGCGTGGCTGATAGATTCTCGTAAAGCTATGCAAACAGCCAATTTGAACATCTATGACACTTACAAGTCTTCCCAAATGATCACGCCTAACCCCGACACTACCTCCACTGCCATCAATGCAGGGCAATCTGTTCCACAAATTGACTCTCGATTCATCAAGACCGGGATGGGTCCCAATGGAACAGCCAACACTATGGTCACTGATATTGACTCCGGTCTCAGGACCACCCAAAAAGTATCCCTTCCCTTAACAAAAGCTTTCAGATCAGGCCTATACGATTACCAAATCTGCCGAGCTGATTCAATCTTCTCTCAGCACAGTGCTTAGCAACTCTCAGGCAAGTCAGAACACCCTGCTCATGTACAACCACCAACTGGGGGTGGCAGTGACCGAATACGATTCTTTCGCTAAACAATATTTTTAGGAAAAATTGTCAACATATCTCACTCTTTTTCAGGCAGTTTTCGGCCTGTCTCTAGCAGGCAGTCTTATCATTTTGCTTGGCGTTGCCTCCACACATCTGTTCGATTTGCTCAATTGCAGGAAAATGGTGCATTTAGGCTGGACCATCTACGGCCTGGCTTATTTCGGAGTCATAATCGTCACCTACTATACCCTATCAGTCGGCAGCATCAGCTACAACTTTTGTGGCTACTTCCACGACATGCTAACAGTCCAAGTCAGCTACAACAAACTCAGTGCAGCCTACACTCAGAACATGTTCAATCGGTTGGACGTCTGTCTGTTTGGCAACGGTAATGCCATGGAAAAATTTTCAATCGCCAGCTAGATGGACACAGTCACTTCTCTATTCACCAACATCCAAACCTATCAGGATTACACGAATACCCTCAGCACAAATTATGTAAACTTGGCCATCTCGACTGGTAAAATATCGGGATGGATGAACGCTATCAACAACTACAAGAAAGGAGTCTATGTCGATACTAACCCGGCAATCACTAGTTCTGATAATCCCAACTACGCTATTGGGCAGTTGAATTTATATACTTATCAAGGCGGTGGCGTGGCCACTGGATCAAAGGATGTCTGGGTCTGGGACTCAGCCAATTGCACAGATCCCACGCAAATAACATACATCGCTACAGCTGGCTTGGGAACAGGTCTGTCAACCTCCAATGTAACCTGCATATCATTCAATGAAAAACTCAGCACGGCTAGTGCCTCAATTTGGTCTTTCAGTGACTTCACGATGAGGTACGTGCAAATCAGAGGATCATATCCTGACGCATATAATCAGATTCAGTATTATGGATCCACTCTGATTGCTTTCAGAGATAGTAGGATCAACCTGTTCCAAGCCATTTACGATGACCTGTCAGCTCTGCTGATTGACAATACTAACTTCAATAGTCAAATGGCTCTCTTCGATAGCAGAGTCACCCAGTTCTATGGGGCAGTCTCAACCTTGAATAATCTCATCACCAATTCTTTGGATGGCCTGGTCGTTACCTCCAACTGCCACTCTCTGGCCGATAAACTCAGATTTGTTCACAATGTCTATTGCGTCAATTTCATGGCCCAGATCTGCAAGTTAGCCCTCTGCTCAGTTCTGCTACTTATTCTGATGCTGCTAGGTGTCATAGCTGGCAGCAGGTTCGGCATGATGTACGCAGAGCTGGAGAAAGTAAAGCGAATCAACATGCCTGACGAAGCTCCGAGCGCCAACGATATCAACGGGTTGTAGCATTTACAGCAGGAGTATAGCTATGACTCTAAATCTGGAGACAGTGATGACTGATCCAATAATATGTGTATCTGATAATATGTAGTGAATATGGATGTTAGTTCAGAGCAACATCAATTGAACAAATTGTCGTCGTCTTCGTCCTGAGGAGGCTGAGGACCACCCTGACCACCAGAACCTCCCTGGCCTCCCTGTCCTCCTGAACCACCTTGACCTCCCTGTCCACCTTGAGGCTCCATCTCGATATCGCCGTTGGCCAATCTGTCAAAGAGCAAGTTTGCAGCCAGTTCTTCATTCTTGTCACAAGCAAAGTAGGTCTGAGCTGATTCAATTTTGCTGAAGCCAAGCTGCCTGAGCTGAATAAGCAACAAAGTTACTCTATTGATGGCTTGCTCGTCCTCTTGTGTAATCATGATTGTTCCAGGTTGGCCCTGCTGACCCTGTCCTCCTTGACCTTCGAATTATTCACCTTCTTCCTCGTCACCACCTTGGATTATTCTTTCGAATTCTTCAGGATGTTGAGCAATGAGCTGAATCATGCATGGATTACGTTGTAGATCTGAGGAGAACTCTGACCAATTTGCTGGAGGATAGGCTGAATGGCAGCAGGGTTGCTTCTGAGAACGTCTCTAAGCTGAGCGAATTGAGGATGCTGGAAAAGAGCTCTCAGGTGGTTTATTCCCATCTATCCTCCGGCACCTTGCTGGCCGCCCTGACCTTGCTGAGGAGGGTTTTAGAGACCTTCGAGGCCCTGAGGGATGCCATTGAGGAGATACTCGACTGCTCTTTCAGTGTTGAAGAAGGCAGCTCTAAGAGCAGCCACACATTGTTATCTAGTGAAACCCATGCTCATGAGTTCGTTGATCTGAGCCTCATGTTCCGGGTTGGTGGCCGGTTTAGTTTCCTCTTTCTTCTCTTCGTTTTTCTATTCTTTCTTTTCTTCTTTTTTGTCTTCTTTGGGAGGCTCGGGCTTCGATTCTTCCTTGGGCTTAGGTGCTGGCTTGGCGACTTGGTTCATGCAAACGATAAAGTCAGTATCCTTGATGCCTATTTTTTCGACAGTGTCTTCATTGTTGAGCGTTTTTCCCTTAAAGACGACCTTAAGGGTTTCGGCGGCCATACCCTTGGCTTCCTGGATTTTGGTTTTGAGGGTGGTAATCTGAATGGCGAGAGTTGTACGTCGTCTGTGGCTTCGACCTCGATCTGGAAGACTTATCCTTTAAGGTTTTTGACGTTTAGCTTCATCCAATCTTAAATATTATTCAAATTCCCAAACTCTTTTTTATAAATGAAATGAAATAATATATCAAATAGTATGTAGGACCACTCTGGCCTCCTCTTGCCTCCCTTCTCCTACTCAACCTCACCAGCCTTATGCTACCCCTACCAGTCTTCCTTCAACTGATTCTCAATGCTGTATTTGCCATTCATACAGGAACCCTCTTATCATCAGCTCTCACACGTGTTTCATATCAATAAGTCCGTCAATGTTAAGAAGATATGATGACTGGTGGTGAGGAGGCCAGCAGTTTATCCTATTTATGGCAAATTTTGCAGTACCCAGTGATGGGATGTGTGATTTTGCTGGGCCTATACTTCGTGCTTAAAAATTCATAGGAAATAGCATTGGATACGCTGCTGAATTTAGCCTTTGTTGTTCTCGTGGTTCTATACTGCAGTTCTTAGTTACACAAGTGGTCAATGTCAGCCATGAAGTTGTGCGATTTGTAGGAAAAGATGGGCATAAAATTATGGAATTTATTTTCGACAGTTGCCAAATATATGTTCTGCCCCCTGCTTGCTCTCCTTCTGGCTCTATTGTATATCAGCTAAAAACATTGGTTCCTGAACAATCTCTTTGCTCTTTACTTCACAATCAGTACCATCCAACACGCCTCAATAAAAACCTTCAAACTCGCTATGCCCATCCTCTGGAGTCTCTTCCTCTACGACCTCATATGGGTCTACTAATCAGACGTGATGGTGACCGTCGCCAAAGGGATTGATTTACCTTTGAAATTACAATTTCCATATGTCAACATGGTGGGATAGATTGAACTGAGTATGCTGGGATTGGGAGATATCATTATTCCAGGCATGTTTTTGTCTCTGTGCTTTAAGTACGATATTGATAACTTGATCATCAATCGGATCAGGTTCAAATTTAGTCAGTTTGGCATGAAACTGTACAATGTAGCCTTCGGACTGTACGTCTTAGGGCTTGTGTTGACCTATCTAGCCCTCTATGTCTTCAAACACCCACAGCCAGCACTGGTATTTATTGTGCCTTGTCTGACCATCTCTCTGCTGGTAAATTTATGCTGGAACAAAAGGATATCCCTGCTTAAGTATAATTCCTCAGCTATGGCCAAAAGTGAGGAATCTCTTAAAGTGTGAGACCAATGATGTGTATAGTATCAAAACTGAAAGTGATCATGACTGTTTGAGCCGTAAGAACTTTGAGCATCTATTTTATATCTAGTCAGATAACTCTGGCGCCACCTTCTGATTGATCTCTCACAAACCTGGATTTCCCTTGCCAGTGAAGATACCGTCTTTTAGCCTGAAACAACCATAGCCGCATATATATCCTGCTCTTCCAATGTAAATTATCTCCTACCCTTCTTTACATCAAGATCATTTAAACCCTTTTCCTTATTATGTTTCTTTTCTGCATTTTCTCTTGAAACACAATGCTTAATTCTATGTTCATAGCGGCCAACAGCCTAAATCAATCGATCCATTGTCGTCACCATATCAGCAAGGGTAGCAGTCAATGCTTCAAGCTAAATTATTATTTTTTCATTCTGTTTTTATCTACTTCTTTTATAGAACCGTCTCAAGTCCACTGGCTCATGTCCACCACAACGATTAGAATTATCAGTGGGATGACCTTAGCCTTTTAATACATTGTTTTCTTTTCGAGGCATCTGTTTGATGGCTTTTAGTTCACAAGAATTAGTTATGATTTTTGTAAGATATATATAAAACTGTTCTTATATCAATTGTGCTCAGACTGGGCAATCGATTCTAGTTTAGCTAGTTTCTTCTCGTAATTTTTCTTCCA
>Ga0100381_1002992_pt1 | contig 14792 bp, 17 predicted proteins | sample CryGeymeta201505_FD_80416 | JGI IMG/M metagenome (GOLD analysis project Ga0100381, IMG submission 80416) | Groundwater microbial communities from Crystal Geyser aquifers in Utah, USA - Crystal Geyser metaG 2015-05 | ecosystem: Environmental > Aquatic > Deep subsurface > Groundwater | place: USA...
GGAGGCATAAAAGTGCATCAAAAGATTATCTTTATTCAACATCAGCCCATCTTTCGTTCAAAATAAAGAGGACAAGCAGGCCTCTCTGATACTGTTGAAGCTCTACTATCGAAAGGCCAAAGCTCTTGAAGAAATGAACAACCTAGAAGAGGCATAGGAAAATGTTAGAAAGGGTCTCACAATCAATTCCTAGGACAAAGACCTCCAAGACTACTTGAAAGCTTTGAGGAGAATGCAGAATAAGCAGGTGATTGCCAAGCTCAAAGAGGAGGCAGCTACTTTTATTAAAGCATCAAAGATAAAAGAAGCTCTTGAAAATTACTCGAAGTGCTTGAAAATGTTAGAATAAGCTGAAGACATTCAAGAGTATTTGGCTGTCCTTCAAAATCAATGCGTTTGCTATCAAAAAATAGAAAAATTTGATGACGTGCTCTCGATTTGCATCAGAATTTTGAAACTTGTCAACAGATTAGAATAAAAAATTCTTGAGTTTGGAGTCAAGAAAGAGGCATCGATAGGAAAAGATGACCTCAAAAAAATATCTGTCCGAACTCTCCTCAGGAGGGCTAATGCATACATTAAGACACATCAGTACTACAACGCCAAGTCTGACCTTGAGAAAGCTTTTGAGATCAGCCCTGACGAGTCAATTAAGAAAGAACTCGATAATATCAAGATCCGGCTTTCAGCTTCTTCCTGATATGATTGTTTATACATCAATATTAAAATAATCCGAGGAGCGTTTTATCGATGAATTTCCTTCCTAAGTGCCAACAATTCCCATCGAATGACATAAGATCAGTGTTGGGGATATTCTAGATAAAGAGAAAGAGGTCTATTTCTGATCAATTTTGATCATAATTCTAATAACTTAAGATGAAAAAGCACCAAGGCTATCAAAAATTAGAATCTTATGAGGAAAGGGTAATAACATTTGTTGAGGCTTGTTTTGGAGGGATATTTCATCGAGGAAGGTTCAAGTATTTTTAAGCAGGTGGATCGCTTTTTTAGATATAATTTAGTTTCATGTCATAGTTGTCAAAATTTTTAGACGAACCCAGCACAGTAGCAAATTCAGAGAGCTATGCCATCAATAAATTGTGTCACCTCAAGAAGAAGTGTAGCAAAATCAGCAATACTATTCAGACAGAGGCCTCTATTATGGAGTGGTTTGAGTCCAAAGGAATCATCCAAGGAAATCCTTAGGAAATACAAAATCTATACAAAAGCAGCCTAAAACTGAAAATGACACAAAAAGTAAGAAAAATGTCGGCTCCTTGTGAGAACGCCATTCTGCTTCGAAGAATATCGAAGGATTTTGGCACAGTCTGTGCATGAGCATGATATTATCTTCATTTAATTTTTCATCATCTTTCCCTTGACTTACATTCCCTATAGGTCCAGTACGAGACATGAAGCATAGGGGAACTGTATTTCACGGCTTTTGGCATTCGAGAATATCAACCAACTTCTTTCTCTAAAAGGGAATCAAAACAGCAGTCTTTGAATACACTCTTTCTTTGTAAAAGTAAGATAGCATCGAACGTGACTGTCTCATGGATCACTTTTGCCTTTTAGAGGAATTGATCGGGACGAAAATTGTAGGATAACTTTGAACATGTAAAAGAATAAAGGCTATATGGGCTTTATCTCAAAGTAAACCAAGTTATGAGTTATTAAGCAAGGAGTTAAAGATGCTGGGTGAAGCTGCTCTATTTTTGCTTGATCACTCCTACTTGTTGATAACAGCTGGTGGTTGTATCAATGGAGGAAGTTAAAATGGAATCAAGCAATGGATCAAGGGATGGCAACTGAAGGAATTCGGAAGGTCTAACAACCTTATCTTCCAGCGGCAAGGCTGAAAATCCATTAGATATTAGAGAAAGGTATGATAATCGAATGCTACTTAAGTTTACTTGCCGACTAAGATACAGTTTAGGCAAAGATTATGACCATCATTTGGTAAGCTGCCTGCCCATCAGCCACAACCTAATCTCCTGGGTTCCTGCCCCAATCTCGTACAACTTTGCATCTCTCACCAGCCTTCCAAGAGGGTACTAATTGATGTAGCCATTTCCACCGTAGGCCTGCAAGGCATCAAGTGCCACCTCCGTACCGCACTTGGAAGCATAATAAATTACACTTGCGCAATCCAGGTTGCTCAGGTGTCCCTCATCAACAACTTTGGTACAGCTATAGAGCATTGCTCGAGAAGATTGCAGCTTGGTATACATTTATGCTATCTTGCCTTGCATTAATTGAAAAGCTCCGATAGGCTTGCCAAACTGTTGCCTGGTCTTCAAATAGTCTTGAGCCAAGTCAAAAGCGTTTTGCATGATTCCCACAGGTCCTGCTGCTAAAATAAGGCGTTCATAGTCAAGGCCGCTCATCAACACATAGACTCCTTGATTTATTTGTCCTAAAACATTTTCTTAGGGAACTTCCACATTTTCAAAGACAAGCTCTCCAGTGTGCGAGCCTCTCATGCCCAATTTGTCAAGCTTCTGGGCAACTGAAAATCCTTTGAAATTTTTTTCGACAAGAAAAGCTGTGATACCCTTGTCTTTGAGTTCAGGGTTGGTCTTGGCGTAGACCACCAGAACGTCAGCATCAGGTCCGTTGGTGATCCACATCTTGGTACCATTCAGTACGTATTTATTGCCTTTCTTCTCTGCCTTCAGTTTCATGGAAGTAACATCTGACCCAGCACCTGCTTCTGACATTGCGAGTGCTCCAATGTGCTCACCGGAGCACAACTTGGGAAGATACTTTCTCTTCTGCTCTTCAGTGCCGTGTCGGGTAATCTGCGCCAAGCAAAGAGCTGTATGAGCTCCATATGAGAGGGCAATTGATCCACTAGCTCGAGAAAGCTCTTCCATAATCATTGCATGTGCTGTATAATTGAGCTCAGAGCCCCCGTACTCCACAGGTGTGGTCACTCCTAAAATACCCATTTATCCGAACTATCTCCAGAGGTGATGAGGAAACTTGTCATCTTTATCAGTTTTGTCAGCAAGAGGGGCCACCTTTTCCTCTGCGAACTTGCGGATAACTGAGTGAAGATCCTGAATTTCAGGGTCGAAATTGGCGATTCTGTGGAAGTTAGTTGAGAACTTGTAGACAGAGCGAGTGATTAATCTCATTTTTATTATTATCAACAAGAGGAGTGATTAATCTATTTGCTACTGGCAACGACCAGAATGCCTATATTTTCAGATGCTGCTAGGAAAATCGGAAAACTGTCAGAAGGAAAGGAGACAGATACAGATTTAAACAGGAGCCCTATAATTTTATCTACTATATTGATTCCAGTCAAAAATGATTCCCCTTGACGATTGGACACCCCAACTACCTCCCAGGAAAACAAGTACCTAACGTTCCTTGCCCCTCAAAACCCTCCTCAATCATCACCTCTCCACATCTCCACGCTCTTATCAATCCCCGGAAAGTTCACATCCGAGACCCCCAGGACCCGCTTCCAGTCTTTAATCGGTAGATATTCAAGCCCAGCAGTCAGCTTCTGCGATAGAGGTGAGCATATACGGCAGACAATACTTGATTGAGGAGTGGGGGGACGAGGAATGCCAGTCAAAGTTGGAGGAAATGATGACGGACGGTGCCTTGTCCAAGTAGACAAAAATAAGCATAAAACTGATTGTCGTGAAGAAGCTTGCTGATCTTGATTTCAAGTATCAAGCACTTCTTAATAAAACGGTGAGATAGTTCGAAACCCTCAAGCAAACCCAGCGCTGACTCGGCTTTTCTCAACGTTCTCCCTTGATATTTCTGCTCTGACTGCTATTTTTTTATCAGTTGACCTATCAATTAGATTTTCCCGGTGTAGGACTTTCCATCGATAAAATACTTCCTTTGAACAGTAGTATCCCCATTCAAAATTTTACATATCCATTTACAACATCATAGGTAGGAGTATGAGCACTTGAGCAAAAGTTCACACTGCCAAAATTGCCCTCAAGTCTTTTTCTAGAACAGAATCAATTTTTTCCTGCTTGCCATTTCGCCATTGTTGCTCCCCCCAATCGAACCTCTGAGGACCAGAAATAGTACTGCTGTACCACAGCTGCCGGTTGGGAGTCTGCGTGTTGATTACGATTGTGTGTGGACCCTTTCGGACGGTCAGAATGCTGTTGGTACTGGACAGGTCAATATCTTCGCTGGTGTTCTAGACCAACTCGCTGAGCTGCTCCATCTTCTAATGAGCAATCAGAAGAAACTATTTTTCTGTGAGCTGGGTGAAGATGTTCGAGCAGAGAAGCTTTCTGAGCATAATTAAATATCATATTCAGACCTACCTAATAATCATTTTTTCAAACCTTTGCATCGAGGACATTCAGCCTCAACCTCCACCTCCCGAGTCACCACGACCACCTTCTCAACTTAAACGATCTTTTCAACTTCCACGGGAATCTCCACCTCAACTATCCTCTCGATGTAGACAGGTTTCTCTACTTCGATTCTCTTCTCAACCTCCACCTCAACAATGAACTCTTTATCTACAGGAACTTCGACCACCTTCTAAATTTACTTCTCCCTGACTACCTCCACAGGAACCTCTACTTCCACTATCTTTTCGATCATTATGGGGACCTCCACTTGTTTGCTCTCTTTATACTCTGCCACTTTTGACTCAATTGCCTTCAGTTGTATAGCCAGTAGTTGCTGATCGACAGCAAAGATTTCCTGGTACTTTAAGCTTGTTGCTTCACAGGTTAGCAGGTTCGCGATGCGCGTTAGAGACTGACTAAAGGTTTGGAGGGTTTATCTGAGATGATTGAGGTCGGCTTCAAGGGCTTTTATTTTTTTGGTATAGAGAATGATAAGCTGAACTGGTTTAGTGCTTCCTTTATTTCCTAGTTCAGTGAGGTTGTAGATCACCTATCGATTCTAGGTTTCATCTTTGTTCATTGTCTCGTTTATGATATAAAACAAAATCGGGTCAAATAATCAAAAACCCTTTCAAGAATAAAAAATAAGTTCATTCATATATTTATTGATACTTTAGGATAGAAACCAAAAATCGAGAAAAATAAGCATTATATAAATCTTCTATTTGCTTTATAGCCATGAAAACAGACTCCACCTAGCCTGACGACTACGAGGAATCCAGCGACTCTCTTCTCTCCACTAAAATGAAACAACTGAACGACAGAAACATTCTCCAGACCTCTACCCTTCTGCAGCATAGCCTTCCCCTTCCACGAATATCGACTCATATATAGCTTCAAACAAGCTCCATCAAATCTGAGCAATCGGTATTACACTCAGTCAAAAAGATGCGCAAAAATCACTTCAGGTCATCCCGATCAAGACACAAAAATAATAAATAATAAGAACCAGAGAGTATGTCTGACTTTCTGAGAAGAAAGGGAGTAAGGCTATTCTAGATGGTGAAGGGAGGAGACTAAGGCCGAAAAGCAATAATGACTTAAATAAAAGATGTTCCTGTCACCGAATTTACTGGCTTGGGGATCCTAGTGCTCCCTAATGGCAAGAAGTACAATGGGGAATGGGTGGACGGCTTCCTCATGAGTCCAGCCAAGATTACCTATGCTAACGGCGATGTATATAATGGAGACGTATACTAATACGAGAAGCACGGGAAGGGGGAACTGAGTTTTAAGGATGGAAGATATGTTGGGGAATTCAGTGGGTCCGATTTTCACGGAGAAGGCACTCTTTATGATAGGGACAATAATATAGTTTACGAAGGTATATGGCGCAGAGGAAACCGCTACGATTTCTGATATTAAATTCCTTAGTCTCAATTCTTCTATATTCTATTTCTAGATATATTTCATAGTCAGCCTTTTTATTTATTTATTTATTCATTCGACCAGGTTTCAAAAAAATGCATGGTTACAAGATAAAGGAAGAGTATTCTGAAGTGACATCATAAGCCATTCAGGCCAATAAATTTATTTAATGAACAAAATGCCAGATATCGGCCAACTTTATGAGCAAAAATATTTGGCATCTACTCCCTTTCAAAATACATCCTATCTCAATCGCTACAACTCCTCCTCTCTTCAAGGTTGTCGGACCCTTTCTCAATATACTTCCCGTCCTTAATCTCGATCCAATATCGAGTGCATCATAATTGTCACAGCATCCGACAAATTTACTCCTAAACAGTTGTTAAAGGAGACAAAATGTCCTAAGAAGCAACGTAGAGGAGATTCTTTCTCTTCACAGAAAAGATCTGATTTAGGAAGTACCCAGTCAATGCACCTGCCAAATCGTAGTTCAGAGTTGTTAAGACAATTGATGAGGGTATCCCATCAATAGATGGGTGAGCTAGAGCAGAGCACAGGAGGCTAGAAAAGACTGAAAGCCTTATTCTAGCAATTTTTCATCAAGCGGAATAAGTCAAAACAGCAAAAACAATATCGATGCCTTAATAATGAGTTTATGCCGATGCATTCGACAACAGAGAGAGTCAGACGCCCTTCTCTTCGTCAGGCACTTGGCAGGAAGAAGGAGTCCCAAAGAGAGATTTAGTCTGTCTTTTGCCATCAAGAGAAGTAAATAGCTCCTTGGAATATTCATCGCGAAGGAGACTTTTCGTGAGGTGCTGTATTGTAGAGGCAGTTTCAGATGATAGGTTCACGGGCTTATATCTAATTTTAAAAAATATTTAAATGCAATTTGATCAGGACTGCATCACATACACCCAAGAAGGAAGACTTCTTCAACTCGAGTACGCTTCTAAGGCTGTCGAAACCGCAGAGTATCAGTCCACTTATTCAGAACGCTCGTCGGCGTTAAGTGCAAGGATGGAGTCATCCTCGGAGCTGAAAAGCAAGTCCTTTCCAAGCTTCTTGTTGAGCGCACCAACCGCCGTATCTTCAACGTAGATCACTCAATCGGCATGGCAGTCACTGGCAAAATACCTGATGGAAGACACTTGATGGCTCACGCTCGAACTGAGGCCACCAAGTTCCTCAAAGATTTCGCTCTACCTATCTCAGGGCGCACACTTGCTGACAGATTATCGCTCTACCTAAATGCCTATACTTTGTACAATTCAGTGAGACCTTTCGGATCCACCGAAATCCTGGCCTCATACAGCGAGGACGAAGGATATGGTCTGCACATGCTTGAGCCATCAGGGCTCTACTACGGTTATAGCTGCTGCACTGCTGGAAAGGGAAGACAAACTGCAAAAGCTCAATTCGAAAAGAATGACTTCAGCAAAATGACCTGTGAAGAAGCTCTCACTTATGTTGCTAAAATGTACATTTTTTGATATGAAGTTTATGTCTAGCTCACGAATAGAGCAGAGACAAAAAATGGGAGTTCGAACTGAGCTGGGTGTGTGAGAGGAGCAACCACATTCACCAGTTTGTGCCTCAGCAGTTGGTTGACGCCGCTGTCGAGAAGGCTCTGGCAGCCATTGATGAGGAAGAGATGGGATGATCTTTTGGAATGTCTATGTATTGACTAAATCTATTAGTAAGAGTATGAAACGAAAAGGATATCAATTTCGATTAATGTATTCATTTGCGCTTAGAACCTGATTTCATCAACGGTTTGCTGACTCTTTCTTCTCTGGGGAAACGTGAAACCTTTGATTTAACTATATCATATAGAGTGCGGTTGACAAAGTTTTGACTGAAAAATACCTTCTGGAATTTCTTGTCACTTTGCTCAGAAGCAAAAATGTCCTTAGCCTCATCAAGCTCCTTCTTTATTCCATGCTTTGTGTCATAAAGTGATGGTTCAGGCAAAATTATTGCCTCAGTTTACTGCCGAAACCAAGGGTGACTCAGAATTTCCTTTACTCCTTTGAGAGACCCTATGCGGTGATTAGGATTCTTGGCAAGGAGGCCTTTGATCAGAGATTTGACCTCCTTAGTCACAGCTGGAGCTTTTGGAAACTTTGGTTCAGAATGGAGAATAGCATTGAAAATATCTTCTTTTTTGGGTGCGTAGAAGGGAGACCTTCCGAAGAGAAGTTCGTACAAAAGAATTCCAAGGGCGTAAAAATCAACTTGGTAAGAGTGTCCAGATCTGAGTGAAAAAAGAGGTACTTTGTCAGCATTTCAGGAGCCATATACTCAGGACTACCACAGTACGAATAAGTGATCTCGTCTTCATCAACCTCAGGTTTGGATAATCCAAAGTCAGTTATCTTGATACGCCCGTTCGCATCAAAAAGAATATTCTCAAGCTTGATGTCCCTGAATAAAATATTATTGTTGTGAAGATAGTCAAGTCCATTGAGAATTTGCAGCATCACAGAGCGAGCTTGACCCTCCGGCAATCTCTTGACCTTTTGAAGGTATGAGTAGAGGTTCCCATTTGGACAGTATTCCAGTCCAAAGACTATATATCTTTTGGTTTCAAAGGCGTAAAGGAGATCAATAAGGTTGTCATGTTTAACTGTAAAAAGAATATTTTTCTAGTTTTCAAGCATTTTCGCCTTCTTGACAGTGGTTATGGTGTCCTTCCTTATAAACTTGAGAGCGCAATACTGATAATCAAGTTTACATTTTCCTAAAAAAACTTGGGAAAAACCACCACTTCCGAGAAACTTAACTATCTCGAAATCGCTGAACTACAGACTATCGTAGCAAACAGGGCGCTTCAGAAGAGATGGCACCAGAGTTACCTCTCTAAGGGCTGTTTCAGTGAGAGTTTTGAAGGTCTCGGCCCCTCTGTCGTTGAGGAGCTGAGTGAGATGATAGCTAAAGGGGACTGTCTCGAAGCCAGCCATTCCGTATAAGTTTGTTTTGCTTTTTTAGATGTATTCAAAGATATATTTTTGAAAATCTGCGTGAATGGCAGCTAGCGGGTGGGAGGTGGGATAATATTTCGATACAGTTCTGCGATCTGGAAGTATAAGGTTGACCTTGAAAAGGTCCTCCCCAAAGTTATCGTCTTATGTGGACTGAAATTATTCATGGATTTTGAGGGAATGGCCAGTTTGGTCCCCTCTAATCATCTTCAGCTTTTCTGCATTGAAGCTTTTTTCGTTGGGAGTTGATATATAGCTGAGCATGGCTGACTTTTAGTAAGGCGTTCCGAAGGTAGTTTTGTTAAAGAGGTAGTTTTTGGAGTGTCCCTTTTTGCTGTGATCGCGGGTCAGGTGCTTAGGAAGGTGCTTGGTCGAACGACGAGGCTCTACCATTCGTAGGTTGGAGAGGTCGGCGAACAAGTCTGCCTGCTTGTGGTCCTGAGATGTGATTTTTCGCAAAGCCTTGGCTGATTTCGATTTCGCAGACTCCATCAATAGAAAAGTCAATAATAACGATTCAAACTATTCCAAAAAATCAATTATCCAATCCCTTCGCCATCATTGGATCCCTCATTTTCCTCATATTTGCCTCACTATATTCACTCACTATTATTTGAATTAGCATGATTCATAACAAACGCAACCAATTCAGGAGCGAAATCCGAAGGGAAGAACTCCAGGGCTTATTTGCCTTCAAACGCAGACAGCTTCTCGAAGGAAAAATTACTATATTCAAAGACATTCAAAAAGAAATGGAAGGATAGGCAAACATTAGGTAGTTCTAGCTCGTCGGGAAGGTCATCGACTGCCTTCATAGCTACCCTGAAGAATAAAATTCATATATTTTGGCAGGAAATATTCTCCTCAATCACACCCATCTCTCACACAACCTGCTACCTGTCTTGACTGAGACAGCCTACTACATGTAAAACCAAATGTGGTGTCTCAAGCTTCTTGCTTTCTCCCTTGTTCAAGAGGGTCACCAGGAGGATAACAATCGCTCTCACCTAGAATAGCAAATGGAAGCAGTGATGTAAACAGCTTGCCAAATATTCAAAAATGTTTTGCATACATTGAAGTGGGTGGAAAGCAGTTCTATCAAAGACCTACAAATTTGGGCTCAATACATGGAGATCACTAAAATCATCTTAAACAGCCGACTATATAGTAGCTTTCCCCAACACTCTGTGACTCTTTTCAAAGAGGGGCTATCTCTCAACGTTTTAAGCTCTACTGACAATAGCTAGGAATTGCTTGGTAGCTGGCTATGTTTGAAGGTCGTCTTGAATAGTCTTGAATAGGTGGATAATCTGAGATAGCTCTTGACCTTGAGTCGCTCCTTATTCTGGTTTGTCCTCGAGTACGTCCCTTCTTAGCGCTAGGAATGTTTTGATCTTCTTGTTCAACTGCTAGAAAATTACTCGAAAGATTTCATGGGATCGATATTTTGTGATCAGCTGATCGAGCAAAGTCTCTATCTGATGGCTTAAGTTTCGACCCTGAAGCCTAAAGTAGCTCATATTTTAAAGTTACTGATACCCGAGTCCTCTCTCGACCAGCAAGTCATCCTTCTCAACAAAGGGATCCATAAAATGCTTACGGAGACAATGGATTGGTCAATGAGGGTCGGCTGCAATCCTTGTCTTGAAGACTGTTTGATAGGAATGTACTTCCTGCTCATCAGGTTCAAAGATGCCCAATAAGATAGACTTGCAGCTCGGACTCTTGAGTAGGCATAACAACGGCATTTTGACGAAATGCTGTCAGGTTTGAGCGAGCACCCTCAAAATGAGACGGTTCAACACTTTCTAGATCTGCTGATAGACGAGTTTTATACGCCAGAATAGGTCCTCTGATCTCAATGGAACGTGTATCACACTCACTCTAACAAAGTGCAATCAAGAATAAAAAGAATCTATCACAACAAAAGGATTATCTTCCTTTCTCTCCTGCGATTCAGCTATACCATTCTAGCAGCCCAGGCAATTGCATTTTGAAGAGCATGGAGCCCCTCGAGAATGGCATTCACAATAATTTTTGAGGCAATGGGATTTCTTACAGTTGCACCCTCCCCCAATACTCTCCTTCTTGACGAACTTAGGAGCCCTCTTTTACCCATTGAAGCAGTTGATACATTTACAGTGATACTAACATTGCCTTCCAGCCCTAAAGCACTCACAGTAGTTTTTGCAGCACCTGCTCCGAGCACAACTGCATTGATGAGCCACAGCCTTGGGCTCGATTTCCTATGCTTCTGAGGAGTCAGCCATCGTTTTGTTGTGAATGAGCTCCAGTTACTGTAGCTCTAGTTGGGGTGAGAGGGAAGGCGATGGCAGTTCGAGGTGATCAGAAAGGAGTTGTTCGTAGAGGTCTGGAGTGTGTTGATTCTAGAAAAGGGATAAATCAGTGAGGGAAAGAGTATTAATGTCTTTGGTGGTGCTGTGCTCCATGTATCTAATATAGCCCAATAATCTCTGGTAACGAATAGTCGGCTTATGCTACGACACAACACCCTGTATTCTTTTCTCATATTTAAGAAACTACTCCTGTTAGCATCATGTTTTTTGCTGCAATTTTTGCTTTTATTATCACCTTAGCAGTCAGGCTTTATTAGATTAGAAGTGGCAGTTTAGATTAGAATTTCATATGCTCCGCTCACGACCACCCTTACCCAGAACTAATAAAATATAATAGCCTGTCCCCCTCACCAACGTTCTCAATGTTCTCTCTACCCGCCTCAAAGCCAGAAAAATGCCTACTATTCCTTCCAAATAAATCAAAATATGCCATCCTCCTTCAGCCCGCTCCAATTCCAACTCCCAACATCCCAGACCCTTCAGCTCTCACTCCTATACTTCTCAAAAAAGCATTAAAGATCGACTGAGTCAGGAAAAGGCCAACCGCAGTCAGAGACAGGTAATCGAGTCTTGTTCATACCACAAACTGCCAAAAGTGAGTGCTAAAAGCTGGCTGCTTTACGAGATGAAATAGGAACGTTGTATTTCTGGCTTTAGGCAGTTCAAGAGAAGGGAAATAGCCAGTCTGACCAAAATTCTAAACCTTGTTACAGTTCTAGGACTAGTTAAATAGCTGAAGATCCAGCCAAGCTAGATCAAAGCAAGAGCCTCAAAAAAAGCCAGCAGTGTAATTGGGACCACAGCCAACCTTAAGTAAGGCTGCACTTACAGTTTAGCAGACCTTTTCTACGGAATGATGCTTCCCAGCGGCAATGATGCTGCCACCATGATCGCCTAAATCGGAGGCTGCCTTCTCAAAATGAAATCAAACGGCTTCAAAGATTGGTCGAAAGTGTCAGATGTGGACTATCTTACCTCAGTGATAGAGAAAGAATGCTCAATTGTGGGTGGAATCTATTTGCAGGAGATGAATCGGGTCGGACGAGAGTTGGGGATGCTAAACACAAACCTAGCCAACCCTCACGGCCTATCTAATTTTTCCAGCTATTCGACGGCCAATGATCTGGCGAAGCTATGTACAGCTGCTATGAAAAACCAGCTTTTTCGGCAAATAGTTACAACCAAATAATATTCATACTATTTTCAAAATAGCACAGAGAATCTAGAAGATAAGGAAAATAGTGACCCCAACTTCGAATTTGGAAGTAGCACTAAAATGCTAGAAAAAGGTACCTGGGAAAACACCAACAAAATGCTTACACATGGGTGGAGTGGAATCAAAACTGGTATCACTCCTCATGCAGGTCCATGCTTGGCCGCATCTTTCCTCAGCAGCGGATAGGGCGAAGATAGATAGTGGCTTGTGATTTTGCTTGACAGCTCAAGCATGGAGGCTCGATGGGATTAGGCATCGCGGTTGGTGAGGTGGGCTCAGGAGTGTGAGGAGAGAGGTCGAAAGGCGGCTTGATGTATTCTTAGATATGGTAGCAATAAATAAATATAAATTGTTAAACGATGAATAGACAGTCATGGACCCCTGAGGTAGTTCATATGCTTAGTCAGGAAGACGAGGCCATTTGCAAACTGGTAGGACAGTTCGGATTCAACGACTGGACCCAAATTTCTCAAAAACTCAAAGATGCCTATGGAATTACCAAAAGAACAGGCAAACAGTGCCGGGAACGCTGGTACAACCACCTCAACCCTGCCGTAAACAAGCAGCCCTGGAGCACGGCAGAAGAGGAGCATCTTTTCGACCTCCACCGCCTGCATGGAAACAGGTGGAAGGACATCTCTAGAAATTTCATTGGAAGGTAAGCATACTTTCTATGCAGAACAGATAACGATATCAAAAATCACTTCTACTCCACTCTCCGCAGAAGCTTGAGGAGACTGAACAAAATTTTAGGAGAAAAGAACTCAACCTCTCAGATGCGAGAAATCAAGCCATCGGTGTTATCGACCATCATGAACTACCTGTACGAACAGGAACACGGCGAGGAAAACGACCTCTACCGCAGCCTTAAGGGTACCCCACCTTCTATCTAGACCTTCCTTCCCTGATATTTGAATTCGCCAACTTCAAACCAATAAAGACAAACCTCAATGTCGCAAGAGTTGAAGACGCCAAGAGCAAGATATCCGATATATTCGAGCTGATCACTCGATTCAAGTTACTTTTTTATTTATTCAGCTAGCAATACGAATAAAACAAAACTCTCAGACAGCACACACGCCAGCTCAAGAAAACCAACTCTCGAAAATAAACATCAGATATATTGCCAACAGATCTCCTGCCACCTCCCATCATGTTTCCTTCTCAAATGGAACCACAAGTCAAAGAGGAAGAGTCTGAAGTCTCGTAGTTCAATGTTAAAAATCTTCCATCTTCAGAACATAGCTCATCTGAGAGCTTTGAGGCTGATGAAATTCTGAATTAAGTAGCACACCCCTTGCAAGAATAGGAACATAATCAATATGAAAGGGAAGCTGAATGCTGTGGTCATGGATTGTTCAGCTCAAAAAATATGTCTTTGGAAGCTGATGAATTGGAGTTTTAAGAATTACAAGATTTGGAAGAGCCGAGTCTAATAAGCTGTCGTGGAGGGGATGCTTTAGATCTGACAGTGGTTGGGTGCCACTGGGAACCTCAGAGCTGGGAAAGAGAGAACTAAATGAAGGAGTTTGTTGACTAGGTGCTGGAGATCAACTACGATAACGTTCCCTTTGATGCCTGACTAATAATGATGTGTTTCCACTTCTTATGCTGAAGGTAGAGAGGGAAAAAAATAGGGATGGGGAAGAAGCCTGAGAATTGAGATAAATATAGACAACAGAGTAATAGAAATTGTTTGGACTGTGGGATTTCGAAAGGATAATAATAAATATTATTAATATTGAAGTTGCACAAATGTTCAAGAATACCTACCAGTCTGGGTTTCTGTCGATCCTCTACTCGATAGGGTCCAAGCCCCTACAAATCTGGGAGAAGTAGAGTACTTTTACCCTAAAACAGTCCACAACGGCCACATCAAGCGTCTCACTGATCAGGATATTCAGTCCTCCGTCCTCGAAATCATGGGCACCAACGTCACCACTGCCTTCATTACCTGCCCCCAAAACGAAAAAGAAACCCTCGGCATCAAATTGCCCTTCCTCGTCATGATCATCAAAAATGTATCTCCACCCTTACGCAGCTCAAAAAGTATTTCACCTTCGAGGTGCAAGTTCTCGACGACAAAAATGTCAGGCGTCGTTTCAGAGCCTCTAATTACCAATCCACGACCCGCGTAAAGCCCTTTATCTGCACAATGCCCATGAGACTGGACGAGGGGTGGAATCAGATTCAGTTCAACTTATCTGATTTCACACGCAGAGCATACGGCAGCAACTATATCGAAACCCTCCGAGTGACGATTCACGCCAACTGTAGAATCCGAAGAATATACTTTTCTGACCGTCTTTACAGCGAGGAAGAGCTGCCCCCCGAATTCAAACTTTTCCTTCCTATCCAGAAACAGCAGTGATTCTAGCTATCATCATACTGTACAGAATGTTGTACCCTTCCACATTCATATATTAACCCATTCCCTCAATATGCATATTTTTGCAACAAA
>Ga0100381_1002994_pt1 | contig 14790 bp, 9 predicted proteins | sample CryGeymeta201505_FD_80416 | JGI IMG/M metagenome (GOLD analysis project Ga0100381, IMG submission 80416) | Groundwater microbial communities from Crystal Geyser aquifers in Utah, USA - Crystal Geyser metaG 2015-05 | ecosystem: Environmental > Aquatic > Deep subsurface > Groundwater | place: USA...
AAGATGGTCTGGTAGAGATCAAAGATTGGAAAGGCAAGGGCTAAACCATCCATAAAATCAAGTTGCACTAGTAAATTGTCAGCATCATCGTGTATGATTTTAGGAGGTAGAACAACAATCAATTGATCTGCCTGTCCAAAAGCGGTAAAATTACAGGATTAAATGTGCATTAATAAGCCAAAAAAGCGATACCAAATCCGGTAGCTGAAGACATCAGATTACAAAACCAAAATTTCTAAATATTAGAGAAACAAAAATTACAGCTTGAGTTCGAAATCAACTAACTTCAAGAAAAAATCAAAACTGCAGAAAGTCAGAAGGAAGAAACAGACAATGAACAAATTCTCAGATCAGATTTCAATTTCCAAACCTTGCTCAACCATTAAAAATAAGGTTTGGTTCTGACAATTCAATGCACAAATGGTTATGTGAGTGGTTTAAGTTTTGAGGAACCAGTTCTCCCTGAAAGTTTTGACCGACAAAATCAAGTGAAGTACGTTTTTAAAGCTTAGAATATGATCTATGGATAAATCAACTGTTATGCGCTTGTCCATTCGAGCTATGCCTCAAAGGTTTATGAGGGTAAAGGGTTCAAAATTACTCTACCGAAATTTTGGAAATTCGGTCAAACAACAGAATAATACACTATTGAAGGCGGCATTCGCTTCAAATGTGTGGAAAGAGTGGCCAGATACATTAAATGGATCACCCAATGTTTTTTTGTAAATTGGACAGCCGAAGAAAAGAGCAAATACTAATCAGCCACCTCTCTGAAACTCAGATACTACAACGCCTATGATAAGGTAGCAATGGAGTTGATTTTCAAGACCAAATAAAGCCTCATCGAGATTCACTGCTAATGCCTTAAAACATTAGGCAACGTTTTCCAAGATCTAGTGGAATACATCGGAGTCCAATAACTAGATTCAGAGCTATGGTTTCCCAAAGAAAAGAAGAGACTTATGGATACTCTCAATATTATCGAGAAACTCAGCCAGGCTAAAGTATCGATCTCGTCAGAAATGGCATAGGCGATAGATAACATAAAATTTATGTTGGTCAAAGGATAAAGTGCTCGGCTGGTGAGCTCAATGCGATAATTCAGGAAGACATATACAGATATCATGGGCTTCAATAGAAATCTGATGACTTAAATATAGAAGAAAAATCAAAATACCAAGCAACTGTCATAATCTCTGAAAGACCTAGGTCAATTGATTAACCAGACTGCCAACGTCAGATTCGGCAAAGCAAAATAGCTGGCTATTTCTGGTTGTAGAGAGGCAATCAAGAAGAAATAATTCCCTAGGATCGTGGCAATAATGTAAAGAGGAGCTTCAGCCTTATGATAGATGATATATTAACTTTAATTTATACTTTCTATTAGGTAAGCTATAGTATATAATTTGTTAAAATATCTTATGAAGGAAGGAAATTTAAAACTGAACATTCAGGTTCAAAAAGTCGACATTATTTTCCTGACCGACATTCACAGCAACCGCTAAAAATTAGAGAAATTATCAGAGCACATCAAGGCCAATTCTCTTCACTTCGACTACTGTTTCGTGGGTGGCGACATTGTTAACTGTGACCATAACAATAAAACTCACTCTGAAGAGAAATAACAAGAGACTTGCAATGAAATTTTGCTGTTTTTGCATGATCTGTTCCAGTGCAAAATTATCTACATTCCTGGTAACCACGATCCTCAATCCTTTATTGACTGCACTAGTCATGTCTCTCCAGATATCATCAATATCCATAAAAAAGAGTTTGTACTGGAGATGGGACTTAGCGTTGTAGGACTAGGAGGATCAACACCAGCCTATAACGATGTGGAATTCAAGAAAAAAGTGTGGGAGGGATATCCATATCAAAATTAACAGGAGTATGAAAAGGATGTTGATGCTGTCTTCAAACCTGATACTCTCAGTACATCTAAAATATTCCTGACACATACTGGACCAGCCCTTTCCAGTACTACTCTCGACCGACATGGAAAATAAGTCCCCATCTTTGCAGGCAGCAAAGCTTTAGACAAAGTCTAGTCAGATGAGAAGCTCATCATTCATCTTCACGGGCATGTGCATGGAGGAGCCAAATACGATGTGTACTCATTTGTTTATTTCTAGTTTCAATGGCAAACCGATTGTGAACCCTGGAGCTTTAGCACACGGCTAATACGCGATTATAAAGTTGATCCGCAAAGAGAAGACCTGGTAATTGGCAAAAACATCTTTCCTGAATTTACTTTGATTATCTTTAAAAATGTTTACCAAATCTATCACACTACTCAGCAGACCTCTGCTCTTCACACCTCGATATTTCTTCGCCAACAGCTAAAGATTAGACAACATTCTCAAGAAGATCACCGTCGATAATGATGGCAATACCTCTAGTTTGTTCGATTCAGGTATGATAGTTGATCAGAAAGTGGATTAGGCTTCAAAGAAAGTTAGCATTAGCCTAAATCTGAACAAAGATTACAGAAGAATCAAAGCTCTCCTTAAGGCTGAGCTTTAACAAGTTGGTTTTTCTGACATTGATATCACTCTAGCCCCCAAACCTAAGGAGAGTAAATTCAACCGAAAAGGAAATCTAGAAGGCATCAAAAAGATCATAGCAGTTTCCAGCTGCAAAGGAGGCGTTGGTAAAAGCACAATAGCTATCAACGTGGCAGCAACATTTCATAAACAAGGTGCTAAAGTTGGTGTCTTCGACTCCGATATTTATGGCCCTTCATTGCCAACTCTCATCAACAGATAAAGTGATACTCTGCGACCTTATGAAGAAAACGAAAAATAAATAGAGCCAATCGACTACGAGGGTATGAAATGCATGTCTTTTGGCTTCGTCGGTCAAAAATCAGCCGTCATGCGCGGACCTATAGTCTCCTCAATTATCTCTCAACTTCTCTATCAAACACACTGGGGCTAGCTCGACTATCTGGTGGTTGACATGCCTCCAGGTACTGGGGATATTCAGTTGAGTCTTTGTCAATAACTCAAATTCGATGGTGCTGTTATTGTTACTACTCCTCAGCGATTATCCTTCATTGATGTTATCAAGGGAATTTAGATGTTTCAGGATTTGAGAGTACCTATCTTAGGCATCGTTGAAAATATGTCTTATTACTAGTGCGGCAAATGCGGTAATAAAGATAGGATATTTGGTCGAGGATATACACAAATGCTTGTCGAGCAATTCGGTATTGAGGTACATCCTTGATAATGTAGAATACAGCACAGATACCCCTTCGAGGTTAAATTTCAAAATACTCCGACAATGGTACTCCCATAGCTCTTGTTGTTCCTTCCGAACATTCCATCTCTAAAATTTACACTGCTCTATGCAAAGGTATCGAAACTTTCTTGAGCAAAGCAAGTCAAAGCAGAACTTTCGTGTTCTATAACACAGCTGATAAGAAGGTTACAGTTGAGGAGAATGGCAAGAAAAAGAAAATTGATCCTTACACCTTGAGGATTTCATGTAAATGTGCTGGTTGCATTGATTAACTCAGTGGTGCTATGCTTGTCAAAAAGGAAGAAATTGATCCTCATGTATACCCCACAAAAATTGAAGAAAAAGGAAACTACGCAGTTGCCATGGTCTGGTCCGATGGCCACAGAAGCAGCATTTACCCCTACAAACGCCTCCTCTCATAAGAAATCCCTGCAGTCTGATTTGCACAACAGCTAATCCCATTTCTCCCTATCCCTTCTTTCATTTTTGACCTTTTCGGAGGTGTCAATAGTTTATTGTTAGCGCCGATTATCAATTGACACAATAACTTTAATAACTTTATTATACAGTTAGATAAGTCAAAATGAAACGAAGCAGAAGTAACAATATGCAGACTCCCATCAAAAAATGGCAACAAATGAGTCCCATGGAAGATGAACTAGCCATCGTAGAGTCTGATCTGTCGTCGGCCGAACAACCTTAACTTTTCACATCTCTTGTCGGCCCCAGTCCCTTCCTCGACAGTCCCTCTCCCTCTTCTCACTAAATATAGGAAGAGTAATCCGAGTATCAGTCTTCTCCTCCTTTTTCTTCAGAGGATTCTGCCCAGGAGGAATTCCCTCATACCGTTAAAGAAATGAAAGTAGAAGAATCTTTCACTGAAGAGCGCCTTCCTCTTCAATTTGTTGACACTAACCGCAAAGGCTGCAACTGCCGTCACTCAAAATGCTAGAAAGGTTATTGTGATTGTCTCAGAATGGGTCGTACTTGTGATCCATCTTTCTGCTCATGCGAAGGATGTCAAAATCTCGAATAGAAAGAAATCCATAAAAAGATTACCAAAAAGCTAGTGAAGTAGTCATTTACTGGAAAAGGATGTCACTGCAGGAAAAGCAAATGCCTCAAAAAATACTGTGAATGTCATAATGCCGGTAGAAAATGCACTTCGTTATGCGAGTGCGTGGAATGTTGCAACATGGATGAAAATTGTGAGCCTAACCATGGTGGTAGCATGCTTCAGAAGTTGAGAGGCTTTGAAAGCAAGCCGCTTAACATTTATTCGGAATGATAATTTATCGATGCTCATAGATCAGTGGTCAATATTAACAGTCAGGGCACAACTTATTATTACTTTACTTAAAATATCATACCAGAAGATCATTATTAGCTTCAGGAACTTTTTCAGTTGAGGGCTTTAAATCGAGAAGGCCTTAGAGACCGGTTTAGTTTGAGGTATTTTGGACCGGTTCAGTAGCAACAACGAGGTCTGCCTCTTGTTCAGTAGAAGTGATGGACTTCTTCTTTTCAATCGTCTTGTTCTTTGCCTGGCCTGGACCAATGATGGGTTTCTTCGTTGTTGTTTTTTTGACTTTATTAACATTTTTATCCAAAAACTAGCTCATTTGTGACTTAGGAGGCTCTTGATAATACCCTGGATCTACAAATTCAGGCTTTGCTTGTTCAAGCGATGCCTAAATCTCCACTTTTGTGCCTATCTGATTCAACACACTCTTTTGAATTTTCTTATAACTCTCAACATTATCTTCAGGTTCTGGAAATTCTTTGATTTTTTCAGCATGCTCTCTGAAGTAAAATTAATATTCCTTATCTTTTTTAGCAAGATACTCGATGGTATACAAAGCCTTAGCTTTTACCTGAAAAGGATAGTTGACTTCTAGTTTGCTCAAAAGTAGTGAACCAATATTTGATATTTCCATTCCTTTGACCTCTTTCAACATATCTAAAAGCATGCTATCGCTGGGCTTAATTCTGATCCCTCCCGGTTGCACGATTTTCTCGATAAGGTACTTCTAGCAGTCACTTAATAGAAATAATTGTACATGTCTGTACGTTCATTGAGGGTATCCCAGTCATAATAAACAAGATTGTGTTCATGAGAGACCTTACGGATTGATTGCTATTGTTGATGAGGTTGTTTTGTGATTGTGGGTTCATCAGTATCTTCGAGGAGATTTGTTTGTTGTTTTGGAATGTAGATTGGATTGTTATTTGCTTGTTTGGTAGCTGGCTTATCTTAATCGTCTTCCCAACCTAAATCAGATACATTTTACCTCCCAACGGTCTCTTTTTTGGTGCAGCTTTTCCTTTGTTCACAAGATGTGCATTTTTCTTAGTAAGAAACATCCGATTATTAGTAAATTTTTATAAAAGCTTCAACTTTTGACTAAATTAAAGAAGCCTCACCTTGAAGATAAAATATGATTATCTCCAGATATTATTCAAGTTGGCTCATTAGAACATTTAATTTTATTTTCATGAATTACTCCACACTCGAACCTAATCTCAGCTACACCACACCTCTGAAAAATTATAGTGATTTTGCTTAGTAGTGGAGTGGGCAAAAAAGTAATCGATTCGGTCGAAGCATCCGATTTCAACCTAGAAAAGACCTTATCAAATCCAGTAACTCGCTTGTCATGTAGACTTCGAATTGCCTGATCAGACCCCTAAAACTGGCAGGTCATATTTCATTGAAGCTAACAGTTTCGAAAAACCATTTAAATCTTCTCTTCATAAAGTGCCCTAAATCAAACACTGGTGCCTTCGGTAAAGCAAAATTCGAACAACTGACTTCAAGCCAACAGAGCCACACAGAAGAGCCGAAAGAGTTCACAACAATATGATCAGACACAACCCATAAGCCTACAGCCCCTAAGGCCTCAAAACCTATCATATAAAGAACCAGAAAACAGAGCGATAATACAGCATAGAGGAGAGAATGCAGCGTAAGACAAGAATCGATCAACTATAACTTCGAAGAACATTCTACAAAGATCTGAACATATTCAAGAGATGATCATTTTTAATAACAGATCATATTTGAACTTGTTTGTAGGGATTTCTATGTGAATAGATGTGATTAAGACAGAAATTTATAATGATAGTTATTAAATGAAAGGACCAACAGAAGCCGTAAAGAAAAATAAGGATCATATATTGCTGCAATCTTTTGGAGTTGCAGACAATCAGACTTCCAATTATAGTTCTAGAGTTCGGCCGAAAGCAAAAGTGAGCGAATTCAACAGTCCTCCTCAATCCAGCTAATGCGAGTCTAATTTTAAACTAGTCTGCAACACAAGCCGCAAAATACTGTAAACATAAGAGAAAAGCATCCAAAGTCACTACGAAAACATGTAAAAAATTCTCTTCACTGAAAATTTTAACCTGAAGCAACAGAATGCTTTCTTGACCTCTTAGATCCGCAAAAAAATGAAACATGAACATAGGTACAAATAGGAAAGGAAGAAAATAGCAGCATAGATGAATAAAAATGAAAATTAGATACGAGCCATCAAAGAAGAACTATTCAATAGTAGCAGCTTTATTGAAAATCAACTGTATTATCTAGCTCAAGGATTGCAGTCCAGTAATTTACAAGAAATTAAAAATATCATAATGAGAACGTTGGATTCAATCAGCTCTCACTTCCAGATTGAGTTCGAAAAAATATTGCCCAGAAGCAATGTTGAAAACACCTCCATCGATCGACCATATGAACAGTAAGAAAGTAAGAATTAAGTTGAGTATGAAATTGAGAGACTGTCAAAGAAATTATAGAAACTCTTGGAAGAAGATCACAGTGCCAACAAAGGTCCACTAATAAGAAGACAATGTATCGAGATATCCAAACAAATCAAACAGCTCAAAGACAAAAGTAGAAGTATGACCAGCCAAAGCGCAGTAAATGAAAGTATACCCAACAATAACTATCAATATCCTAGATCCAGCCTCAGAAGCTCAAAATAAATCAGCAAAAACTAATTACAGAAAATTAAGAGAGCTACATGGCAAAACGATTTGGTCAAGGAATAATCTCAATAGTTGAAAAGATATCAACCTGAAATATATAGCAAGATATCCCACAGGAGAAGTCTAAGCAAATAGCAGAGTCCGGGTGGCCAGGCGGATTCTCCAATGTTTTATAACACAGCTGAGCGTAAAAGTTTTAAATGATTTTTCGTATTACTTGTTCAAGAGATAAAGAGATCAACAGATTCTGGACTTGGTGAATGAAATTTGTAATTTGCGGCCTGCCAGTGTACTTCCGTGCATTTATGATAAGGCATAAAAACTGTCCTCGATGTTCATGAATTGAATTAGCGCCATGTTTTTTTCAGAACCGGTGCTCAGCAGCTCAACTCCAACTATACAACCGAATTCTTCAAAAAGTTCTCTTAGAACCCCCTCTCGACACACCTACCTCCTGATGGAAGAAATATGAATGGTGTTGCTCGGTGAGTTGATGGAGATCGATTTGCCGTTATTGAACCTGGCATTACTAGGAAAGTACCTATCAAAAGAAGAGTCAAAATAGGTGATGTTGGAGAATTATTCTTCAGATGGTAGAGCATTGTTGGTGTCCATAATGAAGTTCAGATCCAATATATTGCCAAGCAAGATATACCCACTCAAATATTTTTTGGCGATTGAGGCAAATTCATAACTTCTGAATTTGATGTAGGCATGTTGATTCGTTTGCTTGATGTAGGAAACGTTGCCAAAATTGCTGAAAAGGTTGTAGAGTTGCTTGTTGGTGACGTTGTACTTAATTGGGAAGGTCAGAAACTGATAATTTTAGCTGATGTTGTAGGTTAAAGCATTGGGCTTGACTTCCACCTTGACTTATGCCTTTTCCTCACTCTTCAGTAAAGAGTCAATGTCATTTTATATCGTCATTTCCAGTTAAATACTCTTGCTGTTGGGAGTATTGAGGGCTTGAGGTTATTGAGGTTATTGAGGTGGAGGAACAGCTTGAGCCATCTCTTCAACATCTGCCTGATAGAGAGCCTGCGGCACTTCAGGAAAAGGTTGAAAATAAGCAGCTAAATTATATGATAATGGTACCATAAGGGTTCATCGGGTAGACCTAAAAGGAGGGATTGTTGTATTGGTAACTCGTTGCAGGATAGCCATAGGGATCAACTTAAGGCATTATGTAAGGCTCAAGGTTGATACCCTCCGTTGTTTAGTGTTTGAGGTCCACCTTTGAGAAGTTGGAGTAATATATGTTCATTTTGCATATGTTTTCAAACAATTTAGCACCATCGAGGTTCAGCTTGGCCTGCGTTAGTGTCATCGTACCTGTTCAGCCGAGTCGATGTTGGTGAACTCCAGGAAAAACTTAGTCACCTAACCTTTCTCGAAGATAAGAATTTTGAGAATGTTGCCATATTCTGAGAACCTGGCATACACAATTTCATTGGTGATGTTGAGCACAATGGTATCATAGACACAAACTAGCAAGACGCGAGAAGGAGCCTCCTTCCCACTGTTCTGTCTTTTACTCATACAATTTAAAACTAATATTAAAGTAATAGCAAAAAAAATCACTACCCAATTTGTGTAAGTGGGCATTATAATCACAGATATCATGTTTAACACTGATGCATATACCTTAGTTTATTTTATTTAGAGTTCGAGAAAAAAGAAAGGTTTTTGTTGAGAAACTAAAATGATTCAGAATATTCCTCGATGAATTGTACTCCACAACTTGACAAATGAATCAACTAGTCAAAATAACCGCTGTCTTTGAAGACTCCAAATATGAGATGATGAAATATTGTCGTTTTTAGGAAATTACGACTTTCCATTAATTATCATATCGACCATTCCAATCCAACATCATTTCATGAAGTTCTGAGCTGAATAATTGAGGACATTTTGGCATTTTGGCTGAAAATGCGAAGTCTTGGAGGGAATTATAAGAACTCATAACTTGTAGACTGATCCAATTAATATATTAGCCTGATAAATAAAAATAATAACTCATGCGAAGGTTGTCCAGATACAATTAGGTACGTGCCCTTCAGAGCTCAATGGATCTCAAAATCGCCAACGATCATAAAAGCAAACAATTGAACACCTCCACTTCTTTTGTCAATAAATCAGCAGCTCTCAAAAACCCAGAAGTGGATCTTCTCAGATTACCAGCACTCGGCTCCTCAAGGCGTTCTGCATCACTATTTACCGAGAGGAACACTAAATTCAAATTGCAAAATATTGAGGAAAAGTTGTAGGAACTTGCCGCAGATGTGCACAATACTCGTCTCGAAGCCAACGTATTTAATTTGCTATCCAGGAAACTCTCAAACAAATACACTACCTGAGATAAAATATAGCTGGTCAAGAGTTGAATCAGGCTCGGGATGATCTGAAGAAGCAAGTAAGAGGGTTGTAAAGATTGATTAAGGCAACACAAGTATCAGATGAGGATAGAACCAGATCCATCAAGAACGATTGTGCTTAACTATGGAAGCAAACTGAATAACTACATCAATTCATTTTTGAGTTGAAAATGCGATCATAAACTTTGGAAGAAAGCATGGGATTTTGTCAAAAATCACGAGAGTGAAGGTTTGATACATAATATGATTGAAACTATGACTTTGTATATTGATTTAGTAATTTTAGATATCTGGCAAGGGATTTAGAATTTCCGTTGATTTCGGTAATAATCTTTTTGTATCGTTAATTCGAATGAAACATTTCGCCTAGGAAGATGGCTGGGACAATCACGACCTTGAAGATACTCAACCGAACGACTAAATGCCAGCACAGCTAAGGTATCACCTCAGAGATGCTCCAAGAGATATTCTTGAGTCACACCATCACTCACTCGAACCTGATATGGTGATGGGCTGGAGACCAAAACTTCCCTCCTGCCCACTTCCTCTTTCCTATAACAATGCCTACTACGATGCTCTTACAACTCATATTCCAACAGACGACAGATTCAAAGTGGCATACTTTGGACCCCGCTATACAAATTCAGTTCAAGTCAACCAACAATACAACTATTTTTGGCGTTATCGCTCACGCTACAACACCAGCATTAACGTAGTGAAGGAAGCAATCAAACGAGTTGGAGATGATGGCAACCGAAACACTCTTGACATAACTAGAAACTAGATCTTGTTCGATTCAGCTTTCGAAAGTGGCAACTTAGACATGGCTGTTAGGGTCAAACGAAATGAGTATGACTTATTTTTGAGATGCGATACCAACACTCGTGGACATACTGCTTGGTTTTACTTCAAAGTAGATAACCTTGATCAAGTGGGTTAGATTCAGTTTAATATTTGTAATTTTGGCAAAAAGAAGAACCTATATGCTCAGGGAATGAAGCCTTACGTATTTCAGAATGATTAGTGGAAACAAGGAGATTGCTATGATGTTGTCTGGGCTTAAAGAATTTGTCGGTATGGCTTTGATCGAAAGACCTTCCAGTTACAGTTCAAATATAATTTTAGAGAAAAAAATAAACCGGTGTACTTTGCATACTCTATTCCTTATACATACTCTCAGCTGCAAAATTTTATAGCTGAAGTAAGCAACTCATCGAGGTTTGTCAAAACTGGAAAATTGTGTGAAACTCTTGGAGGCATTGATGTTCCTCTCCTAACAATCACCAATACGACTCAAAACGATGAAAATTCTGACTAAAATACTAGCATAATTCAAGGAATCAAGAAAAAATGCGCCCTAATAACCGGCAGAATTCATCCTGGATAATCTCATTCTTCATATATCATCGAAGGTTTGATCTCCTTCTTGGTATCTGATGATCCAGCAGCTATCGCTCTCAGAGAAAAGTTTATCTTTTATTTGGTTCCTATGCTCAATCCTGATGGAGTTGTTGCAGGTAATTTCAGAACTAGTTTCAGCGGAAAAGATCTGAATAGGCAGTTCAATAAATTGAATAAATATGTATTTCCAGAAGTAACCTATCTTCATTAATTGGCACTTCAATTGAAACACTCTTATAGAGCTCGATTTCACTACTATTTTGACTTTCATTCTCATGCCTCCAAAAGAGGACTATTTTGCTATGGGCCTGAACATACTCCAGGAAGCTCTGATTTCTTCAGATCAAGAGCCTTGGCCAAATTGATTGAACAAAAAACTCCAATTTTTCACTACAACAGATCGATATTCACAGTCAGCTAGGCTAAGAAGGCAACTGGCCGAGCCCATATGCTCTGGAAGATAAAAGTTCCAATGACCTACACTTTTGAGGTATCTAATGGATTGTATGAAACTAAATAAACAAGAAATACTCCCCTTAGAGAGACTATATTGAGATTAGCTGGTGCTACGATTCTTGAAGGTTTCTGTCGCTTTGTTCAACTTGAGTCTAAGATGCCCAGCCTGAAAATCAAGGCAAAGATTGACACTGGTATTCATCAAAGAGGTGGCTATTCAGCCAAATAATTTAGAAAGAGCAGCAGCAAGAAAGCAAGAACACTAACTGTAAAAACAATTGAAGGTGAAAAATCGACCGACAAGATTAAATCTTCAAGAAGACCCAAAAATATCAAAGATGTATCTCTCAAGGAAATCATTGAGTCTGAAGATGGAAACAATGTATTTTGTAAAGAAAGCAAAAAAGCGTATCTTGAGCTTATAGACTAAATCAAAAAATAAGAATCAACTTTAAAGCAAATGGACTAGTACGAGGGTGGATCTGACAGTGAGTCAGATGAAGACGATCTCGATGAAAAGGAACTTCGCAAACTACATAAGATAATTGAAGCTAGAAATGAGACATCTAAAACTTACTCGAAGGGTAGTTTGCAATGGAGATGTCAGAAGAAAAATACGATGATTCAAAGACGTCAATCCTAATCAGAAGAGAACAAATTTACTTACTCAAGCCAGGAAATTGAGGGCTCAAAGAAACCTGTCACATCCAAATACTTGCTCCCAATCAAAAATTCGGCTTTACCTCCTCGTGCCAAAAGATTAGCTTACTTTTACCCTGAGAAAGAAGTTTTAGCTCCTAAAAATTTCGACTTAGCTATTTGATAATTAATGTTTTAATTTACTTCAATTAATCACTTATTCATACTGTCGGCTGGTACATTATATAAATTTATTGAAGTATGGATAACCCTGAACGGTCTTATCAAACTCTTGATCCACTAGTCATGTACAAGTATGACAATCACACCAACTTACCTTGGAATATTACTGAGTATCATACGCCCAGGCTCGAAGTGAACCCTGATCTGGAAGTCCAAAAGAGAAAATGGGAATCTCAAAAGAAAGGTGTTCCCAGCAACAAGTATGAGACGAAGAAAGGATTTTATATGGACTATGATTTAAAGGTAGCCAAAGGAATACCATCCACTTTTGATCATGGCGAAAACAAAGAGTGGAATTTTGAACAGATCAGAAAAAAAAATGAGAAAAACAAAGTTGATCCTAAACTTAGCAAATACACATATTTGGACAGAATTGAAATGGAACAGAAAAATAGGAAATCTCCTGGAGTATGTGCTTATAGCCTTGAAAAATCTCAAAAAGAAAAACAGGCAGATCTTGAAAAACTTAAGAAGAAAAAAGTTCATCAAGATGAAAGGACCTTCTTTTACATGGATACTGAAAAAATGAGCGACAGCGTTCCTGGCCCTGGAAGTTTTTGCCCTAATTTACCTTCACCAAGAATCCGGCCTAATAAGACCACCTATAAGTTCTGGGTCGACAAGCATAAGAAAGAAGGAGATGCCACCAGCAAAAGAGACTCACTTAAGCCAGCTCCTGGAACTCACAGCCCAATGAATATGACCTTGAATACCTTCGAGAGATTATAAAAAGATCACGCTAAACCTTCAAAAGTTCAGCATCTTGGCTTGGATTCCAGATTCGAATATACTCGACCAAACAAGAAGAAAATTGTGGAAAAGAGACCTGATCCTTCAAGCTACAAGACCTCCTTCTAGTGGAGAGGTAAACACATAAGCCCTAAGAAACAACTTTGGGACACGATGATCTGGAAAGGAAAGTCTACAAGCGTTTATCATTGATCATAATAACCTTCATAATAATAACCATATAGTAATGAATAACTTGATCAAATTAGATAAGACCCTCATCTCAGCAACATCCTATCGAGGTCGACTGAAATAAGGTCTACTCAGATGCAAAAAATAGGCAAGTATGTACAACTAATGCGTAAAAATTCATCACCTGGACACTCATGAGCATTAATGCCAGAAGTAGTTCTAAACATTCAAAAGTTGCCTCAATTTGTGATAATTAAAAAACAAAATAATGACACAGGCTATCAGAAATTTATTGAGACTAAGCTTTGATTGACTTCGTTATCTGCTTTAGGTCCAGGAGAGTTGAATTAAATTGCCACCATGCTTGAGTTCAAATTTACTGTATTGGCTTCGCTATTGACATCTTTTTTGTCGACCTATCGGATTCCGAAATATTTGAAATCGATTTCATTCTTCTTTTTCATTACACTTCCTTGAAGAGAATCAAAATTCAGAGTAGAGAGATTGACAGAAGACATGCAAGGAAGCTATCCTTCTATAAGAGCATCAATTTCATTTATCTATTCGACCTTGCTCAACTTTTGAGTTTATATTTTGCTCAAATGCAAATTCTATGGAACATTCAGTTCAAAACAATTGGAAGCCAATAAATTATCCTATCTCCTTGTTACTCCCAAAATACTTGAGGTCAATTTATCTCTCAGTTGTCCTGCGATACTCGTTTCAAGATTTAGCTATCCTTTTATAGTCTCAGTCATGTTAGTGTTGCGAAGAGGTTTGTCCAGCTCGAAAAGTTGAATTTTGATTGATTATTTTAAATCTTGAACTTCACATTCGAGATTTCTTTATTTTGTTCGAAGCAACAAAATTTAGCTTTAGTATCTGGCCTACTTTTATATGAGCTCACTCAATCGAGATTCCTTGACTACTTTTGCTGCTTACAACTGCTCTATCCTTGATCTTAGCAGTTTTATTTCTTTGTCAGCGGAGTCAATTTTATGATGCTCAAAGGTCAAATCGATTTGATGTGAATGAATTCTTAGCTTACTTGATGTTTGTGTCTGCAACAAACTTGCCTGCTTGAATTCAATTTCACTTAAACTTTTTGTTGTTACTATTGTCAACTCTTTTACCTTTTTCCGAAGCTCCTAATTTTCTTTTGTTAATTACTTAATCTTTCGTGACATCAGTTCTGTTTCTAACTAAATCTGCTTTGTTGTACCTTGGAATACTTCTCGCTTTTGATATATTCTGTTGATTATGATTCTAGCGTATTCGATGATTTTGTCTTTTGGCTCAGTTCGTTCTTAAGGTTTCCTAAGAATTATTTTGAGAAGAGTGAAGTCAGCACATTTTTGGGAGATAAAGAGCGATCTAATTAGATTGTCATTTTGTTGCTGTATGGTTGTCTTGAATTTGTTTAATACTCCTTCATTAATATTTATTGTTGTTTTATAACAGCTTATGAGCTTGATAGTAACCAAGTTCGCTGCCTGGAGTTTAAAAACCTTGATAAAGCATT
>Ga0100381_1003012_pt1 | contig 14759 bp, 13 predicted proteins | sample CryGeymeta201505_FD_80416 | JGI IMG/M metagenome (GOLD analysis project Ga0100381, IMG submission 80416) | Groundwater microbial communities from Crystal Geyser aquifers in Utah, USA - Crystal Geyser metaG 2015-05 | ecosystem: Environmental > Aquatic > Deep subsurface > Groundwater | place: USA...
GACCCCCAGCGCCCTAGAGAGACCCCCAGCGCCAGCGCCCTAGAGAGACCCCCAGCGCCAGCGCCCTAGAGAGACCCCCAGCGTCAGCGCCCTAGAGAGACCCCCAGCGCCAGCGCCCTAGAGAGACCCCCAGCGCCAGCGCCCTAGAGAGACCCCCAGCGCCAGCGCCCTAGAGGGAACGCTTCTTGGCGCGCAGACCCCGTCGGCTTCCCCTGCCGCGCTTGCGCTTCTTGGTGTCCCACGAGCTGCCGGGCTTCGCGTCTTCGCCGTACACGCGTCGACCACCACCCCCCGCGGGTGCACTGTCGCCGCCTTCAGCGACGACTTCCCCCTCGCCCTCTTCTTGACCGCGCCAGTCGCCACCGCGCAGCTCGTTCCAGTCGCTCGGGGGCTCCATCGGATCGGGGGGACCCGCTCCGTGACCACCGCCGCTGAAGCCACCGCCTCCGGGACGACCACCGCCAGGGCGACCCCCCGGCGAAGGTGCGCGTCGTGGGCGCTCTTCAGCCGCGTTGATGTTCAGGGCGCGTCCGCCGAGGTCCGCGCGATCGAACTGCTCGATGCATGCGGCGGCCTGCTCGTCGTTGGCGAACGTGATGAAGGCGAAGCCTCGCGGCCGCCCTGTCTCGCGGTCCGTGGGAAGAAAGGCATCCACGATTTCCCCGGCTCCCGAGAGGAGCCCGACGAGGTCCTCCTTGGTGGTCGAGTAGTTGAGGTTGCCTACGAATACCTTTGCGGAAATGGTCCTGCTCCTGTGCCGTCCCCGTAGGGATGAGTGTTCCCCGTGGGGAAGTGAAGACAAAAGTCTAGCATCCCTGGGGCGCAGGGGAAGTACCCCAGATGCGTTCGGGCCCGGATGCCGAAGGGCGCCCTGTCGAGCACGCTCTCCTGGGCAAGCCAGGGTCGGCCGTCCGAAGCTCCTCGCCTCGCCGGACCTGCGTCAGAGGCGGGCGTCGAGGCCGACGAGCACGCCGCGGCCTCGGCCGTCGATGCTCGAGCCGTGGACTCGATAGGCCGCGTCCAGCACGTTCTCGACCCCAGATTCAGCGAGAAATGCGCATCGAGCACGTAGCCCGCGCGCAGGTCGAGGGTCGCGTAGCCGGGCTGCCTCCGATGGGAATGCGCGCGTCCTCGAGGTCACTCGGGGCCAGGCGCGTCTGGCGTGCGGCCCAGCGCAACGCCGCGCCCACGTGGATCCCCGTGCGCTCGTTGGCGTAGCGCACCTCCCAGCTTCCCGAGAGCGGCGGCACGCGCGACAGCGGCACGCGGCCTCCGTCCCCTGTCGGGTTCGGACCGTCGCCGCGCGCGTAGCTCACGCTCGCTCGCGTCGAGAGTCCCCACGCCAACCTCCAGCGCAAGGCCAGCTCCCCTCCGAAGAGCAGAGCGCGCCCGGGTAGGTTCACGAGCGAGAAACGACTTCGGCTGGTGGCGCATTCGGGGGTCGACGGCGGGCAGTCGGCTAAGCCTCTGGGTGCACGCTGGATCGCGCGTCGCAGACTGGTCGCGAAGATCCACGCCTCGACCGTCAGCGGTCCGGGCGCGCTCTCGAAGCCGAGCTGCGTGGTGATCGCGCGCTCACTCTTCAGGCTCGCGTTCTCGAACTGGAAGCCTGGCCCGACCTGTTGGCGACTCGTGAGGTCGTCGAGGTTGGGCGCACGGAAGCCCGGATCCAGATTCAGGTGAACGCGCGCGCTGTCTTCCTTACCCAAGGTCACACCCGCCCGTCCAATCACCGACGGGTAGTCGGCGTTCACGGCCTGGGTCCCGGACTCGGGATCCGCCGGTGCGCGTGCTCCGACCCAGCTCGCGCGCACGCCACCGTGCAAGGTGACGCTCGCGACCGGCTGAACCATCAGCTCCGCGAAGGCGCCGACCGAGGCGTAGAGCGAGTGGGAGAGGTACTGGCCTCGCGAGAGCTCGCGTCGAATCCCAAGATCCGTGAGCTCCTGGTTCGCACGCGAGGCGACGCCATCGCGGTAGGCTTCGAATCCGTAGCGCACGCGTGCCACGCCTCGCTCGGAGAGACGCCACCGACGCGTGGCGGCGTGGAAGCTCAGGCCCAGGGTCTCGACGCGATCGAGCCAGTCGAAGCGCACGCGCGACAGAGGTCGGTCGCGGACGCGCTCCTCCACGTGCCGCTGGTAGGAGAGCGTGAGGTCGACGTCACGCATGGCGCCGCCGCCCCTTCCTCGAAGCGACACGTAGGTGAGGGATCGCAGCTGGCGCGCGATCTTCAAGCACTCGCTCTGCGGTGCTTCGGGCGCCGGGCATTGATCCGTGCGCGGTGCGTCGAGCTCGCGAAAGCCGTAGGTCGCCGCCACCCAGTGCAACCGCGGGGACAGCTTGCCCACCAGCCGCGCGTCGTAGGTCCACTCGCGGAAGCCCGTCCCGAGCTGTGTGCGCCAATGGCGGCGATCTCGTGGATCGGGATACTCCCGCTCTTCTCGGAACCTCGGCACCCAGCTCGCGCACTCGCCTCGCCTCGGGGCGGAGGAGCCTGGCCCACCCGCGCAATCGTCTGGACGCTCTCGGTGATCGACTACGCCACCGGAGCGCAACAGCCCGGCGCGTCGGTAGCCCACGCCGACCAGCGCGCCGAAGCGCCTGCCCTGCGTGAGCTCGAGCTCGAGCCGACCGCCGGCCAAGCGATCGGCCGAGGCGAAGCGCACGCGTGCACCCGGATGCAGCGACAGGCCCGGTGGTGCCAGCGACAGGTCCGGTGTTCGAGGCGTGGCCATGAGCGCGCCGCCCAAAGCGTCCGAACCGTAACGGGTCGAGGCGCCCCCGCGGAGCACGTCGAGGCGCGCCACGCTGGCCGAGTCCACGGTGAAGAAGTACTGGTTCGGACCCTGTCGGTAGATGGCGTTGTTCAGGCGGATGCCGTCGAAGAGATGCACCACCTCCTGACCGGTCATCCCGCGAATGTAGGGGCTCGCCTGGCCGTGGGCCGTCTGTTGAATCGAGAGGCCGGGTTCGTATCGCAGCGCGTCCGGCGTCGAGTTCGCCTGGCGCTCGTCCATCTCGGCGCGCGTGCTGCTCGAGTGGGCGCGGCCATCGAGGGAGTCCTCGTCGACCTCGGTCCCGGTCGTGACGACCGCGTTGGCGCCATACTCGAACTCCGCCGCGTCGCGCTCGGGCTCGCGCGTCGCCTCGTCGCTAGCGTCGGGCTCGCTCGTCGCTGTTCGCCGATCTTGCGCATCAGCCGATCCGGCGACCATCAGCAGCGCGCCCAGCGTCGCCGCCAGGCGTCGGCCTCTCCAGCTCATCGACTCTTCACTCGTCCTTGTCGAAGCGCACGGTCAGCACCGGCACCTTCGACGTGCGAACGACGCGCTCGGCGACGCTCCCCAGGAGCAGGTGGCGCATGCCCGCGCGTCCATGCGTGCCCATCACGACCATCTGGGCGTCGAGCTCTTCGACCAAGCGCGCGACCTCCTCGTGGGGGATGCCCTCGGTGAGATGAGCGCGCACCGTGACGCCCTGGCCAGAGTAGCGCGCGACGGAGGCGTCGAGGGAGTCTTGGGCTGCGCTCGAGACACGCGCGGCGTACTCGGGTCCGACCATCACGCCTCCGTCGGGCAGCGCGTAGACGGGCAGGGAGTAGCTGTGCATGAGCTCGAGCTCGGCGCCCAGCTCCTTGGCCAACCAGAGCGCGTATTCCGTCGCGTTGTCGGAAGGGGCCGAGAAGTCCACGGGCACCAGGATCCGTCGTATCGGGGTCATCTCGTCTCCACCAATCTGGGGTCTTCGCCCCGTGGCCGGTCTGGGATACATACTCCAGCATGAGTCACACCACCATCCTCTGCGCGACCGACCTCGCCGCCTCCGGCGACGCCGCACTCCACCTCGCCACTCTGATGGCGAAAGCCACCAAGAAGAAGCTGGTGCTGCTTCACGCCATGGAGATCGAAGGACGGGTCGACCTGGACTCGCTCGATCCATCCGTCGTGCCCGCCGCGAAGGCCTTCGAGGTGCGCGTCGCGTCGCGCATGGCGAGTCACTCTGCCGCGCTGGACGCCGCCGCCGCCACCGCTCTCAGCGAGGGCGTGCCCGTCGAGGTGAGCGTCGAGGAGGGTCGGCCTTGGGAGACCATCCTGGATGCTGCGGCACGCTACGACGCCGGCTTGGTCGTGCTCGGAGATCACGTCTCCGAGGGTGGCCTGGGCGATCGCATCGGAGAGCGCCTGCTCGGCAGCACGGCGGAGCGAGTGGTTCGTCATGCCTCCTCGCCCGTGCTCGTGGCCCGCGGCTCCATCCCCGCGAGCATCGAAGGCGCGACCTGGCTGGTGGCCGTGGACTTCTCGGACGAGTCACGCGTGGCGGTGCGCGAGGCGGAGCGCATGGCGCGAGTCTCGGGCGGCACGCTGCTCCTGGTTCATGTCGTGCCCGAGGCCTACGACGCCGAGTCCATGTCCGAGGAGTGGAAGCAGATCCGCGCCGTCTTCACCGAGGAGGCGCAGGGCAAGCTGGACGCGCTGGGGTCCGAGCTACGCCTGGGCGTGAAGGTCGCGACCGAGGTCGGTCACGGCAACGCCTCGGAGGTGCTGACACAGCTCGCGGCGGAGCGGGACGCCTCCTTCCTCGTCGTCGGCACTCGCGGCCAAGGTCGATTGGCGTCGCTGCTCCTGGGGAGCACGGCCGAGCGCGTGCTCGATCGTTCCCCCGTGCCCGTGCTCCTCACTCGTCGCGACATGGAGGCGGGCTTGGCCTTCGAACCGGCCGTGAACCGCGAATGAGTGAGGTCGGTTTGGAGCTGGCCGAGGAACTCTTTCGCTACATTGGCTTCGAGCCCGAGGACGCCGCCATCCTGCGTGACATAGGTCCCCTGCTGGAGCCGCACCACGATCGCATCGTCGATGAGTTCTATGCCGCCATCCGGCGACACCCCGGCGCCTCGCGCATCTTCGAAGGCGAAGCGCAGATGGATCGACAGAAGGTCGTCCTGCGGGCCTGGATGACGGGTGCCTTCTCCGGCGAGTACGGCGAGGCCTGGTTCGCTCAGCGCAAGCGCATCGGCGAGGTGCACGTCCGCATCGGGCTGCCCCAGCGCTACATGTTCGCCGCCATGAACCTCGTCCGGACGGGCGTCCATCGCGCCGTCGACGAAGGTGCCGTCGACTGGACGCGTGCTCAGAGGCGCCGCGCTCACGTCGCCATCGACCGACTGCTCGACGTCGAGTTGGCGATCATGCTGCAGACCTGGCACGCGACCCAGAGCCGCCGTCTGCGCGCGTCCGAGCGTCTCGCCACTCTGGGCCAGGTCGCTGCCTCCATCGGGCACGAGCTGCGCAATCCCCTGGCCGTGATGGAGACGTCGCTCCATCTGCTCGAGAAGCACAGCACAGGCGACGAGCGCACGGATCGCCACCTCGGTCGCATCCGCGATCAGGTCATCCTCTGCGGCAACATCATCGGTGCGCTGCTGGAGCTGGCTCGTGATCGACCGCTGGCGCGCGTCAGCACCGATCTCCGCGCGCTGGCCGAGGACGTGTTCGGGAGCGTGCCGAATCCCAAGCACGTCGAACTCACGCTCGACCTGCCGCCGGACTTCCCGGCCGTCTCCGCCGACTCCAACCAGCTTCGCCAGTTGCTCTTCAACCTGGTGCAGAATGGCGTGGTGGCGCTCGGGCAGACGGAGGCTGGGCGCGTCACGCTGACGGGCCGCGCGAACGAATCGGGCGTCGAGATCGAGGTCCGCGACAATGGCGCAGGCATCCCCGAGGACGCGCTGACGAAGGTCTTCGAGCCGCTGTTCACTGCGACCCGCGGTGGCGTCGGGCTGGGCCTGGCTCTCTGTCGACGCATCGCGGAGAAGCACGGCGGAGTGCTCCAGGCGTCCAACGCCGCCGAGGGCGGCGCACGCTTCGTGCTCCGGCTGCCCAAGGTGGAGTCATGAAGCCGCGCCTGCTGGTCGTCGAAGACAACGAGGCCCTGGCCGAGAACATGCTCGAGCTCTTCGTCGATCTCGGCGTGACCGCCCGAGTCGCGGCGGATCCCGAGTCCGCCTGCGCGCTCGCGGCGGATCCCGGCTTCGACCTGGCGCTGGTCGATCTACGCCTGGGCGGGCGGGACTCGGGCCTGCAGTTGCTGCCCGAGCTGAGGCGCCTGTCCCCGGACGGGCAGATCATCCTGGTGACGGGCAACGCCACCCTCGACACGGCCGTGCGCGCGATTCGTCAGGGCGTCTTCGCCTACGTGCTGAAGCCCTTCGATCCCGACGAGCTGCTCGCCATGGGTCAACGCGCCCTGGACCAGATCTCCTTGCGCAAGGAAGGCGAGCGCCTCGCCCGCGACCTGGCCGAGTCGGAGCGGCTCTATCGAGGCGTCGTGGACGCCGTGCCCGCGTTCATCGTGGGCCTCGATCAGGAGCTCCGCATCGTCTTCTTGAACGACTACGCCAAGCAAACCAGCGGCTTCCGTTTCGAGCAGGCGCGCGCCCGGCGCTTCGCCACGGTCTTCGCCACTAGCGAGGTGGAGTCGAACCTGAGTCGCACCCTCGCGCAGGCCCTCGGAGGGCGCGTTCGACGCGATCTCGAGTACCCGCTCTTGACGCGATCGGGGGAGCATCGCGTGGTGCGCTGGACCTTCATCCCCGCTCACGCCGTGGCGCGTGACGCCGAGCTGCTCGCCGTGGGCCTCGACGTCACGGAGCGCCTGAACCTCGAGCGCAAGGCGGCCGAGACGCGCGCCATGGCGATGATGGGCACGCTGACAGCGGGCCTGGCGCACGAGATCCGCAACCCTCTCAACGCCGCCAAGCTCCAGCTCGAGGTGATGACGCGCGGCGCTCGCAAAGTGCCCGAAGAGCAGCTGCGCGAGAAGATCTTGGGCCGCATCGAGATCGTGGGCTCGGAGCTGTCACGCCTCTCGTCGATGCTCGAGGATTTTCTCAGCCTGGCCCGACCGCGCGGCTTCCAGATCTCCGAGGTCTCCATCGTGGACCTGCTCGAATGGGTCAGCGATCTGGAACGCCCCGTGGCCGAGCAACACGGCGTCGCGATCGAGATTCACCTCGGAGACGACGTGGGCAAGGTGGAGGGCGACGCGCCCAAGCTGAAGCAGGTGTTGATCAACCTGGTCCAGAACTCCATCGACGCCATGGGCGGTCGACCCGGCACGATCCAGCTGCGCGCGTCCGTCGTGGACGAGACCTGGCTCAGAGTCTGCGTCGACGACGACGGTCCGGGCTTCAGCCAGACGGGCCAGAGCGTGCTCGAGCCCTTCGTGACGACCAAGGAGGCGGGCACCGGTCTGGGCCTCACGATCGTGCAGAACATCGTCGCGCACCACGGCGGGCAGGTCTCCCTGGGCCGCTCCGAGTCGGGCGGCGCCCGCGTGGGCTTCAGTCTTCGCCGTCTTGCTGCGCCCACTCCTTGAGCCGGTACTGAATCTTGCGCCGGCTGATGCCGAGGATCTCTGCCGCCTTCGAGGTGGAGCCTCCCACCGCGTCCATGGTGCGCTCGATCGCCATGCGCTCGAGCTCTTCCAGGCGGATGCCGGGGATCATGACGCCGAGATCCTGCTGATCGCCCTGACCTTGTGCGCTGGGCAGGTTCACGGCCTCGATGCGCGTGCCCTCCGTGAGCACGACGGCGCGCTCGATGGCGTTCTCCAACTCGCGCACGTTTCCGGGCCATGGATAGAGCCGCAGGGCGAGCAGGGCGTCGTCCGTGAAGCCTGCCAGGGCGCGGCCGTTCTCTTCCGCGAACTTCCCCAGGAAGTGCTCGGCCAGGATCGGGATGTCGCTGCGACGAGCGCGCAGGGGCGGCACGTCCAGCTGCACCACGTTCAGGCGATAGAAGAGGTCTTCGCGGAATTCTCCGCTCTCGACCCGCTCCTCGAGCACCCGGTTGGTCGCCGCCACCACGCGCACGTCGACGCGCAGGGTCTCGTTGCCGCCCACGCGCTCGAACTCGCGCTCTTGCAGGAAGCGCAGCAGCTTCACCTGCACGGCGAGCGGGATCTCGCTCACCTCGTCCAGGAAGAGCGTGCCGCCGTCGGCCTTCATGAAGCGACCCTCGCGGCGTCCCGTGGCCCCGGTGAAGGCGCCGCGCTCGTGGCCGAAGAGCTCGGACTCGAGCAAGGTCTCGGCGAGCGCCGCGCAGTTCAGCTTCACGAAGGGCTTGCTGCGACGCGGTGAATTCTGGTGGATGGCCGCAGCGATGAGCTCCTTGCCCGTGCCGCTCTCGCCATGCACGAGCACGGTCGCGCGACTCGCCGCGACCTGCGCCACCGTCTTGAGTAGGCGCTGCATGCTCGGATGCACGCCGAGGATGCGGTCGAAGGAGAAGCGCTCGTCGAGGCGTCGCCGTAGCTCGACCGTCTCGCTCACCAACAGGCTCTTCTCCATCGCGCGATCGACCAGCGCGCTGACGGCGGCGAGGTCCAGGGGCTTCGTGAGGTAGTTATCGGCGCCCATCTTGATCGCCTCGACGGCGTTCTCGATCGAGCCGAAGGCGGTCATGACGATGAAGGCCGTCGCCGGGGCGCGTGGCCGACCGCGTTCGATGAGCCCGATCCCGTCGAGATTGGGCATCTTCAGGTCGGTCAGGACGACGTTCGGACGAAAGCGCTCGAGCATGGCGAGCGCCTTCTCGCCATCGGCGGCGGTTTCGGTCTCGTAGCCATCATCCTCGAGCAATTCGGCGAGCGCTTCGCGCGCGTTTGCCTCGTCGTCCACCACCAGGATCCGGCCTCGGGTCTTGGTCATGCCGCACCATGCAGCGTGCGCAGCGCAGAGACAAGCGCGCGGTCGACGTGGCCGGCAGAGGGCTCAGCCGCCAAAGGTATCCGAGGGCATCACGTCGTCTCGGAGCAGGTCGGCTCCCAGGAATTCGCGCTCCTCGCGGGCGATGTCGTCGCGCAAGGAGCGGGACAATTCCTTGAGCTCCGTGGCCAAGGGTTCGGCCAAGGCTGTGCGTGCCAGCCGGCCGAGGACCCTCTCGAAGACCGCCCCCTGCTCACGGTGCTCCTGACGCAAGGCCTCGGCGCGCTCGTTGCCAAAGCCTGGCGTGTCGGCCAGGGCGGGCACGAGGATCTCGTTCTCAAGGTAGAGGTGGGCCTGCAGGAAGCCGTAGAGATCCTTCGCCCACTGGCGCAGTCGCGGCTCGGCGTCCTCATCGCCATCGAGCACTCGGCGCGCCACCGCGTCGATCTGGTCCAGGAGCCCGAGCAGCCGCTGGTGATCGGCCTGGATGCGCTCACGGACCTGGCTCGGAGCCAGATCCCCCGTGCTCGCACCGAGCAGCCCGGCCAGCACGCGCATCGCGTCCACGGTCGTGACGATGCCGATCACGTCACCGCCCTCCACCACCACGACGGCGTCGTAGCGATGGTCGGCCATGGTCCCGAAGACTTCGCCCAGAGGGCAATCCGGCGCGACCGCGTAGACGTTGGCCGTCATCGCGTCCGCCACCGAGACCTTCTCCGGATCGACGCCGGGCCGCGTCTCGAGGAAGGCGAGATCGTGCTCGCGCACCATGCCCCGAAGGCGACCGTTCTCCACCACTGGAAGATGGTGGATCCCGTGTTCGTCCATCAGGCTGCGGGCGTGGGCGAGGCTCTCCTTCGGCGTGACGACCTGAGGCAAAGCGGTCATCACCGCCTCGAGAGGCATGCGGCTCCGTCTCACCATCAAGCGACCTGATTGAGCGGCGCGGTGCGCAGCGCGGTGCGCAGCTTGGCGCGTGCGCGCTCCTGGATCTGGCGGACACGCTCTCGCGAGACACCGAAGTGCTCGCCCAGAGAGGCCAAGGAGCAGCGCTCGTCGGAGAGCAGGCGGCGCTCGATGATCACGCGCTCGCGCGCCGTGAGGCAGTGCATGGCGCTCTCGACCCAGGCCGATCGCTGCTCGCAGAACTCGGCTTCCGCCGTCAGCTCCTCGGGGCTGTCCTGGGGCGTGGGCAGCTCCCTGGAGGTGCCGTCCTCGGCCGGCCCGAGCACGACGTCGCGGCCGCCGAGCGCTTGCTCGACCAGGGCCAGATCCGAGACCTTCACGCCGATGCGCTCCGCGAGCTCCTCGCGTGACGCGGGCTGCCCCGAGTTCTGCGAGATCTCCTTGCGGGCGCGCTGCAGCGAGCCGAGCACCTTGCGCGCCGCGCGCGTCGAGGGCGTGGGCACGATGCGCCGATTGGCCAGCGCGTAGCGACGAAGGTGCGCACGGACCCACCAGACGGCGTAGGTGCTGAAGCGGTTGCCTCGCTCGGGATCGAAGCGCTTGGCCGCCTCCATCAGTCCGAGGCAGCCCTCGCTGACGAGATCCTCGAGGGAGACTCCACCGCCCACGTAGGGTTGGGCTGCGGCGATCACGAGCCTGAGGTGCGCCACGATCAAGCGGTCACGCGCTTGGACGTCGCCTGCCTTCGCGGCCATGGCCAGGGTGCGCTCCCTATTGGGGTCCAGCAGTGGGGCCGATCGGGCGGCGCGGCTGAGGGGTCCGAAGCGAGCTGACTCGTTCTTGGCCATGGGGTCGATCCTCCGCTGACCAAGCGTGGCCAGTTGGTGGCTCCCTGAAGCAGGGGCCATGCCAAGGCTGATCTGCCCAGGATTCACCCGTAGCGCTGCTAGAACGCGCAGCCGTTGCACCCTCCATGCGGCGGCGCGCAGGACTTGCGCCGAAGCCCTCCGCGTTGACGGGGGCCGCCTCCAAGAATCGCTCGGTCGGGTGGAAGAGCTAGCTCGAGGCCTCCGTATCGGGTCGCACGGTCAGGACGCTGGTATGGCAGTGGCGGACGACGCGCTCGGCGACGCTCCCCAGAAGGACATGTCGAATTCCGGTGCGACCGTGGGTGCCCACGATCACCAGGTCGGCCCCTTCCTCACGGGCCAGGTCGCAGATGGCGCGGTGGGCGCTCGGGTGCTGAACGACCGCGACCTTTGCCTCGAGGCTGGCGTCGAGCTCCTCCTCGCGGATGCGATGCAGCTCCTTCTTCGCAGCCTGCTCCAGCTCCTGGCCGATGCTCGAGTCCATGCGCACAGGGTTCGGAATCACCGCGGGAGGCATGAGCGGCGTGGGATCGTAGACGTGCACCAGCGTGATGCGGGCACCGAAGCTCTGGCCTATGAGGTTCGCGGCGGCGATGGCCGCGCGCGACGAGTGCGAGAAGTCTGTGGCGACGACGACATGGCTTGGCTTCTTCATGGGGGCCTCAAGCGTCTCCATAAGTCCCAGACTCGGCCGTGCAACCCATGGCGTGCTGCCCGATGGAGGCGCGCGGCTTGACCCGGGCCCGTGACCTGCGTCACCATCTGCCCGAGGAGCTGCCGTGAAGAGACGTTACATCGCCTTTTTGGTTTTCGCGCTCGCCGCTTGCGGTGGGGGCAACGGTACGCCGGCGGACACGGGTCCCGTGGACTCGGGCCTCATCATGGACACCAGCGTGCCCGACACGTCGACACCGGACTCCGGCCCGACGGACTCGGGCATGGACGCCGGTCCCACGACTCCTCGCAGCACGACCTTCGCGACCAGCTCGGGCGGGGTTGAGATGACCGGTGGGGGATTCAAGCTGAAGCTCACGGTGGGCATCACGCCCGCGGGTCATTCGACCGCCCCAGGGACCGACCTCTCGCTCGGCGCGAACTCCAACCTGCGTTGACTCGCTGTGCCACGCCGCGATGGCGGCTGGCTGAAATTTCCCACCCATTCTGAATGGCCTGCCACCGTGAGCGGGCCCTTGTGTCCTGGCCTGGCCAAGACCATGGAAGGATCGTGATGAAAAACGCCGTAAAAGCCGCTGCATCTCGCCATTTCTCCGCTCGCTTGTTGGCGCTCGCGGTCTTGGCATGCCTCGCCGCTCTGCCCCAGGCTCGCGCCCAGGCACAGGCTCCGGCGCAGATCCCGATCCAGGGCTTTCTGACCAACGACGCGGGCGCGCCCATCACGGGATCGCACAGCTTGCTCTTCGCGCTCTTCGACGCGGAGAGCGGCGGCATCCCTATCTACACGGAGACGCAGTCAGTCATGATCGAGGGCGGCTTCTTCACCGCCTACCTCGGTGACACCAGCGCGCTTTCGCTCGCGCTCTTCCGCGATCATGGTTCCGTCCACCTCGGCGTCTCGATCGACGGCGGCTCGGAACTGAGCCCGCGCACCGCCTTCGGCACCGTGCCCTACGCGGCCTACGCCGAATACGCGGGCAACGGCGCCTCGGCGGGCTCGATGGCGTTCACGGGCACCACGCCGACCAATACGCCCGCCACGATCAAGGCCTTCAGCGTGACCGCGCCCAGCGCGGGCATGCTGACGGTGATGGTCACCGCCAGCGCCTTCGTCGACTGCGACTCGGCGACCGTGAGCTCGCGCGTCTGTTCCACTGCTCGGGTCGGCATCTGCACCGCACCAGACGTGCTCAGCAATGCGGCCTGTGGAGGCACCTGGCCGGTGTGGCACGAGGATCCGGACAGCACGACATCCTCTAATGAAGAGCACTTGATCACCATCGCGCGCACCATCGCCGTCAGCGCGGCGGGTCGTGTGGACCTCTCGATCAACGGTCAGGGGCCCGAGGCGACCAAGCGGCTGGCACTCTCCAGCGGTGTCATCAACGTCGTCTTCACCTCGGGCCCGCCGCTCAGCGTCACCGACACGGCCGCGACGATGTGAGCCCCCTTTGGCGGTAATCGTTCACGCCCCCCTTTGCGGGGCTCGGCGGCCGATGCGATTCAAGTTGCATGACAGCGATCGACATCAGCGCGCTCGAGGCCTCGGTGGAGGCTCTGATCCAGCAGCAACTTGCCGCCTACGAGGCGCAGCTCCGGGAGGCACTCGCCCGGACGCTCGCGAAGGCGCGTCCCGCCGCGCAGCGGCGTAAGGCGACCAAGCCGAAGGCGGCGCCCGCGCGGCGTGCATCGTCGACTCAGCGCCGCTCCGCGGACGAGATGGATGCATTCGCCGCGCGCCTGTTTGAAGCGGTGGAGTCGTCGCCGGGCGAGACGATGGCGGTGCTGGCGCGGAGGCTGGGAGTGAGCGCCAGGGAGCTCGAGCGCCCGGTGCTCCGGCTCAAGAAGGCCGGGCGCATCAAGACTGTCGGCGAGCGCAGTCGCATGCGCTACTACCCGATGGCGCGCGCCGCGGCGTAGTCGCCATCACGCCTTCGCGAAGAGCGAAGGCACGGGCTCGTCGTCGGCGCGACTCGCGCAGGCCACCAGGAAAGCGAGCACGTCACGCCCCTGCTTGCGCGCCGTGTGAGCGATGGTCATCAGCCGCTCGGCAAAGCGGTGTCCGCGGTCACTCTGGGCGCCGAAGGATCGCTTCCGCCACAGCACGAAGGCGCGCAGCTCGCGCTCGGCATGGTTGTTCGTGGGCTCCACGCCGTCGACCTCCACGAAGGTCCACAGCGCCTCGCGGTGGTCCCACATGTCGGAGCAGGACCCGCTCAGGCCCTTGATGTTGGCGTCGATCGCGCGACGCAGCGTGCGCTCAAAATCCGCGCGCACGGGTGCGATGCGCGCGGCGAGTTGCTCACGCGTGAGGCGACCTTCTTTGAAGTCGTACCAGTAGGCGAAGATCACGCGCGCGCAGTCGAGCAACTCGCGCCCCAGGGTCCGCGTGGGTCCGTCACGCTGGGTGAAGGACACGAATTTGCGGAGCAGGTGGGCCCAACAGATCTGCCGCTGGTGCATCGCCCAGAACTTGAGCGCCGACGCACGGTCACTCACCAGAACGCCCTTCGTCGAGGTCAGCAGCTGGCTCTTGAGGGTGTCGCCCTGGCCATCCGAGAGGATCTTGAAGACCGTCACGCCCGCCGTGGCGATCGTCCACAAAGCGAGCATCACGCCTGCCTGAAGCCACGTCGTCCCGTCGGTGTGTTTGACTGCGGCTGACTGAGCCTCGGCCCACGCCTCATCGACGGCTGGCTCCACCGCGACGCTCATCCGGCGCTCGATGTTGCTGACGCTCCCCGTCGAGATGCGCAGGCCGAGCAGCTCCTGCAGCAAGCGCACCGTGCTGCGCCGGCTCAGGTGGTACACGCCCGTCAGCAGCGCGACCACCGCCGCGACGCGCGGGCCGAACGCATAGCGTGGGATGATGTCGTCGTCGTAGTGCGCGCGCGTCGAGTGACCGCAGTTCGGGCAGCACACCTCGTGGCGGCGGAACTCGGTGACGTGGGGCAGCAGCGGCGCGAGCTCGATGTGCTGGTGTCGCGTCGGGTCAGGGTCCGGCGTCTTCGGCAGCGACTCGTGACAGTCGTCGCAGCGCGCAGGGAACATGTCGATGAACTCATGAACCTGCTCGGCGGGCACCAGCAATCGGTGGGACCCCTTGTGCCCCGGCTGGCCACCGCGCTTGCGACCCTTCTTGTCGGGCTTCTTGCTCGTCTTCGGCGAGGAGCCGCCGGGGCCGTCGCTCGACGGCGGCAGGTTCGAGTTGGTGGAGTTGCGGCTCTGCTGTTCCACGAGCTTCTTCACCAAGGCTTCCAGCACCTCCACCTTGATCGTCAGCGACGCGATGGTGTTCGCCTGCAGCGCGATCGTCTCGCGGTCCTTCAGCGCTTGCGCGCGCAACAGGTCGTTCTCGGCGGCGGGCTCCACGCCAAAGGTAGATCACGTTCGAGATCGACTGTCGATCGTGAATTTCGAGGCCCGCGGAATGATCAGGTTTTTCGGGGGCGTGAACGGTTACCTTGCGCGACCCCGGACACGATGCGGACGTCGACGCCGGAGATGCGTCCGGTGCAGGACAAGTCCTGCACCCCACGTTCGCATTCAGGCGCGCGTGATGCGAACACCTCGACCCCTTCTCGCCGTGGGGGGCCAGC
>Ga0100381_1003015_pt1 | contig 14756 bp, 9 predicted proteins | sample CryGeymeta201505_FD_80416 | JGI IMG/M metagenome (GOLD analysis project Ga0100381, IMG submission 80416) | Groundwater microbial communities from Crystal Geyser aquifers in Utah, USA - Crystal Geyser metaG 2015-05 | ecosystem: Environmental > Aquatic > Deep subsurface > Groundwater | place: USA...
ACCGGACAGGCCTATTGTTCAACTTCGATTCTTTCCACCCTATTAAATTGGTTCGGCATTCCACGTTCACGCTGGGGACTGGGTCTTCGAACTGATAAATCTCCTACATTTGAGAATGCCCTCACCCTTGCTTCCCCAAGAACGGACAATGTGGTTTTAGATAACCCATATGATCAAAATTTCCCGCCCAAAAATGGTTCCTCAGAATATACCGTAAAAACCGAGAATCTTAAAGTGAATGGAATACATGAGTTGGTCGTACCACGAATGATTGCTGATATGACACCCGGTATTTCAGTTGCACAGCGTAATAAGATTACTGAGGAAATTTTAGGCAATTCAAAAAATGTGGGAGAAATGCACAACAAACTTGATAAACTTGCTAAAAAAGGAAGTCTTACATAAGCTTTAATTCAAACTTAATAAAAGAGGGACTACACTTCATACGTCCTTCATTTTTCTGTTTCGCTAACAAAATAGAATTCACAATATGAGCAATTCACAATGGGCCAAGAACCCAATAGACAATGATTGGAATAATACAAAAAACTGGGAATCAGAGGAAGTACCTGACGGTGTGGCCGCTTTCGCTGATTCCAGCATAACACAAATTCAGTTTTCCAAGGACAGTAAAGCCATTATTCAAGAAATCATTTTTAAGAAGGGAGCAGCTGCATTTTCCTTTACTTTCGGATCACATGAAGGGTTGCCCGGCCTCACCATAGCAGGATCAGGAGTGCTAAATGAATCCATGAGCATTCAACAGTTTAGAGTCATGGCAACGGGAGTAAGTAACCTTATTCCCCGACTAAAATTTATAAATTCAGCTAATGCTGGTGATGAAAGTATTGTCTATTACGCTGGGCCTGAGTCTTTGGACCATGGTTCTGGAGGAGGAATTATTACTTTTTTTGACAAATCCACTGCAGGTTCTGCAAATTTCACTGTAAAAACTGGAACCCTTGCCCCTCCCACTGAAAAAAGCACCGTTGGGGCCATTGTAGGTTTTAATGATTCAGCAAACGCGGGCACTGGAACATTTACCCTGTACGGGACCTTAGGTACTGATGGGGATACCTTTGGAAATGTTGTGTTTAACAATATTGCTAGCGCAGACCATGCAACTTTCATTAATCTAGGCGGAACTGTATCAGGCGGGGATGGTGGCAATACCCAATTTTATAATGATAGCTCTTCAGGGTTTGGCATTTTTATTAATCATGGAGGAACGTACAATAAATCCAATGGAGGCGATGTCGCATTCGATGGCAATGCCACCGCCGCAAATGGTCAATTTTATAATCGTGTAGCAGAAGTTACTGGAGCGAATGGTGGCGTAACAAGTTTTAATAATAATCCTCCCGCCATGGGCGGAATTGGTGCTAATGCCGGCAACGCAATTTTTCATAATTATGGAGCGATTGAGAATTCACAAGGAGGAGGCGGACATACTGAATTAACTGCAAAGTACGGGTCACCCTCTGCCGCTAATGGCAATTTTCACAATTATGGAAGTGTGATATCATCTAGATCAAGTGCTGGTCACACTGTGCTCACGGTAAATTTACCATGTAATTACGCCCCTACTGCTGGAAATGGCCTTTTCTGGAATTACCCTGCTTTGTCGGAATATGGAGCGGCCGGAAATACTCAGTTTAGTATTTATGGGTCAGGTGATCCTGAAGGTCGGGTACCAACTGCTGAGAATGCTACATTCTACAATCTCGGCGCCTATATTCAAGGTGCTGCAGGGGGATTTACTGAACTATCAGATGATTGTACTGCCGCAAATGCCACCTTCATCGCCGAAAGTGGCATAAACGGAGGAAAAGGAGGAAGCATTATTTTCTCAGGTAATGTTTCTGGTGCTTCTTGTCGAATTCAACTTATTGGAAATGGTGAATTTGATATTAGTCAGCATAGCGGAGAAGTATCAATAGGCACACTTAATCTAACTGGCGGCATAATTCGTATATCATTGGGTAAGGAAACCACATTGCTCACAGTAAATAATGAGGTAAACATAAATTTAGAGGTGAGTTTTTCCTTTTGCCAAATGGATAATGGTGAGTTTGAAATCAACAAATCCTATGCAATCCTGAAAGCACCAAACCTGAACAATTACCCAATTGATCAATTTACTGGAAATTGTCTGGATGGAATTGTACCCCAATTCGAAATAAAAGACAATACCTTATTTGTAGCATTTAAAGTGGCATAAATACAGGTGACTTTACGACAGTAAAACTCACCCTCTAGGTCCGCTTTTTCTTTTTCAGCGAATGCGGAAACTCAACCTCGTCATCCTGACTGCGTGCGCAGCAAATCACAATTCGCAAATCATAATTCATAAATCGCAATTCACAAATCACAATTCACAAATCACAAATCATAAATGTTACCTTCGCCTTGTGTTTCGCAAAGTGCTTTACATATTGAGTACCATTGGCATCCTCTTCCCTGCGGATTTGGGCGTCCATGTGCTGCAGACCCCTTTGATGTGGGCGCATTATCAAGAAGCACTAGCAGAGCATCCAGAATTGACTTTCACAGATTTTCTCGACTTTCATACTAGCGAAGAAGCTCATCATCAAGGTGGAGAACGTGAACATGAAGAAGATGTTCCTTGTCATCACCACCATGCCGTGCAATCAACAGCGCCGGTCTTTGTTTCTCAGGAGCCAGCAAGCATGAATACCGAGGTATTAGAGCCAGAGGATGAAATTCAATTTGGCGAACGTAGTTTAGTATTCACCAGCACCTCTTTTAGTTCTGTTTGGAACCCTCCCCGTTTTAGTTAGAAAACACCAACCTTGTAGGAGGTCCTTTTCTTTTTCGTTTTCACGCTAATACAAAATCCATGTTAGAAAATATCATGCGCTTTTCCATTCGGAATAAGCTCATTATAAGCATTGCCATCTTGGCTATGGCGGCTTGGGGCGTCCACTCGCTCCTCAACTTACCCATTGATGCCGTGCCCGACATCACCAATAATCAGGTACAAGTGATTACCATCGCTCCTGCCCATTCGGCACAAGACATTGAACGCCTGGTGACCTTTCCTGTGGAACAAACCATGGCAACCATTCCTGAACTCGAAGAGGTACGCTCCTTTTCCCGCTTCGGACTCTCTGTTGTAACCTTGGTATTTAAGGAAAAGACGGATATCTACTGGGCCCGTCAACAAGTAGGCGAAAGGCTTACAATGGTCGCCTTACCTCAGGGTATCGATAAACCAGAAATGGGACCTGTCAGCACCGGACTTGGGGAAATTTATCAATATCAAATCACAGTAGAACCGGCATTTGCCGACCAATATTCTATCACTGAACTGCGGAGTATTCAAGACTGGATCATTCGGCGGGCATTGCTCGGAACCAAAGGCTTGGCCGATGTCTCCAGCTTTGGCGGACACGTGAAGGAATATGAAGTAGCCGTCAATCCAGATCTCATGCAAAGTCATGGGATTTCATTGCTCACGGTAATGGAGGCCTTGAAACTGAATAATGAAAATACGGGTTCGGCCTATATCGAAAAAAACCAGCAAGCCTATTTCATTCGCAGTGAAGGGTTGGTGGGCAGTTTAGAGGATATTGCCAATATCCCGCTAAAGGTCATTGAAGGCCGAAATGTAGTTCGGGTAAGAGATATAGCCAAGGTAGGATTCGGACATTCACAGCGCTATGGAGCCATGACCGTCGATACCCTTGGAGAGGCGGTTGGTGGCATCGTGATGATGCTCAAAGGAGAGAACTCTTATCAGGTGGTGGAAGATGTAAAGCTTAAGATGGATGAAATTGCCAAAACACTTCCTGAAGGAATCAATATCGATGCCTACCTCGATCGAAGTGAACTCATAAATCGCGCTATTGGTACGGTAGAGAAGAACCTCTTAGAAGGAGCCTTGATTGTGATATTTGTATTGGTCATCTTCCTTGGAAATATCCGAGCTGGATTGATTGTGGCCACCGTCATTCCACTCTCATTGCTGTTTGCAGTGAGTATGATGAAACTCTTTGGCATCTCAGGGAACTTGATGAGTTTGGGGGCCATTGACTTCGGACTGGTAGTGGACGGATCAGTAATTATCGTTGAAGCAACCATGCATCACTTGGCGATTCGAAAGCGTAAAAAGCGACTGACCCAAGCAGAGATGGACGAGGAGGTATTAACTTCCGGTTCACGCATTCGTAAGGCCGCCGCATTTGGAGAGTTTATCATCCTCATTGTTTACCTCCCCATATTAACCTTACAAGGTGTTGAAGGAAAGATGTTCACGCCGATGGCTCAAACCGTATCTTTTGCAATTCTTGGTGCATTCATCCTTTCGCTTACCTATGTACCAGTAGCCTCGGCTCTATTTTTAAGTAAAAACCCAAAACTCGGTCCGGATAGAACGGAAAGATGGATGGTACGTTTAAAAGCTTGGTTTATGCCCTTGTTTAAAGGAGCGATTCGTCAGGCGAAAGTGCTTGTGCCGGTAGCAGTCCTTCTTTTTTTCGGGAGTGTATGGCTCTTCAATAGCATGGGCTCTGAATTTTTGCCGCAATTGGATGAAGGAGACTTTGCCGTAGAAATGCGCGGCATGCCTGGAATGGGACTTGAAGCAAGTATAGATTATAGCGGAAAAGCAGCAGGCTTGATCCTAAAAAACTTCCCAGATGAAGTGCGTGAGGTCGTAGGAAAAATAGGAACCAGTGAAATCCCTACCGATCCAATGCCCTTGGAAGCCACGGATGTGATGATCATACTAAAAGACCGATCACTCTGGAAAAAAGCCAGTACCCGTGAGGAACTAGCCGAAAAAATGCAGGAGGTTTTGAGTGAAATCCCCGGGATTAATTTCGGATTTCAGCAGCCGATTCAGATGCGTTTTAATGAATTGATGACAGGTGTGAAGCAAGACGTAGCCGTAAAGATATTTGGGGAAGACCTCGCTCAATTGGAAATCCTCTCCCACCAAGTTCAACATTTGGTAGGTGGAATTGATGGTGCGGTGGATATCTACCGTGAGGAAGTCACGGGTACACGGCAACTTGTTATCCATCCAGACCGCGCGGCCTTAGCTCGTTTTGGTATCCATATCGATGACCTGAATCGGGCGCTTCAAGCAGCAGTAGCTGGCGTTCCTTGTGGGATAGTGTATGAAGGAGAAAAACGTTTTGCCTTGACGGTTCGCTTAGACTCTGGTTTTCGTCAGGACCCGCAGCAATTAGAGAATTTAAAGATTCAAGCGATGGATGGCCTTATGGTTCCGCTATTTCAGGTGGCCAAGGTAGAATGGGAAGAAAGTCCGATTCAGATTCAACGCGAACAAACCATGCGGCGGATTCTAGTTGGATTTAATGTACGCGGAAGAGACGTAGCCAGCATCGTAAATGAGCTCAAAGCCAAATGCGATAAAGATCTTATTCTTCCAAGTGGCTATTCACTCCAATTTGGAGGTCAGTTTGAGAACCTGCAGGAAGCCAATCAACGTTTGATGGTAGCCGTGCCAATTGCCTTGCTCTTTATTCTGCTTCTCCTCTACTTCACCTTTCACTCCATCGGACAGGCCCTGCTAATTTTTAGTGCTATTCCTCTTGCGTCTATAGGTGGAATCTTTGCTTTATGGATGAGGAATATGCCATTCAGTATCTCAGCCGGTGTAGGCTTCATTGCCCTTTTCGGGGTGGCGGTACTCAACGGAATTGTGCTCATTGCAGAGTATAACCGAAAGCTGAAAAACCAGTCTTTACTACGCAGTGTTGTGAGCGGAACCTTAGAACGATTGAGGCCTGTTTTAATGACCGCTTCAGTGGCTTCCCTCGGATTCTTGCCCATGGCCTTGTCGAATTCAGCAGGAGCAGAAGTGCAAAAACCACTAGCGACAGTTGTGATTGGAGGTTTAATCAGCTCAACCTTCCTCACCTTAATCGTTTTACCCATTCTATTTTTAGCTACCCAAAAAAGAAAATCATCATGAAGAAACGAATCATTCTTCTCCATATCCTAGGCCTCTTCCTTCTTCAAGCGAATGCCCAGATAGCATTAAGTCCGGATTCAGCCGTTCAACGTGCCTTAAAAGCAAACGGTCATATTCTTGCCAAACAGCTTGAATTGGCTGCACAAAAGGAAAACATAAAGCTGGCTGGGGAGATTAGTCCGACTCAGTTTACCTGGCAACACGGACAATACAATAGCTATGTCAGCAACGATAATAATTTTGGCGTGAGTCAGTCCTTACCTTTTCCTCTTACAATGAAGGCCAAACAGGAAGCCTATAAGGCCCTTTACGGAGAAAGTAGCGCCTCCTTGCATTTTGCTGAAGACCAGTTATCCTTTCAGGTCCGAAACTCATGCGCGACCTTGGTCTTTCTGAAAGAAAAAAGTCAACTCTATGCTCAACAAGACAGTCTGTATCTCGCCCTAGAACAAGCTGCCAATCTTCGCTATACCAGTGGCGATGGAAGCTTTCTCGACTGGCAACAAGCATTGGCCAAACATGCCAATATGCAAATTCAATTGAGTCAAATTAATAATGAAATGGCCAATGAGAAAGCACGTTTAAAGGCTTTGATGGCGATAGATGAAGCCTTCGAAATCCACTGGCAAGAGGCAACTCCAAGTGCCATCACCAATTATACCCCTTCCCAAAACGGACGCTTACAGCTTATCGAAACGAGTTTGCTGAGTGCCGATCGAGAAATCAAGCTCCAGCAGAGTCAGTTTTGGCCGAGTGTTCAAGTTTCGTACTTCAATCAAAGTATGATTGGAGGTCCGACTTCGATAGAACTCACCGCCCCAGTTGCCACAGCTAATGATCGTTTTCAAGGCTTTGGCATTGGTTTAAATTTTCCACTATGGGCAGGTCCGCAAATGGCTCGAATTAAATCAGCAAAACGCTTGAAGGAGGCCAACCTTGCTGCACTCAAGCAAGAACAACGCGAGGTTGAAACCACTTGGAAGAACCTACTCGGCTCCTATATTTTGGCCAAAGAGAACCTTGAAAATTTCGAGCGAGAATCTCTCCCCATTGCTCAAACCTTGCGCGAGCAGGCTCAATTGGCCCGGGAACAAGGAACGATTTCCACCACCGAATACCTCTATCAACTCAATGATGCCCTGGCATTGCTAGAACGTCATGCTGAGCTCAATCAACAAATCAGACTCCTATCCAATCAAATTTTGCTCATCAACGGCAGCAATTAATCATCATGAAAAAAATTAGAACACTTTATATCCTTACCCTCTTTTTGGGCGCATGTAGCAGTCCAACTAATGAAGAGAATACAACCATTTCCGAAGAAGCTAACCACCTCGAAATCAGCAAACAAGCTTTGGAAGCCATTGGTATCGAATTCAGCAGTCCTGAAACCCGCAGTCTGCCAATCCCTCTCAATGTAAGTGGCATTTTAGATGTACCACCTGAGCAAAAGCAGAGCATCACCTTATCATATCCTGGGAAAATTACTAAAATTCCACTCATCAATGGCATGCACGTGCATAAAGGCGATTTACTTTTCGAAATAGAAAACCCCGCATTTATCACCATGCAGGAAGAATACCTCATCGCAAAAAGCAACTTAGAATTGGCCGAAAAGAACCTTGCAAGACAGCAGGTTCTAAAGGAGGGAAAAGTCAATGCCGAGAAGGACCTGGATCAAGCAAAGAATCAAGTCGATCGGCTGAATGCACAGAAAAGTGCATTGATTCAAAATCTGCGTCTAATCAATATCAACCCTGCTAAAATTATTGCAAGCGGATTATCTGCCAAGGTGAAGTTTTATGCCGACGCCAACTATTGGGTGCAGCAGGTGAATGTCAATAAGGGAAGCTATGCAAGTGAAGGTTCAGTCGTCATGGAATTAATCAACTTAGAACATATCCATTTGGAGCTAGCAGTATTTGAGAAAGACATCCATCAAATAAAAATCGGACAAGCAATACGCTTTCAGCTTCCTCATGAAACTCAAACAAGAGCAGCTGAAGTCTATTTAATTAGCCGCAACGTAAAGGCCGATAGAACCATTCAGGTGCATGCTCATTTAGAAAAAGAAGACAACCGTCTATTGCCCGGTACATTTGTTCAGGCCCAGATCCAAATCGAGCAAGATGCGTCTATTTCCTTAGCGGCAAGCGCATTGCAAGAGTGGCAAGGCAAATCCTATCTCTTTGAACGACTTGGAGATGGCCGTTTTGAGATGATTGAAATAGCTAAACCAAAGCAAGTTGGCGATTGGATTCGTGTAGATTCTACCCTATTAAATCGGCAATTTGTGAGCAAAGGAACCTTTCAGTTACTTTCAACATTAAAAAACAGTGCTGAAGAGGAATAATTACCGAAAGATCCTTTGAAGATGAGCCTTTCAAAATTGGTGAAAAGAGCATATCGGCAGTTTAAAATAAGCTAGCTCAGTTACTCCTCGTATGAAATATCCACATACACTTTTTGCACAGAAGAATGGGCATAGATGTGGAACAGCTTGAAAGATTCAATCAATCGCATGGTTTAATAGCGAATAAAGTAACATTTGGTTAAAAAGGAATTGGCATCGGTTTAAAACTTATTCGTAGTTTTACTCGATTACTTGAAGGAAACATTCAGGTGGGGTCGGGAAAAGTAAATAGAACAGAATATTGTCTTATTTTTCCAATAAACTAAATCGTTTTTTACATTTGTGAACATGCTAAGTTACTGGGAGAAAGATGCACTTTGTGCTCAAGATGTGATTATTGTAGGTGGTGGACTATTAGGCCTATCAACAGCCTTATCGGTTAAAGAAAAATCACCACGCGCTCGTATTTGCGTCTTAGAACGTGGGGTATTCCCTACGGGGGCAAGCACAAGAAATGCAGGATTTGCTTGTTTTGCAAAGGCTGCAGAGATGTTGGGTGACATCAAAGTTCAAGGCGAGAAGGCTGCTGCCAAACTGGCCAGCCAGCGTGCTCAAGGGCTTAAACTACTCAGAAGCCGCATCAGTGATTCTGCAATGGAGTATGAAGAATTGGGTGGTCACGAGCTAATTCTCAACGACGAAAACGAAATCAGTGCTGCGGATATCTCCATGTTGAATGGATTATTGCATCCGTATTTTGAGCAAGATGTATTCAGCATACAAAATGATAAAATTGCATCTTTTGGCTTTGGAGGAGTTAAACAACTCATCCATAACCCCTTAGAAGGACAAATACATTCCGGCAAACTTATATCTGCCCTATGGCGCTTGATTAATGCCCTAGGAATTCGGGTAATTACTGGTGCAGAGGTATTATCCATCGAAGAAAATGCCAACTATGTAGAGGTGATGGTTAAACACCAGCATATGGGCGATGATGTTCGTTTTACTTGCGGTCAGGTAGGCATTTGTACGAATGCACTCGCATTAAACCTTGTGAAAGACAGTGTAGCCATTCAACCAGGAAGAGGTCAAGTTTTAGTGACTCAACCGATGCGAGGACTGGCACTTGAAGGCGCATTTCATTTCAATGAAGGCTATTACTATTTCCGGAACCATGAAGACCGAATCCTTTTGGGTGGTGGTAGAAACATGGATATGGAAACCGAGAACACCTCAGAATTTGGGATCAATCAAAAGATCCAAGACGAGCTTGATCGCGTTTTGAAAGAAATTGTACTTCCAGATACCAAGGTTGCAGTTGACTACCGCTGGAGTGGTATTATGGGTTTTAGTGAGAACAAGATGCCCATCACTCAAAAAGTAGGGAACCGCCAAGCTGTTGGCTTTACTTGTAATGGAATGGGTATATCTCTTGCCACCTTAACGGGTGAACAATTGGCCGATCTGCTTGTAGCTAAGTGATTCTATCGAATAATTACCCTATCGACTTTTCGCGCATACATCTTTTAGAGGTTTCTGCTTAATTTGTACCGATTGCTTTTTCCCGTTATGGAAAAAGTTGTATGCGAACGCTAAAGGAATATTTACCTTTAGAATTGGACAAGCTCTTGCAAGCAACAAAATATTGATTATCCGAATCAAGATAGATAGCTCAAACGACGAATGAAACGAAATCAACTCCTCCTTTTCTCGCTCCTTTTTGTCTTTCAAACGATCCTTGCACAGGCGCCTTTTTTGGTGAAAGATATCTATCAGGGGCCGCACGATGCTAACCCTACCAAATTTACACCACTTGGAAGTGAGATGTACTTTGTTGCTAACGATGGCATAACAAATTTTGAGCTATGGAAGACGTCGGGAGATTCTGCCTTTTTGGTTAGCGACATCAATCCAAGTTCAGGTGCCAGCGGAATTAATTTTTTAACTCCCTTTGGTAATGCTGTTTTTTTTAGTGCAAATGATGGAGTTAATGGACAAGAATTGTGGAAGGCAGATGCAGATACGGCTTTTATGCTCAAGAATATTAACCCGACCGGAAACAGCTCGCCGGAAGCGTTTTTTGTAGCGGGTGCTGACCTCTATTTCTCGGCTAGCGATGGTGTTACAGGAAGAGAATTATGGAGAATACATGACGACTCCGTCTTTTTAGTTCAAGACTTATACCCAGGTTCTCAAGGCTCAAGTCCGCAAAACTTTACATTGGTCGGTTCGCTTGTATATTTCACGGCCAGTGTTGGCACCAATACCGAAGAATTATGGGTGACAGACGGCGACACGATTATTCAGGTTAAAGGCATCCCCTACAAGAGATTTGCCATTCCAAAGAGCTTGACTCGTTTGGGTAATTCCCTGTATTTCAGTGCTGAATCGCCAGATGCTGGAAGAGAGCTCTGGAAGGCCTTTGGCGATACCGCATTTATCATTAAAGATTTATATCCTGGCTCCACTGCCTCCAACCCTACTCACCTTCTAGTCATGGATAGCGCTCTTTATTTTACCGCGGATGACGGAAATATAGGAAATGAAATCTGGAAGCTTCAGGGCGACTCCCTGTATTTGCTTGCTGATATAAACATGGGCAGTGCAAGTTCTGACCCTTATGATTTGACGGTAATAGATAAGGCCATCTATTTTGTGGCAGATGAAGGGGTAAATAACAGAAAACTCTGGAAAACCAATGGAGATACTACCTTTCGGGTCAAAGCACCCAGTATATTTAGTGCCAATAATATTGTTGAAAGAACGGCCACGGGCCATCGTATGTTTTTCACCGCCAATTCGCCCGTGATTGGAACGGAACTTTGGGTGGCCGAAGACGATTCAGTGCGGCTGATAAAAGACCTCCATCCTGGCATTCAGAGTTCAAACCCACAAGAATTAGAAATTGTTGGCGATGTCTTATACTTTAAGGCCGATGATGGAGCTAGCGGTACAGAAATCTGGATACTCATAGGCAATACCCTATCCTTGGTAAAAGACATTGTACCCGGCGCTTCTTCTTCAGCCCCTTTTTATCTTACCGCAGTAAATGACGCATTGTACTTTTCGGTTGATGACGTAACAAATGGAAGAGAGCTCTGGAAAATACAAGCGCCAACATTTTCACTTCTTGAAATTCAATCCTGTGATGGCTACCAATTTGGCAGCTCATATCTAACCCAAAGCGGACGTTATTATGATACCCTGGTTTCAACAATTGGCCGGGATAGTATTGTCATGCTAGATCTTGTTATTCCAAGTGTGAATACCGACGTAAGTCAGAATAAGGCAACACTTAGTGCCCTTGCAGACAATGCGGAATATCTATGGATTAATTGCGATCAAGGATTTAGTCCGATTCCAGGCGCTGAGAACAAAACCTTTACAGCCGACTCAAACGGAAACTATGCAGTGGTCATCAAGCAAAATGGCTGCATCGATACATCTGATTGCATTGAAGTGAATTTGCTGAGCATCCGTTCGCCCGAAGAACTACGAGCATTCACCATCTATCCAAACCCAGCTAAAAACCAGCTGCACATAGTTTATGAAGGTAAAAGTGATGAAACCTTTACCCTTCAACTTATTGATATCAATGGGAAGCTCATACGTTTCGAATCAATGCTCGGTACAAAAAGTGAAATACAGGTTGATGACCTGGCTCGAGGTATCTATTTTCTAAAAATAGCAAGCAGCATCAATTCCATGTACTATAAAGTAGTGCTGGAATAATTTAACAAATTCTCTATAGCTACTTCAATGAATTCAAGATTTCGAATAGCAATAATGCTGTACTTAACTTGGTTATAAAATGCTGGAAGCTAAAGCAGTGAACTCTTTTGATTAATTGACTCTAGAATCAACCCTCAACCTTAACCTCTTCCATAACCTCACTCCTTACTCCTAAAATCGTTACTTAAGAGGTAAGCAAAGGGCTTGGTGCTTTCAAAACTAGAAAGTAATACCCTAGCAATTGCCGTAAGTGGCAAACTCAACACCATTCCCACAATTCCCCAAAAATAGCCTCCTACAATCAATACAACAATTGCTACGAGAGGATTTACGCTTACTTTATCGCCCACAATTTTAGGCGTGATATAATTACCTTCGGCTGCTTGCACCAATTGATAGAAAATCAAAACAGCAATTGGCCTCCATAATTCATCATAATTAAAAAACGCATAGAGCAGTGGCAATAATCCACCAATGGTAGTGCCTATATAGGGAATCACCGTAAGAAATGCCGCAAAGAAGCCAAATAAAAAGGCATGATCAATTCCAATAAAATAGAGTCCAATTGAATTGATTATGCCTATTATTCCTATTGCTATAAGGAGGCCGCCAAAATAGTTTTGAGTCACCTTTTGAAATTGATAAAGCATCTTTTCAATGGCTCCAACACGACCGTCATTAAACCAAGAAAGAATGAATTTTTTGAAGGCTGTCCGGTAGAGCAAAAACAAAAAAGTATACACCGTAATAATGACCAAATGACCAAATATGGCAGTAGAAGAAAGTAACTTATTTCCAAGAGTCCCGCTCAATTCATTGATCCAACCCATCCCCCCTTCCTTTATTAGAGGCTCTAAATTATTTTTCAATAGAGGAATACTCGCCACCCAATCCAAGGCATCTTCCATCGTTTTAATTACTTTCTGACTAAAGCCCTCAAAATCGCTAAACAACCCTGCAAACAGTGTGGTAAAGAGTGCAATTAGACCAACTATCAGAAGGATAACGCCAAACATGCTGCAAAAAATTGCAAGAATACGATTGAATTTCCAGGCTTCCAGTTTCCGGCACAAGGGATAGAGCAAGAAGGAAATGATGATCGCAAAAATGATAGGCACAACGACCATTTTCCCAATCGACAGTAGATACCCAAATGAGAGGATAATGATAAGTGTATAAGCTGCGTTCGCTAAACGATTGGTCTGATTCATCTGAACCAAAGATAGAAAAAAGCGCCTTAGTCAGCAGCCTCAAACCATCTTTTAAAAGCGCTCGCCTTTTCCCTGCTCACCACAACTTGGGTGTTTATATGACCTTCAACATGTAAAATGAGTTTCCCAGTATAATGTGTTTTAAAGTCCAAAACCGCATCGGTATGGATAATTAATTGCCGATTGGCGCGATAGAAAATAGTATCGTCCAAAAGTTCCTGCAATTCATCCAGCGTATGGTAATCGGTCATCAATTTTCTACCGGACCGGGTCAACAAGAAGATTAGCTCGTCTTTTATAAAACCTGCTACTTTATCGATTTGAACGGGCACCATGCTTTGACCTTGGTGAGCGATGAAGCGCGTTTTAAATTTTCTGCCATTTTTCAAGTCTTGCATCAGATACTCAAATTGCTGTCGCAGAAAATCAGGGGCGGCGGCCCGACGGATAGTGCTAAACTTAGTCAATGCTCGGGATAACTCCTTCTTTCCGATAGGCTTCAGCAAATAATCAATGCTATTGAGCTGAAATGCTCTTAAGGCATATTCATCATAGGCCGTGGTAAATATCACAGGTGCCATAATCGAGCGCCCCTCAAATATTTCGAAACTTACCCCATCGGCCAATTGGATATCACTCAAAATTAAATCTGGCATCTGATTGTTTTCAAACCATTCTACGCCCGACTCTACGCTGTCGATAATATCCAATACTACGGCCTCCGGACAGCTTGTAGTCAATAATTCAAGCAATTCCTTCGCAACCAGTTTTTCATCTTCAATAATCAGTATTTTCATCGCTCGATAAGGGGAATATGTATGCTGTATTTTTGATCTCTAATCTCCCAAAAAAGATTTAAATCGCTCAAATAACGATACAAGTTTTTTAAATTCTCAAGTCCTAATCCATTGCTTTCTTCAACCCTATTTTTCGGATGATAAGCGTTCTTCATCACCAAATAATCGCCTTCAATACTCACTTCAATGAGTAAAGGATTTTTTTCAGAGATGATATTATGTTTCACGGCATTTTCTACCAAGATTTGTAGAGTTACTGGTACAATTCCTTTTTCAAGGGCTTCATCTGGAAGATTGCTTTTAAAGCGAAATGCAGATCCAAACCGAGTCTCCAAAAGAAATAAATAGTCATTCAGAAATTGATATTCTTCTCCAAGTGAGATCACCTCCTTGTCTTTATGCTTCAATACATAGCGGTAAACCCGACTCATGTTCTGCAAAAATTCTGAAGCAAGTTCAGGATTGGATCTAATTAAACTATTCAACGAGGCGAGTGCATTAAACAGGAAATGTGGGTTCAATTGATTCTTCAAATTGTCAAACTGCACCTGCGTCTTTTCCTTTTCCAATCGTTCTGCCCGCTGAATACTTTGCTTCCATTTTTCAATATATTCGGCAATAAAAAAGAGTGAATTAATGCAGGCAGTCACAAAAAAATCGACCACATAGATCGCCGCACGAAATGCCCAGTTAAA
>Ga0100381_1003027_pt1 | contig 14731 bp, 14 predicted proteins | sample CryGeymeta201505_FD_80416 | JGI IMG/M metagenome (GOLD analysis project Ga0100381, IMG submission 80416) | Groundwater microbial communities from Crystal Geyser aquifers in Utah, USA - Crystal Geyser metaG 2015-05 | ecosystem: Environmental > Aquatic > Deep subsurface > Groundwater | place: USA...
AAATGAGTCAAAATACCTCCTTTCTTCAATATTTTCTATAGAATAGGAGAAAGAGCGATATTCAAGGTGTAAAGTTAAGCAATTTGGTCAAGGTTTTAGGGAAGGAAAGAATTTTGAGAGGGTGGAGGAGATGGGTCGACAGTTCTTGCTATCTTGAGATGACCATTGATGATTTCAGGGTGACTATCATCAGGTAGTTGTATTTTGCCTTCTCCCATGCAATAAGCAAAAAGATCATTGATAAAGCTTTCTCCTCTAATTCGATGGCTCATCCTCATCTGATGTTGATAGTATACTTCTACATCTTTACCAAGATCACCACCAATATGTACCTCTATCTGCAAGGCACCATCGATGGAGGGTAGTTGTCTGGGTTTGCAGGTGCTTTGATGAGTAAATTTACTTCTCATTTCGCATGCCTAGGAGCAATAATGGACGTGTTGGCAATTGTTACAATACTTGAAGGGTGGCATGTAGCGTCCACAGTCTACGCATTGATTTAGCACTGTCTTACCATCTTTGCTCACCATTATTTTGCACTCTTTGAAAATTTGAGGAGCCAAATCGAGCTCATGGTTAAGGATAGCTTGTAAATCTTCATAATAGTCCTTGTCTCCTCTGTACAGCCTTTGCTGATATCTGAGGATAGCACCTTCGATCAAGGCTTTGACTCGGTTTTTCCCTTAAACAGGATACAGAGACTACATGAAAGCCTAATGTGGTGCTAGTCGGTACTGTTTGAAGGGCTGTTGCAGGTAGGTATGCTCCATTAGTAATATTAGTTACAAGGTTATATTGATGCTGAGGGGTATGCCGATATAATATTGGATTACCATAGTTGCCGATGGATGCTAAACCGTTTGGCTCAAGGCTGATCGACACCCACGTTAGCTATAAACAGTTAGTGACCAGTAATAATCCTTCCTTCAACCAAAGAATGAAAAAAATACTTGATCGTAACTACTCGCACATTGAATAACTCCACATTTTCGAACTCAGTCAAGAGCTTATTCCCAACACCTTTCACTTCCACGCCTCAAACTATGACAGCAACTATCGCGAGTAGATCTAGGAGTACATTGTCAAAACAGTGGATCATTTTGTTAATAATCGCTAAAGCTCATTCGCCGTCATTTATGAGCATTCAAGCATTTTCAACTTTCTAGCTTTCAGAAGGTTTGTGGAAAAGTGGCCTGAACATTTCTTCTATAAGCTCAGAAAAGTTTACATCTTAGGACCTTCCTTCATGGTCAAGATAGTCGAAACATTTTCATACGGGACCTTCTATCGTCTATGTGATGAGCTTTTCTTCAACGTAGATAACTAGATCTCTCTAAAGGAGGCCGACTCTGAGGTCAGAAAGGAAATAGGAGAGGGTCAAACGGCCCAACCGAAGCTTAAACAAAGTGTACAAATCATAGAAAACGACCTTTATGGCAAAAACATTGACTAGTATGTAAATCGATTGCTAATTAAGGATTTATAGTTCGGTCGCTATCCTAGACTTGTGATAGAGCTACTGACTAGGCTAGTGAGCAAGCCCAATGATCTAAGAGCTGAGGGAATATTCAGGAAGAATTGTGACAGCTAAGAACTTGAACGTCTCGAAAGTGAAATAATAGACAATCATCTCAATGCGATTGGTAAATAACAGGACGTCTATGTTGTCGTTGGTACTATTGTTTTTATTCAGGTTGTCTCAAAAAATTGTTCAATAATTTACGGAATCCACTCTTTAATTACGGTATTTACAGCAAAATCATCAACTTCCAGACAGGCGACTAAGGCTAACTCATCAAATAAGTCCTTTCAAAGATGGAGTACGTCAACAACAAGGTATTCACTCTACTGGCTGTTTTCCTGCACGATTACGTGATTAGCCAGGAGGCATACAACAAGATGAGTGCCTACAACTTAGCCGTCATCTTTGGGCCTTGCTTCTTCAGGCCAAAGGAGTATGATCTCAAGGATTTGGTCTATTCTGGTAAATTTGCCAAGATCCTGGTAACTATATTCGGCAACCCTGAAGGTCTAATTGACAAGGCTGAAATTGATCTGGCAAGAGGGACACTCCATCAGCTCAATGGAAGTCCTGTCTGATATTGATTGTTCTGATGTTTGGGTATCAATAATATCAGCTATACACATATCACTAGAAAAATATCTATATGTAGTCGTTCCAGCCATATTGGAAAGCATCCTGAGCCTCGCTTTCAACCTAAACTTTTTTGTGTAGTTTAATTTCTGTTTCGATGATGAGATCTTCAAGACCACTCTTGTCGATGAGTCTGATTTACTAGACTACTCCATCTGTTTCCATGTGTCGAATAACTACCAAGCCTTACTTGCCTTCATTCACCATTTCGACTGCTTTAAAGCAAACACTGTTCTCAGGGATTATTAGCAAAAAATCTACAGTCCTGTGGCCTCTTTTTGGTTCGAAAATGCGGGCAGGGGATTGAACCAAATCAGCAAATTAAGTGATTTTTTTTATTACTCTGTCAGTTTTAGACACTTTCCAGACAGAACCAACTTTGCAGCCCAGGAAAGATGAATTAAAATTTTTGAGTTGAGTGACGGCATCTTTGTGAGGGTCTAACCCTACCGGAATAGGCTAAGCAGACCAAAATACCACAGGATCCGCTTTGAAATCAAGTACAGCCACTTACACTTCAGTTTTGTTGGATTCATCAACCATGTGCTCTTAGGCTCTCATTTTCTTCTTTTTTTCGAACCAATCCTTTGGAATATTCACGTTCATTTTTTGATATTCCTTAAATACTTCCCTTTTGTAGTACACAAGCACATAAGCTGTATCTTGAGCTACAAATTAATTCTCCATGAATCTTTCGAACTCACTATTCCAAGCTGTAGTCTTTCGCTTTCCGCCTGTGAAATTGAGAGCTTGTTCTTGAGAGGCTAACTGAACACGGCTGTCGTCAAATTTTACCCAACATGGATTTTATTCGTCTTCTGAAGTGTTGACAAATGAGTAGTAGTGACCTGAGGAGTAGTGCTGCCCTCTGTGGACTGTCACTGCGTAGAGTTAATATTCCATATCGGTGCCAGTGGGGGTTCCATAAAGAAAGCCTAAGTTAATTTTGATAGGATAGTGAAGATCCGCCATGATTTTAGTGGGTCTGATTTGCGATTTTTTGAACTGGTATCGTTTGAGAGTGAGAAACAGTACAGGAGGAAGGTTCAAAAATTGACGACCTGAATAGATAGAAACATACTTTTCTTGCAGGAGACTTTACCAAAATCTTCGGTCTCAATTTTGTCTTCAACATGTTCCACTTATAGTAGGTATTTCACAGAATCATACATTTCTCCAAATGTATTTCCTTTGAAATCTTCCAAGGGAAGATCCAGGCCATTGAAGTCTTCTTTGACTTTAGAACTGTAAGGCTTTTCTTACTACACTGACTCTAAAATTTGAATAGATTGACCTTGCCACAGTTGAGCAAGAGAAGGACATTCCCCTTCTATTTCTTCCAGAAAACCAAGCAGAAACTCATGTGTGTCCTGCTGCCTTCTAGGATAACCTGCAAACCTTCCATATGCCTCAATCAGCTCTTAGGCATCAACAGGTCCAGAACGACTATCAGGGCCATCCATTAGCCCTAAAAATACATCTCTAAGAGCCAGCATGATTTTTCCTTACCCCTGATAGTCGATAACCATCTTCCTAAGCGGTCTCATGAAAAAGAGAATTTGCAGTATTGAGTTCATGTAGCAAGTATTTCCCTCGTTTCTTATTCCAACAAATCTTTATTCCTGCTCTCTTTCTCTATCTAATTCAACCTCAACAGCTAGGTATTTATTGAGAAAGAGATCTAGCTCTAAATCTTCAACAAGACAGCTCCATGTTTTGCCTTCTTCTTTCTCAAGTCTAATTGTTCTGGTTTTCTTCTCGTCTTTATCAGTAATTCTGAATCTAGCAGCGAAGTAATCATGAACGTTTGGCTAGAAGGATGAAAAGCTCACTGTCAATTTGATACCTTTGTAAGGCAAATGCGTTAGGGTCAACTAGCCCTAAATATCAGTCAATTTATCATTGACTCCATCAGGTTCCTTCAGAAAAACATTAAATTGTTCATTGACTATCGTCCCCGCAGGCATCTTTGATCTCTTGCTGTCCTTGGCAGGCATTTATTATTTCTTGGCGATGATGTTGCGGACATATGTTTCGTTGGCGCAAAGCAAGAGTTTAAACTAGCCGATTCCATCGAAGTGACAGCTGAACTCCCAGTTAGGAATGACGGTGGTAGCTTTTTTGCGTTCAGATACAGGCATTTCAACATTTAGTTAGACAGAGTCTTCATCGATGACGACCTAGTTGTGCATTTGGATAATTATGAGAAGAACCGCTCAATGACACTACTTCAATTAATCAGAAAAAATCAATCAAAATCAACACAATCAACCTTGGTAATCCCCATGGTGCCAGGTCCCTGTAGTAGACATGCCTATCTCAGATGTGAGGACTCCTTCGCCTTGTCGATAGCCATTTTCCCATGATCCCTCAAACTATTTTCCTTAGCTTGATACATACTTTCCTTTGCCATGCTTTCGATTGTTCCTATACTCTCCTTCATAATAGCTTTTATCGTTCCAAGTAAAACGGCCATTGCCCTCCATTTTACCTCGTTTAAATGCCCCTGAATACTCTCCATTTTTCATAGCGAGCTTCCCGTGGCCATCGAAGAGGTCGTGTTTGAAAAAGCCGTCATAGGTAACCCCTTCAGGAAAAGTGTAATATCCCTTACCGTGCTTCTAGCCGTTTAGAAACTCACCTCTGTATACTGTCCCATCTTTCCATATTTATTAGCCTTGGCCATTGGGTAAATCGCTGAGCCATTCGCCTGTGTAAGTGTAATTTTATGTTTCGTTGACGATGGTTCCTCTTCCCTCTGCGATGTTGTGCCTGACTTGTCCTTAGTAATAACTGCCTCTGCTGAAGATGAACCTTCCCTAGCCATGTGCAAAACCATTTGCGAATGTACCTACATAGTAGCTTCCATCTTTGAAGAATAACTATCCATAGCCGTGAGGTTACTCGTCTTTCCAAGTTCCACGATAGGTGACGCCTGATGACTCAATCAGGTGGGCAGGTCGACTTTCTCCTTATTGTGATCTCCTATGACTTTTTGGTTCGAATTAAGGTAATTACTTCATTTTTTCCTTAACATAGGTGCTCACTTATGGTGGCATCTGCGATTCTTTGTATTTGGGCGAGCGAGGGCTAAGAATATCTCTCTGGGAGCGTCGAGATTGTCGACTGGAGCGTGGTTGGATTGTGGTGGAGATCGGCTTTCCTCCATTGTAGTAACTAAGCGATGGATCGTTTGCATTATTTTCGCAGCAAGCTCCCTGTCCCATTTCGAATAATTCAATAATAAGCCAGTTTAATAGTTAGTATAGTGAGAACAGAACAAAAACAAAGCAGAGACTTATTTCAATCACAGAGACATCAGCAAGTTTTTGATATTCTTGCTTTACTCTTTCTATAAAGAATTCATCAGCTCTTTCCTCAATGGATTGCCTTCCTTAACTAAGGGTGATCCGAGCTCGCTCAATACATGAACAAACAAGTCGAATCCATAGTGCTTGTAAATAAAGCTAATCATCGAGTTGAGACTGTGCCAGAGAGTTTCCTGTAACTTGCCAAATGAACCAAGGAGACAGGTCAGAATAGGGAGAGGAGGATAACCTAGCTGCAATGCTAAATTGAGGTAATTGAGGCTGTTGTTAAATGCCTCATACTCCCAGATGTCTCGCTTGCTGAAGAGACTGATGATATAGTTGACTATGACCTATGGTTGATAATTCAGTTCTTCCTTGATTTGGGGATGCTTTTTGATGAGTTGGACAGTCTTGACGTGGAAATTGAGCACAATCGAGGAAAGCGTAAACTCATGCCTGGCGAAAGAGAAATCCAGAAGGTTCGTTATAGTCTGCCACCACTTCTTGAGTAAAACAGTAGCATGCGAAACTAAGGTAAGAGAATTTGTGTCATATGCCACTTTTATAAAATTTATCATTGGTGAAATTACAATTGGCATGGGAGGAGTGATGCTCAGGCCTGAGGAAAGTATGTAATCGCATAGCTGAGACCATATTTACCCTTCTCCCAATGCCATAGTCCTCATCGCCAGATTTATTAGTACCACTCCTTCCGAAAATACTTTTTTCTTTTCCACAGAAGCAACCGCTTCCGAAAGCAAAGAAATCTGTTTCTCTAGATACTATCCAAACGGTATCATGTAAGGATTAACAACACTCACCTCAACATTTTCATTCAGCTAATCTTTCCTCGTCTACTGTGAATTGATGTACAACTGACCAGCTATTGATGCTTCCACTAACTTTTTTCTCCTTTCTTTGTTTAATCCTGATAGTTGCTGCTGGAAGGTTTGCAAGTAGCTGGCATAATCTTCGACTGTTTGTCTGAACTTGTAAATAAATATTACCATTGCTCGAGCGATGTGTTCGATGACACTATCAGAAATTCCCTATTTAAATAGAACCTGGTATGTGTGATTGAGAAAATCTTGGAGACCATCAGCTATGCTGCTTCCTTTTGTAGTGTCGATGGATTATAGTAAATTGCATAGACTAGCTGAGGCTCGGACTGACAGTTATGAAAATTGAAGGCTTTTACTTAGAAAAATCAAGGTTGGCAAGACTAAATCTGATACTTCAGCAAGAACAATCGACATCTATCCAATAAGGTCAATCACTTTATTACAAAGATACTCATTCATCTGAGTTGATCGATTGAGAATGATTCTGATGAGCTGAGCAGAAGCATTGACAATTTTGGGGTTCTAGATAACTGTGATACTATAAGCAACATATATGGCCAATTCCAAATGAAGTAGTTCACCTTAAGATGCCAAACTTTATCCAACCGACATCATTTGGCTGATTGCTTCTGGAACGTTTGACAAAGTTTGGAGACAAAGAACGAGAAAATCTCCAGCATACTATCTAAAGAAATCAGCAGAAGTGTTGGCCTCGATTTATGAGGTTCTTTTGATCATTTCATCACCAGAAGAAGAATCATCCAGATCTAAAGAAAGAGAAAGGTGTTCTGGTTTAGTTGAGGATGATGTAGAAGGTAATTATTTGAGCAATGCTGTTTTGAGAGTGAGGTTCCAGAGTGTCAGCATTCCATCTTTTACAATTTATTTTATGTTGGTTGACAATTATTCCTCAGCATATTGTTTGGAAACAGAGCTCCATAATTAATAGCTGTCAGTCAATCTATTTGAAGCTTCTTTGTCTTCTTGACTGAGACAAATAAGTATGTACTCGAATAATCCTCGCAAATCTTAAAACTATATATCTTTGAATGAATTTTGTTTGAGAAAGGCAACATGCAACTTGAAACTGCTATCATCTTGCCTATTCTGAGACAAGTACTTAATTATTTTGCTATTTAAAGTCGGAAAACTGTAGTAACCAATGATCTATTATAGGATTGTGCCTCCTTCATCCAAAGGCATACTCAATAAAAATTAGACAATTGCAGGTTACTTAACTTTGGCTCCATAACTCACAAAGGCATCGAGAATCTAGGTAACAAGCCAAGAATGTTGCTTTATTCCCTACTTCATTAGAGGCATACAAGCTGTCAAATAGGCTTGCTTCATCTCCATTGTGCTAAGAGGAGCTCTTGTTCTGACATGAGAAAGAGCAGCTGGTATCTATCTGATGAGTTGAAGAGTTTACTGGAGAGAAAGATTGTTTGGCAGATACGGTTGGCTTGGGCTCAGGTGGACAATTGTTTTGGCTGTACAGAGCCAGAGAAGGGCTTTTTTGTTCTTGATTTATACTAAAAATTAAAGACATCCTTCAAGGTTGAGCTAAGCTGGAGGTGGGACATTAAGCTTTTTGCTGAGCAGTTGTGCCCCATGCATGACGATTTCCGCATTTTAGCTTTTAATGAGCTCCAAGGCGACAGTCCATGCATCTTAACTTTCCTCAATTTCCAGGAGTACCCGATTAGCCTTTTTCGACAGTTCTTTTTGTTGTAGTTGTTTATAGGAGTTCAGGTAGCTTAGCGTGAGCGGGTTCATTGTTGTCATATAATTGTAATAAGAGAGATATTATGATGCCTATAATTATTCTCATATAGCCTACTATATCACGTGTTAATTCATTCATCTCCGCCCATCACAGTGTTGTCCTCCTACTCTCTGAAAGCTGCATCCGAATATTGCTTTCTACTCACCTCTACTTCCTAGGTCTTGCTTTGTTAGATATAAACGAAGTAGAGCCAACCTCCGTGGCAAAGTACTCCCAACCAGTTGCAAACTTTGGCAACACTTAATAAAGCAGCGTAGTCGTTCTCAAGCGCTAAGCTTTCGCAGCCTGCAGAAATGAACAGACAATAGTTGACGGCAGTTATGCAAGCCAGAATCAGGCATTTGTTAGGATTTTTAGAAATATTCTTTTTCTTACCTGATCTATTTTTAGCAGTGATGTAGTTAAGAATCTTCAACATCACAGACAGGGTCAGGAAAAATGTTGCCCCAATGTACAATTTTCCCTTGATGTAATGCCCTGACAAGAAGGAGGCCACGAAGAATAAGAAATACCCAAGAATTGAGATCATGGAATTGACCTTGCTGGTAAAAGTATCTCGCCCTTTTTCCATGATTTGTTTTTCCTTGAGCAGCATGAGAGATGCATATCCCGAAGCAACCAGTTGGAAGATATAAATCCAGTTATCAGAGGCTAAGTGATTTAGACAGACCACGATTGCGAAGCAAACGGTAGCTCCCAGCTCCAACTGCATAACCTTATTATTATTTTATATAATAACTCAAGCCACAAATAAAGATAAATGAGAGAAAAATATACTACTGCCATCACTTTGCACGCTATTCATTGATGTTTCCTACAAACTTTCGAATAATTTACGCCTAGTAAAATAAACAATGTATTGACTTCTATAATAAAAGCCAAGTATAAATGAGTAACAATTACCTGCAACTTGTAGATAGAAGGCAAAAAAGAACATTCACTCAGCCTCACACTGTCAGCAGACACCTTTTCTGCAGCATCTGCTCTGACGTCTTTGACGATCCTGTTCGCACCATCTGTGGGTATATCTCTATATATTCAGGCACACATTCTGCTATATTTGTATCGAGAACTGGGTCTGTATCAAAGCCAAATGTCCTGTCTGCAACAATATATAAATTAAAAAGCGTAAATTGTAGAAAGATCTACTAGCTGGAGCATTGGTAGATGAGCTTTAAGTCAAATGTTGTCACTTCGGTTGCAATTGGGTTGGAGTAGAGGCTGTTCGCAAAAAACATCAGAGAACCTGCAATTGCAAACCTCCCAGAGAAACCAATCTTATTACTAACAACGTTGTTGAGCTAAGTGATTTCGACGATGTTCAGGAGGTGAGTCATTTCGACCTCACATCATCCGATCATCCTGATTTAGTCATCCCTCCCCAAGAGTGATCATATTTATGCTATATAACTGCTTAAAGATGCCTTAACTTAGTCAAATCACACACTGACGAGATACTCTTTGAGCATGAACTTTTCTTCAGGGTAGAAACTGGCAACCACAGTTCTTTTGTTGTAAACTCTGCCAGAGAGACCTTGTCTGGCTTTTTTGGCGTGTATTATGTACATGAATTTACAGAACACTTTACCAACAGATGGTCCTGCATAACCACAAGTTGGATCAGGCCTGGGAATCACAATTTTTTCGACAGGACCGTACTTCTTACATTCATCCATCACATCATTTTATAAATCTTCTACGTACTCTTCGTCATAAAGGTCCTAAATGTAGCACATGTTGAGGAACTGTACAACTCTACTGGGAATTTTGCAGAATTGCTAGTTCTTAAGGGTGAGTTGAATCTCCATATCGGTGATGTTTTCATATGAAAGGAGGTAAGAGCCAAAAGCATGGTTGGCTGGCTTGGAGACGACCTCTTGAAGGCCAGATATGTTGGTGGCATTTGGAGTAAATCCTAAGGATAATCCTTTGTTGCCCAAGTTGGCATAATGGCATTTTAATTTCTGATTTGCTATCGGCATGCCATTCAGAGCCTTCATGGCTTTCTCTCCACACTGATGCTCTTCATACTCCATGAAGCAATATCCCTTTGATTGCCCACCTTCTCTCACCAAGTTGAAAAATTTCAACTTTCCAAAAGTTTCACATATCTTTCTAACCTGCTCATCTCCAAAAGAAACAGGCAAACCTCCCAGATATAGCTTATTGTCTGTTCCTGCCATCTTCAAATCTGTCTTTTTGAGGTACTTTTCTTGAAAAAATTATTTGGGCTTGACCATTTTGAAGGTGGTCGTGCCTTCAATATAGTGGAACTCGGGATGGGTCCTAAAAAAATCTTTGACCCGACGGGAGGACATGGTCAGAATGGCAAAAGTTTTTGTTTTGTCAAACTAGACATTGCTAATGGGGAGAGGCAGAGCAAGTTCTGGATTTGAAGCGGCGATGACAGTATTGAAATACTGGAACAATTCCTCCAGGGTTATTTTGAAAGGCAGATTCGTACAGATGATCTTGAGAGGGTGATTTTATGCAATAGAGTAGGTGGTCTTTTCTTCTTGTGTTAGTTAAGCTACCTGATGCAGTTAAGATTCTAGAGCCAACTATTTGATTTTTTCTTCATCAATATCTTTGGATCGCTGCTATCGCTCTTTGTTCTTCTTTTTCTTTTTCTTCTTCTCCTTGTCCACCAAAGTTCCATATTATTCTTTCTGCACCACCGATTATTTAATCTGGCTTGTACCTTCATATTTACTCAATTGCATCTCTTATAATCTAATTATAAAAGGTCTGACCATTCAAACAGGGCCATTTGCTTGGCTTGTGATCAAAACCGACAAATAACAGTCTATCGGCAAAAAATTAAATTATACATACTTTTAGCTTACTATGATTCAGGAAAGAAGCTAGCTGGAAATTCCGAACGAATGCGATCACATGTGTGCTCAGCACAGAAAGCAAATCGTTGGTATTTGTAAATCTCCTTACTGTGATTATTATCGAGAGCTATGCGAAGATTGTAGGAAATAACACCCACATTCAGAGGACTATCTGTCATGGCCCGATGCGTTTCTAGCTGCTAAAAATCTCGTAAGATCCTGCCTACATCAACTGGAAGTAACAAGACTAAGAAAATAAGCGGACATGGAAATATACCTGCAGAACAATATGGTACTGAAATAAATCGAGCTCTGTCTCAACTAGATCAAAAAAATGATAGAGGAGAAAATTAATGCTTTTAAGGAAGAAATCGATCAAATGTACTAACAGAATGTCAAATAGAAGTTGTCTGACCTCGATTAAATCATCAGGAAAAGCGAGCATACTCTAAAAACTTAGCTGAAAACTCTCAAAGAAAGACCGCAAAAATCTCTAAGCAAGTTCTTCACAAGGGACCTTATGCACGAAGTCAAATACTATGACAGCTACTTTAATGAAATATTCATCAAAAAAACCAGAAATTTCAGATCAGCTCTTCAGAATAATCGAATTCTGACCTTAATCGTGACTTTTTAGCAAAATCTAAAAAAAATATTTACTTTCAATCCTCAAAAGGCATCCTCAGATCACCACATGTTCCATCTTTTTAGAAATGAAGCATCGGAAACCATACTCTACACTTTGAGCAAAGATTCTCAAAAAATTGAGAAACAAGTACTTCCAGATGTTGCCACTCTCATAAATTTCCCATAAAAATATGACTACAAGTGGGAGGGTATTCCAAACTCTGTCTTTTATAAAACTAACAACTGTTTTTATATCATCGGAGAAGGCTCAAAATCATCAAGGCAGATTGTTAAATGGGAGCTGGACAGGTCAATTGAAGACAGTTTTTTTGCTGTAAGGTCTATGGAGACAGAACGAAGACATTTCAGTGTTTGCGAACTGGGAGGATAGATCTACATTGTTGGAGGCTAGAACTAAAATGATGGTTGTCTGGCCCGATGTTAAAAATTTGTCCCAGCTTATAGTTCTCAGATCTACCTTATCCATTCGCTAAATATTCGCAGTTCAAGGCACTCTGTAGTTACATATAAGAACAAATACATTCTGAAGTTCGGAGGAGTCAGGAAGTTGATTGAAAACGATCAGAACATTCCTTCTATTTCTAAAATTTCTGCTCCTCCTGAGATATACTCAATTTAGACATAAGAATGGTCTGTTATTCCAGTGAGCCCCTAACTATAAGCCAACTTTGGGCTATATCCGAGCATTTTCAAAACTGAAAGCAGGAATTTGTTGCTGATATTGGGAGGTCCTCATTATTTGGACTAAAAAGTAAGTATCAGCATTCAACTGGAGGATAGCAAAACTGCTGAACAATAGCTTAAAATACGGAAACACCGATCAAGATACAAGATTCGTGGTCTGATCCATAACAACACGATTCACGTTGATGAGGAAGAAGGAATCAGCACATACATAAGTAGTTTAGGCCAACATGAGCATCTCTTCCTTTCTCATCTTAAGTTACACAGCTGATCTAAATACCATACTATAGTTGACTAATTCGAAAAAATCTAAAATCAAACACCCTCAAAGACTATGATTTTTTCGTTTTCAAGAAAAGCATAGCCAAATTGGCCCTGACTAGTTAGGCACAGATTGTCTTTGCTGGCAAATGAAGAGGGGAGATAGGATTTACATGTCTTTTTTTCAGGTAGAAGACCTAACTTTTTGTATAATTTGGCAACTAGACTACTGCAGAAGTAACTTTTGTGATCTTTGTCTGCAGATGAAGATCTTTCAAAGATATAGTCAGTTAGTGAAAAATCGTAATTTTTGCCCATGGTTGCTCCCACAAACTTCTCAACTATGTCGACAAATTAATCATTTCGGTTGACTCTCAGCTTGCGATGGACGATTCTAATTTAATATGACTTATACATTTCGTACTGATTCCACCATTTTCTTTCCATAAACTTCATCCATGGGCATATTCCCACTCCCAACCCTCCGTTGGCTTAAAATATCAGCGGTTCACCCATTTGATTCAGTAAAACAGCAGCTACGTGATCTGAATATCCTACAAAATACCATATTAATCTCTGGTGACTGCTCTTTGCAGAACAGAGGTATCTTTTTTCCCTCTAAACAATAAAATGTCTCCTGGCTAGACAGATCGCCTAAATTAGAGCTATCCAATATAATCTTTCTACTTATCAGTAAAAGTACTCTCCAAAATCTGGGATATTTGGTCAAATATTACAAAGTTTTTCCATTTCCTTATGAGTTAAAAATGGCCTTTGATACTGCTTGGTACCACTCGTTCGTCTTTTGCTGTGTTAACCCTCGAAAGACAAATTCTTTTCCGATACTTTTGATGAAAATTCTGAGTTAATACTGCCTCACCTGAAGTTATCGATCTTGTTGTCCTTCATCTCAGCAGCTATATCGCAAGAGACTAAATTGAAATTGAGAATTCCTGCATTGGGGCTAACAGGCGACGTAGTTTCCTTATAGACAAATCTTTCTCCTTTTAGTACTACATATCTCTCGGACCAGGAACCAAAAAGACTGGGCGAATCTTTTTACAAGATTCCCTGAATTCCGTATTGATACTAGGTGGCTTATTCAATATTTTGATGTTGTCCTGTGTATCTGGACAAGGGCCAAACATCACCTGAGAACCCGGTTTCGGCACCTCGAGCAATCATAGAGTTTCTGAGGGCTGCGAAAATAATCTGCTTAGTGTCAAGTCCTGATAAAATTTACTGGAATAAATCGTCATCAGTTAACAAGCTGTTCTTATCCTATTGCATTTTATTATATTTGTAAACGATTTTATAATCAAACATTTTGTAACATGATCAGAGAGGAATAAAACGACTAGGTCAGCCTGTCTAACATCAACAGCAACAGGGAACATCAAGCTAATCCTTTCCAAGGACAGCAAGGTTTTGAAAATAGAGTTAGACATGTCTATCTCTAGGAATAAAATGCTTATGGACGCTTTGTGCCCTTCTTGCTGCTCAAAGATAAGTTGCACTCCCAAATTGATACTTCCGGAACTTCTGCTCTGGCCCATATGTGCTCTCATAATTCACCATACCTTCCTTTGTATTTGTCAACACTCAAGCAAGACGACCCTATCCTCAACAGAGCCACCAACCTGGGACACACTCCCCTTGATATTGCAGGTATGTACTGCAGAAGATAGTATGTGGATTTGCTGAGAGAGAAGGGAGCAATTGATGATGGGAAAGTAGACACTTGGGCCATTCAAGGAGCTAACATCGCCAACTGGTCAGGAAAGGTTGATCCTCAAAGGAAAGCCCTGATTCATTGGGCAGCTTACAACAATTTACCTCAGGTTCTCAAGAGATTTCATGAGGCAGGGGCCAATGTTCACTAACTTGATGAAAAAGGAAACACCCCCATTGATATGGCAGTTGTCAACAAGTGCTATGAAAGCGTGTAAATGTTAGCTAGTCTAGGCTTTCGGCCTAAAAGCATGCTTTTGGATAAATCTGAGAGTCCATACATGCAAAAGATCATAAAAGATATGGATCGTTCAGTAGTGAGCCGTATTCTTGAAGAAGGAACTAAGTTGAGCTTGGTGCCTGTGCTCCTCTTACTCCACTATTTGCTGGCTCAATTCAGTCCTATATTATTGATAGTGACCTTAGTGATCTTTGCTTTTCTTTCAGTTATCATCCCAGGTAGAGATAGCAGAACC